>ERZ802822.977-NODE-977-length-18936-cov-6.891670_pt1 | contig 18936 bp, 19 predicted proteins | sample MGYA00345649_ERZ802822 | MGnify/ENA primary metagenome ERZ802822 (study PRJEB30503, sample SAMEA104212359) | marine metagenome | biome: Westerlies Biome; feature: [SRF] surface water layer (ENVO:00010504) within the epipelagic zone...; material: water...
ATGCCGGGCTTGGGGAGTCGGTAATCAATTAATCATTATTGTGCTTCAAGCGCGCGGGAGCTGACGGCATTCTCTCCTACTTCACAAAACAATGGCTGGAGCTACAGACTCAGTCATAAAGTGCGGCCTATTGTTTATAACCACTATTGGGCATGTCTAATCATCCCCTGAAGGTGATAAACTGGCGGCTCATTACTGGAGACTATGCTATGAGCGACACTATCGTTCACACAACAGACGGCGGTTTTGACCAAGACGTTCTAAATTCGGAAAAGCCAGTGCTTGTAGATTATTGGGCAGAATGGTGCGGTCCCTGCAAGATGATCGCGCCAATCCTTGAGGAGGTTGCCGGTGAGTACGCGGACAAATTGAAAGTGTGCAAGATCGATATCGACGCGAATCAAGAAACCCCACCGAAGTATGGTATTCGCGGCATACCAACGTTAATGCTATTTAAGAACGGTGAAGTAGAAGCGACGAAAGTCGGCGCATTGTCGAAATCCCAGCTACAGGCATTTCTAGACAGCAATATCTAGGCATGGCACAAGCGACAGCGGGCTTTGGATAACATCAAGAGCCCGTTTTTTCGCAGTTTACCCGTCGCGCTCGCGCCTTGACCTAGCGCAACATTTCTCTAAACTCTACGTACTCGCTTCTGAGACGGAGGAATCTCAGCAAGCGTTTTAACTTTTGATCTAGTCCGACTACCCCCTACGCTCAATATTGGTCAGCGACCTTATCAAACTCGCTGACGCCGAGCGCGACCACTACTACTAAAATAACAACGGCTAAAATAATGGCAATGCATCTTTCAGACCTGAAGCGTAAACCCGTCACCGAGTTAATGGACATGGCTCGAGAAATGGGCCTCGACAATGTTGGACGATCCCGCAAACAGGAAGTCATTGCGGCAATCGTGCGCAAGCAATCAAAGAGCGGCGAGGACATTTATGGCGAAGGAACCCTCGAAATTCTCCAAGATGGCTTCGGTTTCTTGCGTTCGCCTGACAGCTCGTACCTCGCGGGCCCGGACGATATTTATGTCTCTCCGAGCCAAGTGCGCCGATTCAACCTCCGTACTGGCGATACCATTGCTGGCAAGATTCGCCCACCTAAAGACGGCGAGCGTTATTTTGCCCTGCTCAAAGTCGATGAAATAAATTTCAGCGAAACCAGCAACAAAACCCATAAGGTTTTATTCGAAAACCTTACACCACTGTTTCCTGACGACCGCCTGCAATTGGAGCGCGGTAATGGCAGCACGGAAGATTTGACGGCGCGAATCATTGATCTCGTCGCTCCCGTAGGGAAGGGTCAGCGCGCGCTGATCGTTTCACCACCAAAAGCCGGTAAAACGCTGGTGATGCAGAACATCGCCCAATCCATTGCTGCAAACAATCCCGAGACCATTCTGATCGTTTTATTGATCGACGAAAGACCAGAGGAGGTCACCGAAATGCAACGCTCGGTGCGTGGCGAAGTGGTTGCATCGACATTCGACGAACCCCCTTCTCGGCACGTCCAAGTAGCAGAGATGGTAATTGAGAAAGCCAAACGTCTAGTGGAGCACAAAAAGGACGTGGTCATTCTTTTGGATTCGATAACGCGTCTCGCACGGGCCTACAACACCATCGTGCCCTCATCCGGAAAAGTCCTCACAGGGGGTGTAGACGCCCATGCGCTCGAGCGCCCTAAACGCTTCTTCGGGGCGGCCCGCAACATCGAGGAAGGCGGCAGCTTAACCATCGTTGCTACAGCGCTAGTAGATACTGGATCGAAAATGGACGAGGTAATCTATGAAGAATTTAAAGGCACTGGTAATCAGGAATTACATCTAGAGCGCAAAATCGCTGAAAAGCGCGTCTACCCGGCGATCAACATCCGGCGCTCCGCAACTCGAAGAGAGGAGTTGCTGATGAGCGAAGATGAGCTACAGAGAGTATGGATTCTACGCAAACTACTGCACGATATGGACGACATCGCCGCCATCGAATTTATTTTGGATAAACTAAAAGAAACGAAAACGAACGGCGAGTTTTTCGACTCAATGCGGCGCTAGAGCCTCGGCTTGGCTGAAATATTGGAGCGCTCGATGGTCATCGCCAAGAGATTTCCAAACCAGCGCTAGGTGCCGATAAACCCGCGCCTTGGCGCCATCTTGTTCCGGCAGCATTTTTAGCGCGGCCTCGAAATAATTTTTAGCCTCGCCCCATTGTTCGGTCTGGCTTGCTAGCAAACCCAGCACCTCTTGAATTTGCGGATCTTGGGAACGGTTCCTGGACCACGCTGCAGCACGCTCCAAGCCCTTCTGTGGCTCAGCAAGTGCCACCTCTGACCAATAAGCAAATAATCCAGAATCCCAAGTTTCATCGAGTCCTACAGCTAAAACAGCCGCCCCCTCAGAGTCACGCTGCAAAGCACGAAGTTCCTTCGCCCATGCCATCAGCAAAGTCACATCACGCCGCTGCACCAGAGCCAATTCCTTAAACTCTTTTATGCCGCTCGGACGTCGCGCGAGAAATTTGGCCAACATCAGTGCATCGGCAAGGATCGGGTTATAAAAGTCATCACGACGCTGGAAGTCGAAGGCATCCAGCCGCAAACCCGTATTGTAGGGCTGACCAGATTTTTTCAACACGCTCCAGCAATTTTCAGCCTCTACCCAATTTTCCGACGCAATGTGCACACTCGCCAACATAGACCACGCGCGCGCGTTATTCTTATCACCGACAAGCGCTCTTTTGAGCGAGTCGCTCGCAGTTTTTATGTCTCCGGATTCAAGATGCCACTGTGCAACTAGTAGGGGGCCAAGCAATGACAGCTGCAGCACCGTACTTTCCGATGCCTGCACAATTCTGTCTCGTTCTGCGAGGTCCCCTCGCGCGTGGGCTGTATGGGCCGCTAGTAGCGCATGAATGGATCTCTGCTGTTGAATCTCGGAGCCGTCGCCGTCCGGAGAAGGTTCAACACCCAAAAACTTGGCCGATTGGTTCCAATCACCGCCCAGAATCGCCAACAAGGCTTTGCTTTGGTGTTGGTATTGTGTCATCACCGATTTGTTTTGCTGCCTGCCCGCCAAGCGCGATGTCGCCCCCAGCGCACGTTTGCATAATTGATATACCCACAACAGCGCCCAAACACTAACCGTAACGATAAGTATCAAGACCGCGGCACTGGTTTCTAGGACGACATTGCTGAAACGAACCAGCACATAGCCCGAATCCTGCAACCAACCTGCCCCAGCGATCGCGCCGACGATAAGAGCAGCCAGCAACCACAGCCATTTCATTTCCGGTTGTCCAAAAGCGCGTCAATCAATTCGATCGATACGCTTAAATCATACTGCTGGGGGCCAAGATCTAACTGCTCGAGCGTTGCTAGTGCGAGCAAATTCCCTTCGGTTACGGCACTGTTGGCGTCCGCAAATTGTTGGTGCCATTGCTTTAGCACATTCAAATTGTCGCGAAATGCCGCCGTATCACGGCGCATCAGTGCCACTCGCAACTGAGTCAACGCGGCATCAAATTTCAACCGCAGCAAATCACGCTCAATTGCACTGAGGTACCCATTCGCATCGAACTGCACTTGGTCGGATTGACTGAGATAGCGGATCTGAATTAGTTGACTTAACTCACGCAGCAGCAGCTCGCCAATTGAACTTTCTACCGATTCCACTGGTGGGGATGATTGCAGCGTCATGGCAGGCAAGAGATTAGGCCAGGCCTGCTCAATAGCTGCGAGTTTTCGCAACGTATCATTGGTAGCGCCGTTTTCGATTTGTTGCAGAGACGCTAAGTCTTTTTTAACTTGTGCTTTTAGAGGCAGCAGCGCCAAGCCATCCAATGCGTCGAGTTGATCAAGCACACGTTCGAGTAGCAACACTGTCGCGCTTATATCCTGCCGAAAATGCAGACCTATTGCTGCAGTGCGCAGCAAATACCGCACCTCTAACAACTTTATAAACTGCGACGCTTGAGAGGAATCGCGGGCGAGTTTTTGGATCTCGCTACTGAGTTCGTTCGTAACCATAGCCAAGCGCTGTTCTGTTTCAATTCCAGCACGGCCCAACGCATTATCTAACGCCCCAGCGCGAGTATCTAACTCAAGCAACTGTTCTAGAAGGTCGCTTTGACTCTTTGCAACATCTTCATACTGCTGCTGCAATACTAAAATTTCCTGCGCCGTCTGCTGACGCTGTTCTAACGCAAGTTTCAGCCCGCTCACCTGTTTATAGGTCCATGCGGACCAAGACACGGCCCCGGCGCCCAAAATTAGACTAAGTACGATGAAGAGCTTAGCGCTGCTTGAAAGTCTGGCCGCTGCAGAATCACGCCCGGAAACGTCCAAATGCTCTGGCGCTGGATCAGCCATTAGGTATACCTATTTGCCCAAAAAATCCTTCGGTACTTCAACACAAAGTCGCTAACAATTCACCGAGAACAAGACCATTCGATCATCCCAGCGCAGCTCTTAGGGCCTTAATTATCGACTCCCCGTCATTTCCTAGCGCGTTAAAGCAGCAGGTGAAGCCCAACTGTTTCGCGCGCGTGACCACTCGGCCCGAAGGCGCAATGACCGGAATGTTTGGTGCACCACCACAAGCGCGCCAGTGCGCCACTGTCTGTTCTAAGCCATGGATGGACCCCACCACAAGCGCCCCAACATGTGCAATGTCGACGTGATCAAGGTTTACGCCGGTCCGCTTGTACACGTCACAGCGTTGCCAGCGGCACTTATCCGCTAGTGTATCGGCAATCAGGTTACGCCCACCTGTGCCGCCGACCTGCCAGACCGTATCCGCGGGCCGCAGCAACCCTCCATCCGCCACTGGCCGGAGCTCGGGCAAAGTCAGCAGAGCCTCTGAATGCTCTAGTTCCGGAACAACCACACGTAAACCTGATCTGCGTAACGACTCGGCACTACGCTCACCAATAGCCGCCAAGAATTCGCAACGCGACGCGACCGATAACGCATCTGGAGTCTGCAAGAACCTAAAGGCCGCGTGCTGGGATAAAAATATAATTCGATCAGGTAACTGCGCCGGCACAGACCAAGGCAAAAACTGAATCGCTGTTGCAGGTTCGACGATGGGCGAGAACCCGGCGTCACGCAGCTGCTGGGCTAAACGCTCAGCTCCTGGCTGGCTATAGGTAATCCACGGGGTCGTTACGCCCAACTGTCACTGCCTTGCTCAATCATCTTGCGTTTACGCTAGTTTATGTGGCGTATCGAATCTAAAACTTCTTGAGCACCCGCAGCGTAGAGTTGATTCACGACCTCTGCCGCCACTGCCTCGGGCTCCTTGCCCAACCCTTGCGCCCTCAATATACGTTGCCCTGACGCGTCAGCAACGAGCGCAGACAGAGAAATTTCTGCAGTTTCAGTTAACACCCCTTGCGCGGCGACTGGAAGCGCACAGTCGGCGCCGAGGCCAGCGCTTACGCCTCGTTCGGCGCGGACACATCGATCAGTATTCGCATCCATAAGTGGCCGTAACAACTCCAACGCCGGACTATTTGCAACGCATTCAACCCCAAGTGCACCCTGACCAGGGGCCGGCAAGCAGATCTCAACAGGAATTGGGCTGACATCGGCGCGGTTCAAACCTAGACGTTGCAAGCCTGCCGCCGCGAGGACTATCGCATCGTACTCTCCACTATCGAGTTTACCCAAGCGGGTTCCCACATTTCCACGAATAGAGGACATGCGCAGATCCGGACGATAACTCAACAGCTGCGCTTGCCGTCGCAGGCTCGAAGAGCCCACATGGGCTCCCTCCGGCAGGTCGTCTAGACCACCCAAAGGGCTAACAAGCACGTCTCGCTGATCGGCACGGAATGCGATCACGGGTAAAATAAACTCTGGAGGCAAGACAGCGGGCAGGTCTTTCATCGAGTGCACAGCGATATCTGCACGATCCGACAACATGGCTTGCTCAAGCTCCTTGATAAAGAGCCCTTTGCCACCAACCTCACTCAGTGGAGACGCCAACCACTGATCACCTTTAGTTGTCATTCCTATGAGCTCTACCGACAAAGATTGATGATGACGCAGCAATTCATCGCGAATGAATTCAGCTTGCCAAAGTGCGAGAGGACTCTCGCGTGTGGCGATACGGAGGCTTTTCATTAACGCGGCCTAAATATTCTTCAAGATTTTTCTTACCGCTGGCAAATGACGACGGCTGATGTCAACTGTTTCCGCAACACCGTCTAATCGCATAACGATTTGTCCGGTGACGCCATTTTCTAGGCCAACAATATTCTTACATGAAACTAGCGCATTACGATGCACTCGCACAAAGACATCGGCAAATTCGTGCTCGAGCTCTCTTAGAGTTTCATCAACAATCACTTCTTGCTGCTCGTCGCGAACCGTAACGTATTTTTGGTCGGCCTGAAGGTATCGAATATCTTTTATGTTAATCAGACGCATGCCCTTGTAAGTTCTTGCGCACAAATGGATGCGACGCGTGTCATTCGCTGCCTGCAAGGCTGACAACTGCACCCTGTTGAGCGCCGTGCTGCGCTCTATCGCATCCATCAATTCACTCTTCCGCACAGGTTTTAACAAATACCCAACTGCCTGCATCTCAAAGGCTTGAATGGCATGCTCTTCGTAGGCGGTGCAAAAAATAACAGCGGGCGATTCTTTTTGCGTCAAAAAATGGCCCGCTGTTTCAATTCCGTCCATCCCGGGCATGCGGATGTCTAACAAAACCAGATCCGGCAGTAATCGCTCGCTCGCTTCTAAAGCTTCCGCCCCGGTGCTTACATCAGCGATCACCTCATGCCGCCCGTCTGACTGCAACATTCTCAGCAAACGATCGCGCGCAAGCGTTTCATCGTCTACGATTGATATCCGCATTGGCCCTCCATTTAGCGAGCAGTTGGGGATTTGGGTAACGTGATTTCCGTGACGAACTCGTGATCACTGACTCGCGTCTCCAACCGGGCTCGTTTCCCATACAACACATCCAAACGGGAACGAATGTTTTTAATCGCCAACTGGTTTCCTCTGTTCTGGGAGGAAGGATACTTGCTGTCTACCGCTTGACTCAAGTCTTGGGCCGGGAGCGGGTTGCAGACCTTAACCGTGTAGCTGTTTTGCGTATATGTTAGCGACACCGTAATCGTACCGCCCTCAGGCAATGGCGCAACCCCGTGATAAACAGCGTTCTCTAACAACGGTTGCAATGTGAGTAAGGGAATCCGCACCGAATCCTTAGCGGCCTCTATCTGCCAATCAATATTAAGGCGGTCGCCTAGGCGCAAGAATTCGATGCGCATGTACCGGCGGCACAAATCAAGCTCGTCTTCAATATTGACCTCACTACCTTCCTCTTGAAGACTGGCGCGAAACAACTCTGACAAATCCTCCACGACAGTTTCGGCAGTGTCCGGATCCACAGGAATGAGGCTCGCGATTATGTTCATGCTATTGAATAGAAAATGCGGGCGGATGCGCGACTGCAGCGCTTGAATGCGTGCGTGCAGCTCCGACTCCTCGCGCCGTTGGATGCTCTGGCGGACATAGTTATAGCGTAGATAACTGATGCAAATAACCAGCGCTATCATAAGGCGCTGACTTAGGCCAACGTGATCTAAGAGGGTATCGGGGGTGTAGTCTACCGTCAGAAAATGCACCAGCGTCACGGCGCTCAAAGACGTTAGCAGCACCACAGCAGTCGCTATGCGAAATGGTAATTTATTTAACCAATTGCGCAGCAGCGTTAAAGGTACCGCACAACTTAGCAATAGACAGAGACAAAGGATAAAACCGAAACGAAAGTGCACAAAAGAGGCTGCCGGGACATTCAGCAACAGAACCACCGCAGCAGCGCCGCTAAATAAAAACATGACGACGAGCTTGTCTACTGTAAGAAGCGACGGAAACTGATAATCCGAACCTTCCCGTCTTTCTAGCAGAGAGCTACCATTTTTTTCTGCCACACTACTCCCCTCCCAGACTCTTTACGTTCTCAGCGACGATTAACAAAGTGAGCGGACCGTTTGCCAAGATTGCTATACTCCCTAAACCTAAAACCGGGCGGTAGGCATCAATAACAGCCATTGACCCAACCACCCAACATTCTGAGAAAGTCGATACTTAGATGAACGAGAATAACACACCTGTTAACAAGACTTCGCCTACGGAAACAGGACCGCTCTTGCGCGGACGATTCTCTGAGGCCACCGACCAATTTGTGGAGCGCTTTACGGCATCGGTTGGCTTCGACCGCAGGTTGTATCGGGAGGACATTGCCGGATCCACGGCGCACGCTCAGATGCTTGAGAAAATAGGCGTCCTAAGCCCTAATGAGACCGGTGCGATCGTCGCTGGCCTGCAAGAAATTCTCGCGGAAATAGAGTCCAATAAATTCATATGGCGGGTCGAGCTAGAAGACGTCCACATGAACATTGAACACCGTTTAATCGAACTCATCGGTGCGACCGGCAAAAAGTTACACACCGGGCGCTCACGCAACGATCAAGTCGCCACGGACATCCGCCTACACCTACGTAACTCTATCGACGCAATCACTCAGGAAGGCGAAGGCTTACTGCGGGAGCTCGCGATTCTGGCCTTGGATCATAGCGATACGCTCATGCCCGGCTTTACCCATCTGCAAGCCGCCCAACCAATCACTTTTGGGCACCATTTAATGGCATGGTTCGCAATGTTAGAACGCGATCTGGATCGTCTACAGGACTGTCGAAAGCGCACCAACCAACTGCCGTTGGGCGCTGCGGCACTTGCCGGCACTCCCTATTGTCCTGATCGAGTCTATCTCGCAGAGCTTTTGGGTTTTGACGGCGTTTGTGCGAACTCTTTAGACGCCGTCAGCGATCGAGATTTTGCAATTGAGTTTTGTGCCGTGGCAGCCCTCACCTTGACGCACTTATCGCGCTGGTGCGAAGAGCTCGTCTTGTGGTCGAGCCAACAATTTTCTTTTGTCACGATGCCGGACCGATTTTGCACCGGCTCTAGCATCATGCCGCAGAAGAAGAATCCTGATGTTCCAGAGTTGATTCGTGGCAAAACAGGGCGCACTAACGGTAACTTGCTGTCGTTGCTGACGTTAATGAAGAGCCAACCACTAGCCTACAATAAGGATAATCAGGAAGATAAAGAGCCGCTCTTCGACAGCATCGACACCCTGAGTGACTGCTTGATCGCTCTTAACGGTCTAATTCCTAATCTAATTGCGAATAAAGAGCAGATGCGAGATGCAGCACTTGCAGGGTATACCACGGCTACGGATTTGGCCGATTATTTGGTGCGCAAGAGTGTGCCGTTCCGCGACGCGCACGAACTAGTGGGCGGCGCGGTACAGCGCGCAGTCGAACGCAACCAGCCTCTTGAAGCGTTGAGCTTAGAAGAATTGAACGGTGCTGCAGATGGGCCGATCGAGAAGGATGTATACGACGTTCTGAGCTTGGAAGGTTCAATCGCAGCGCGAGACCATTTTGGTGCCACCGCACCTAATCAAGTGCGAGCGCAGGCTCAGGCTGGGTTGTCTCGCCTAAAAACAATTGAAGTTTAGGATTTAGCACGTCACTAGGGTAATTTATGTCAATGTCATGGACGATCGTTATTGCGCTGTGCGCGCTAGTCGCTACTTGCGGGCACAAAGGCCCACTGCAGTTGCCGGAAGATAGGGCCCAAGCAAAGACCGAGAAGAGCACGTTCACGGCTATGACAGCGGCCCGAGCAATATCATTATGAGCTGTGAACCCCGTCATGCGCTGACGCAAAACAACAATCTACTTGCTTTAGAGCAGGTACCACTTAGACAAATCGCGGACCAATTTGGCACGCCCTGTTTTGTCTATTCTGCACAAACACTGCGCACCCAGTATCAGCAATTGGCCTCAGCACTGCAGCCTCTCGATGCAAGAATTCACTATTCGGTGAAAGCAAATTCAAATTTGGCAATCTTGAGCCTATTTAGGGATCTAGGAGCCGGGTTCGATATCGTGTCCGGCGGCGAACTCAGCCGAATTCTAGCTATTGGTGGGGATCCAGCAGAGATCATCTTTTCAGGTGTCGGCAAGTCCATTGCCGAGATTGATCTGGCCCTTAAGGTCGGGGTAGGTTGTTTTAACGTCGAGAGTCGTAGCGAGTTACTCCGCATCCAGCACCGCGCCGAGTTAGCCCAAAAAATCGCGCCCATTTCAATACGCGTTAACCCTGACGTTGATGCAAAGACACATCCATACATCTCTACTGGATTAAAGAACAATAAGTTTGGAGTTGATGCAGACACAGCGTTAGCGCTTTATTCCATAGCTGCCGAGGCGAACGCGCTGAAAATCGAAGGAATCGATTGCCACATAGGTTCGCAAATCGCTACCACCGACCCCTTGCTCCAAGCACTCAATAGTGTCCTCGATATTGTCGACGCGTTGTCTGCTAGAGGTATCGAGCTGCAACACATCAATCTGGGAGGCGGCTTTGGGGTGCGCTATCAAGATGAACAAGCGTTAGATCTGGATGCCTACGGCGCACAACTGAATGAGCTACTCGGCCCACGACAGCTACCCTTGCGAGTGGAGCCAGGGCGCTCCTTGACCGCCAACGCCGGACTGTTGTTGACCCAAGTCGAATATATAAAGCCTGGCCGGGGGGATGCCAGAGGCTTTGCGGTGGTAGATGCCGCAATGAATGATCTGATACGACCCTCGCTGTACCAAGCCTGGCACGACATCGTTGTTGTAGATGGGTTCGGCGCTGAAAACCCGGTTCAGCAACTGGATATTGTCGGACCAATCTGCGAGTCAGGGGACTTTCTTGCCAAAGACAGAGCCCTTAGGCTCAGCGAAGACTCGCTACTCGCGGTACTTTCTGCTGGAGCCTATGGCATGTGCTTGGCCTCGAATTACAACTCCCGTGGACGCGCAGCGGAGGTTCTAGTCGACGGTGCTGACATCAAGTGCATAAGACGCCGAGAAACTATTCAGGATCAACTGCGACTGGAATTGCCTCAGGGTCAGTAGCCGATGGTTAGATTTTATAAGATGCACAGCCTCGGTAATGACTTCATGGTGCTGGATGCCGTCACCGACGACGATGCGGCGCCTACTGATCAGATTCAACGATGGGCCCAGCGTCATGAGGGCATCGGCTTCGACCAGCTGCTCGTCATAGCGCCGCCAAAACAGCCAGACGCTGACTTCCACTACCTTATCTACAACGCCGACGGCAGCGAAGCCGAACAATGCGGCAACGGCACCCGCTGCGTCGCTTGGCTGGCACGTCATTTAGGCCTCAGCAAAAAAACGCAATTGAGCTGGCACAGCAAGGGCGGCGTATTGCAGACAAAACTGCTTGAAGAACGCAGCCCAACGGTCATTGAAACCACCTTGCCTGTGCCATCACTCGACCCAAGCGCCGTCCCATTTATTTCAAATACCGGCACCAATACGGCGGTATTAGAGGCCGGCGGCAGCGGCTTCGAAGTCACCGCAGTGTCTACGGGCAACCCGCACGGAGTCGTGTTTGTGGACAAAATCGCCACAATCGACGTTGCATCACTTGGAGCGGCACTGAGCACCCATGGCGCATTCCCAAACCAGGCAAATATTGGCTTCTGTCAAGTGGTCGATAGATCGTTCATTCGACTCCGCGTCTATGAACGCGGGGTTGGCGAAACCCGCGCCTGTGGCACGGGCGCGAGCGCTGCGGTGGTAGCGGCACGAAGCCGCAATTTAGTCGATGCACAGGTAAAAGTTTCACTGCCAGGTGGGAAGCTGCGAATTCGTTGGTCTGGACCGAATCAACCTATTACCATGGCCGGTGGAGCCGCCCTAGTGTTCACCGGGGAGCTAGAATTGAAGGAGTAACTTGATGCCATTTCGACCACGCGACTCGAAATCAAAAGACCCGAGCCTACGCTTGGCGGGCGAAGCATTGAGCGACCAAGAGATGCTGGATTACTTACGTTCTAATCCGGATTTTTTTCAGCGGCACGCCACCGCCATTGCCGAATTGAGCCTGTCTCACGAATCCGGCAAAGCGGTTTCACTGATCGAGCACCAAGTGGCGATTTTGCGTGAACGCAACATGACGATGCGCCGCCGCATGAACGAGCTGCTCCATGCCGCGCGCAGTAATGATGAAATTTTCGCCAAGACCCGATCGCTCAATCTAGCGTTACTTGAAGTCAACTCTTGGCATGAGTTAAACGAGGTTCTGGCAACCCACGTTTTAGTCGATTTCGAAGCGGACTTCGTATGCGCACATTTAGCAGCGGCCAATCTTGCGCTTGCTCTTGATCATATTCAGCATCATGTTGAGCAGTTGCCATGCCTTCATCTACAAAACGGCGGCGAAGCCAGTTGCACAGTTCTGCGCCAAGACGAGCTACACGATCTATTTCCGATGTCAGACCACGACGAAACGGGCAGTGCCGTATTGCTTAAACTCAAAGTCCGCGAAGGCAGCGGCGTGTTGTGCATTGGCAGCCGCAGCCCCATCCGGTTCGCAAAAAACATGGATACCTTATTTGTCCAGTACATTGCCGATATTCTAGCCAAAGTCATGAACCGGCTCGGCGCGTCATGACGGACAATCCGGGCCTAGTTAAAGAATTCCTCAGTCATTTGCAGCACAGTAAGCGCTATTCTGCACATACACTACAAGCCTATAGACGAGACTTACAACGTTATATAGGGGAGCTTAATAAGGCCTGCGCAGAAGCCGACCCAAAAGACATACAGCGCTTCGTCAGTGGCCTACATCACAGACAGCTCACCGCAAAAACCATCCAGCGTCATCTTTCTGCGGTACGCAGCTTCTACGAGCATCTGCTGCGCAGGCAGCTTATTGCGGTAAATCCAGCACGGTTGGTTTCAGCGCCTAAAGCGAAACGCAATCTCCCCAAAGTATTGGATGCCGATAAAGCGTCGCAGCTGTTGGATTTTACTGCCCAAAAAGACGACCGTGCGATCTGTGACCAAGCGGTCCTAGAGCTGTTCTACGGCAGCGGCTTACGCCTTAGCGAAGTGGTGAATCTGCGGATAGCTGATCTCGACCTTAACCAGGGGTTTGTTGATGTGCTCGGCAAGGGCAACAAACGCAGGCTTGTACCTTTGGGACGACATTGCGTAAAAGCGCTGAAGCGCTGGCTAGGCGCACATCCGAATCCACTGGCAGACAGTTGGCTGTTGCCAGGCCGTGGCACCGGGCCACTGAGTCCACGTACGATCCAGAGCCGCATTAAACGCGTCGCACAGCGGCAACTTGGCGAAGATTCGCTGCACCCACACATGCTTCGACACAGCTTCGCGACGCATATGCTTGAATCTTCAGGCGACCTTCGGGCAGTTCAGGAACTACTCGGTCATGCAGATATAGCAACAACCCAGATTTATACCCATCTAGACTTTCAACATCTGGCGAAGGTCTATGACAAAGCCCACCCGCGGGCACGCAACACCGAGGCTCAAGAGTGAATAGTCTACAACTGATCACATTAGACTTGGACAATACGCTGTGGGATGTAGAGAAGACCATACGCGCAGCAGAACAGGAGCTAGTGCAGTGGTTAGCGCAATACGCAGGTGCGGCCCATAAAATTTATGCGTCATCAGACATGGTGGAGTTACGTAACCAGACGCTGCAACAGCATGCGAATTTGCGTCACGACCTGAGTCGCTTAAGGATCGAAGTATTGTTCAACGTGATGCGCGCAGCCCAATATCCCGTAGATGAGGCACGTAAGCTAGCCGAAGCGGCGTTCGAGGTATTTTTCGCAGGGCGCAATCGGGTTGTGTTCTTTCCCGATGCATTAGAAATGCTGCAAACCCTGAGCGCACGCTACCCCATATACGCTTTGACCAACGGTAACGCCGACACAGAACGCACGGGCATAAGTCACTATTTACAAGGGGCCATCTCCAGTGCACAGGTCGGGGCCAGCAAACCCGATCCACGCATGTTCCAAGCAGCACTTGACCAAGCCGGCGTTGCAGCCAGCCAATGCCTGCATATCGGCGATCACCTCGACGATGATATCAATGGCGCCAGTGGTGTTGGTATGCACAGCGTGTGGGTGAACTTAAACGGCGCGCAATCGGTTGATAAAGCTGCGCAGCCACAATACGAAGTCAATAACCTGAGCGAGATTGTTGGTAAAATTGATTTAATCGAAGCGCGCTTGGCAGACAGCAAAAAATAATCCCGCTAGGCGAGCACCGATTTCGCCAGATGCCGTTTAACGGTGGAAAGATCGGCTCGCAATGAACGCTTGCGCTGCGGCAATCCTGATAAGGCATCCAAACTCGGATGCGTTGGCATGGTGTCGGTTGCTTGGTTAACCGCATCTGGAAACTTTGCGGGATGCGCCGTTGCAATGCATAGCACGGGCTCGTCTGCCACGCACAGTTGCTGAGCGGCAGCCACGCCCACGGCAGTATGCGGATCTAGCACATAATCAAACCGCGCATTTATATCGCGCATGACCGCTAGCGTTTGCGTTTGGTCAATAGCTACAGCAGCAAACAGACTGGTTTCCGGCGCCGCACCGAGCCCAGCGCGACCGGTCGCTGCAAAGTCAGACATGAATCCGCGAAGACGCTGGCTGTCCTCGCCAAAATAATAGAATAAAAAACGCTCAAAGTTGCTCGCAACCTGAATATCCATAGCTGGAGACACGGTCTGGTGCACTTCGCCCGAGGCATACTCGCCAGTTGCGAAGAAACGCGCGAGGATATCGTTCTCATTAGTTGCAACAATAAGCTTGTTGATCGGAAAACCCATTCTTTGCGCAAGATACGCTGCAAACACATTGCCAAAATTCCCTGTCGGCACCGAAAATTGTGCAGCCGTAGGCGTTTTCAGACTTGCATAACCATAATAGACAATCTGTGCCAGCACCCGTGCCCAATTGACGGAGTTGACGGCGCCCAACTGGTATTTTTCCTTGTAATCAAGATCTGAAAAGGTGTCTTTCATTATTCGCTGGCAATCATCGAAAGTGCCATCGACTTCGATGCAATGCACATTGCTGTCGCTAACGGTTGTCATCTGTAACTCTTGCAGCGGACTCACGCGGCCTTTCGGATACAGGATGAAAATGTCGACGTTATCCTGGCCGCGCACCCCTGCAATCGCCGCGCTGCCTGTATCGCCACTGGTCGCGCCCAAAATATTGAGGCGCTGATTGCGCAAGGCGAGCACGTACTGGAATAACTGCCCCAACAACTGCAGTGCGACGTCTTTGAACGCGAGGGTCGGGCCATGAAACAATTCCACCACCGTGACCTTATCCAGTTCATGCCAACCTACCACCTCTGGATGATCGAAAGTGCTGTATGCCTGGGTAATGAGACGGTTTAAGGTCGGCGTATCGATATCATCAACAAACATTCCAACGATATGCTGGGCCAACTCAACAAAGGAACAATGACGCAAGTCTTCGAGCTCGGAGGTGACATCTGGGATCGACTCAGGGACAAGTAAGCCGCCGTCGGAGGCTAATCCCATTAACAGCGCGTCAGTAAAGCCCAGGCCAGCCACGCCACCGCGGGTGCTTTTATATTTCATAATTCGTTAATCGCAACAGTCGGGCCGTTGTCTACGTCTAGGGCGTGCTATTTTAAGCTAGACGCCGCGACTTTGGCAGCAGCACAAAGCATTACGGACACAAAAAAGGCTGCCGAGGCAGCCTTTTTGCCGTGTGCGACTTCAACGCCGCGGCAAGCTGGGCCCTATACGGCGCCAGCACCGGTTTCACCGGTACGGATGCGCACAACTTCGTCCAGAGAGGATACAAAGATTTTGCCGTCACCAACCTTGCCAGTACTGGCCGCACTCGTGATCGCCTCAATAGCGCCCTCTAGCAAGCCGTCATCTATGGCTACTTCGACCTTCACCTTTGGCAGAAAGTCGACGACGTACTCCGCGCCACGATACAACTCGGTATGGCCTTTCTGTCGACCAAAGCCACGTACTTCAGTTACGGTCATCCCTTGAACCCCAACCTCCGAAAGCGCTTCACGCACATCGTCTAGCTTAAAGGGCTTAATGATTGCGGTTAATAACTTCATTTTTCATTCCTCATTTAGTTGAGTTCATTTCCTTTGTTTCCGTTGGCGAGCGCCCTAACCGACACGATACCACCGCAGAGAGGAGCGTCTTCGGTGCGAGGCTATCATCAAAAAGAGCTAGCAGGAAATTTCGCTGAACTCACCGTCAAGACGGATTGTTTAGCCACGGCAATCTAGCCAATGGGTGGTCTAGAACATCTAAGACCAGCTCCGGTTAACCAAAACTTTGGTATTCCAGCAACCTCTCCAGTTGGCGTAGTTCGTTTTTACGAATGCGATTGTCAATTCCAACCGCTCTGTCCAGTGCGAGCCCAATAACAGATTGTTTTGAACCCTCCAAAAAAAAGGGCCCGAGGGCCCTTTATATTCTCATTGCCACTTAACACCACGATAGAGACCATGGTTCATTTTGCTGCGTTCATGAGCCTGGCCATCATGGGGAATTCCACGATAGGTACCAGGCTTTCTTACGGTTCCATCCCTTTGGGCTTTTACTGGAGCCTTCGATCCTCTGTAGTAGTTTGTCATATCATCATGCCTCAAGTTTCGTTTTATAAACGCCCACGCGAAAGCCGCGTGAGACTCTCAGCGCGTTCCTTCGGTCAATGATTTACCTACTTCCGCCTCAGAACGAGGTGAACGAAGCCCGAATATATTGAATCAATGCCGCCGGTGCAAGCATCATTTTGATGTTTTAACACGGTTTGGAAGAGCTCGTTTTCCCGATTACTGCGTCTGCATACTTACCAATTGGGCCGTTATGCCAGCCCGCGCAGACGGTCTAAATTGCGCTTGATCCTGTTTCGCCAGTTCGGATCCTGACAACCTCATCCAAGCTGGACACAAAGATTTTGCCGTCACCGACCTTGCCTGTCGAAGCCGAATTGCAGATCACTTCAAGCGCCTGCTCCAGCATATCATCTTCAATAACTGCCTCGATCTTTACCTTGGGCAAGAAATCGACTACGTACTCCGCGCCTCGATATAGCTCGGTGTGACCCTTTTGCCGACCGAAGCCTTTGACTTCTGTCACTGTCATACCTTGTACACCGGCCTCTTGTAAGGACTCCCTGACGTCGTCGAGTTTGAAAGGTTTTATAATCGCGGTAACGAGTTTCATGATTTTTCCTGTTGAGCGTGCAACGGGCCGCGACAACGTATTACGGCTCCAATCTTCTTAAGGGGAGAGGACCAAGTTTTGACGATCCTTATACCCTGAAACGCGAGCGGCCCAAGAGGGCCGCTCAATTGATACGACTTACCTAGTGAATTCGGGGTAAGCCTCAATACCGATGTCAGTTGCATCAGCTCCAGCTTCTTCTTCTGCTTCAGAGATTCGGATTCCTATGGTTACCTTCAAGAGCATCCAAACTATTCCGGCAGTAACGAATGTCCAGAGGAAGATGACCGCTATACCCATGAGTTGCGAACCAATGGTTGCGTCGCCGTTGGTAAAGCAAACGGCAATCAATCCCCAGATACCACACGTCCCGTGTACCGAAATTGCCCCAACCGGATCGTCGATCTTAAGAACCTTATCCAGCCCAAGTATCGAGAAGTAAACGATCACTCCGCCTGCTGCTCCAATTAACAAAGCCGCACCTGGGGTTGGGGTTAACGGTTCCGCGGTAATTGAGACTAGACCTGCAAGCGCTCCGTTTAGAGCCATCGTTAAGTCCGCCTTCCCGCCACCGAATATCAGTGACGCCAAGAGAGCGGCAATCGCTCCGGCTGCGGCGGCAGTGTTTGTGTTTACAAAGATCAAAGCAACAGCGTTAGCTTCAAGTACGTTGCTTACGATCAACTCGGAGCCGCCGTTGAATCCAAACCAACCAAACCACAAGATGAACGTACCGAGCGTTGCCAAAGGCATGTTTGCTCCGGGGATCGCATTGACCGTTCCATCGTCGTTATATTTACCCTTACGGGCGCCAAGTAGTATTACGCCAGCCAGTGCTGCAGTTGCTCCGCACATGTGCACCACGCCAGATCCGGCGAAGTCTAGAAAACCAGCTTCGTCTAACGCACCGCCGCCCCATTTCCAGAACCCTTGAACAGGGTAAATGAAGCCGGTCATTACCACAGCGAAAATAAGGAAGGCGAGTAGCTTCATTCTCTCTGCCACAGCGCCTGAAATAATGGACATCGCTGTTGCGACGAACACTACTTGGAAAAAGAAGTCAGAAGCTCCCGAGTAGTAAACGTCTCCGCCCGAAGCCAAAACTTCCTCAACGGTGTTGTCGCCACCACCCAAATAACTTCCAAAACCGGGGATCCATCCGGCCCCATCGCTATACATGATGCTGTATCCGCAAATGAGATACATAAGTGACGCTATGGAAAATAGCGCAATATTCTTTGTTAAAATTTCCGAGGTGCTTTTTGTCCTGACCATGCCCGCTTCAAGCATCGCAAAGCCTGGAGCCATAAACATGACCAAAGCCCCCATCACCAAAAAGTAGAGCGTATCAATCGAATACGCTAACTGAACTACATCTTCCAACTTCTTTCTCCGTCAGTGAAATGCGTAAGCGCATCTCGGTCCAAGCTGCAAAGCCCGTTTACTCCGACCATGCTGAGCATGGTCAACCCATTCCAACTGACGTACGCACAGGGATCACGCTCACCGACGACCACAGCTGGCCCCTAAAAAAGCTGCACGTTGTATGCCAAATAAAAATATTCATATTTTCAGTCACTTAAAAGCGCGCCGCCGAAATTACTGAGAATTCATGCACCAAAATAATGCGTCCGCGTCATAAAAGTGCGTTAATTTAGCGCAGGCGCCCCATCGAATAGGGCTGAGGCATGGCGGGTACTTACGAGGTGTAAGCCAGCCAAGGCAGACATTTCAGCATTTCGGATATTTCTACCGGAGAGCGCA
>ERZ802822.978-NODE-978-length-18925-cov-9.151846_pt1 | contig 18925 bp, 17 predicted proteins | sample MGYA00345649_ERZ802822 | MGnify/ENA primary metagenome ERZ802822 (study PRJEB30503, sample SAMEA104212359) | marine metagenome | biome: Westerlies Biome; feature: [SRF] surface water layer (ENVO:00010504) within the epipelagic zone...; material: water...
CATTTTTAGATTCTTGTGATAATTCTGCGCTAGCTCCCAAGATTTTCAATGCTGTTTGATGCATCATATGGTCAAGTTCGGACCAGAAAATCTTGCCTAAACTAGATTCTGAGCCAATGGAGCCTCCATCAAGCATTTTTGATGCAGTATGATAGATGCTTAAAGCATATGACTCTGATTGAGCCCAAGCTTCAACAACCTTAGCCTGAATCATTGGAGAGCAATGGTCTTGCTTTGCAAGATAAAGCTCTAATAATTTTGCGGCTGTTTGTTGAAAACGCGCTGGGCTTCTTAGCATTAAACCTCTCTCAAATCCTGCTGTTGCCATTGCAATCTTCCAGCCCTCACCATCACCACCAATCAGATTTTCTACAGGAACTTTTACATCATCAAAATATATTTCTGCAAAACCTGGTTCGCCATCCAATTGAGGTATGGGTCTTACAGTAATGCCAGGCAAATCCAAAGGCACTAGTATAAAAGATAAACCTCTGTGTCTTTCAGAGTCTAAATCTGTTCTGAATAAGCCAAAGGTCCAGTCAGCATATGCTGCTCTTGAAGACCAAGTTTTTTGCCCATTAATTTTGTAATGATCGCCTTCTAGCACTGCTGTTGTTCTGATAGCAGCCATATCACTTCCAGCACCCGGCTCAGACCAACCTTGTGCCCATATATGATCACCAGTAGCCATGGCATTTAAAAATTTAGATTTCTGCTCATGAGTTCCAAATTCCATCAAAGTTGGACCAAGTAAAAAAACTCCATTTTGATTCACTCTTGTAGGAGCTTCGGCTCGATAATACTCCTCTTCAAATATTAACCATTGAATTAGGTCTAGGCCCCTTCCTCCATACTCTTTGGGCCAAGTAACCATTGACCAATTTCCTTGATTTAATGTCTTTTCCCACTCTCTATGTTGCTCAAAACCTTCTTTAGTATCCAATGATAAAAGTGGTGTCTCGGGAACATTGCTCTCTAACCAAGTGCGCACCTCGTCTCTAAATAGGTTTTGTTCCTTTGTAAAATTAATTTTCATCTTTAAAATCTGCGTCTCTTTTTTCAACAAATGCATCTCGAGCTTCTTGAGAATCCCTAGATTTATATAGCTCAAGAGTAAAGGTTTGCTCTGACTTATAATGCTCATCGACATTGCCATTCTCAATTTCATTCAATGCTTTTTTAGCTAAATTCATTGCTGTAGGACTTTTTGAGGCTATATCATTTGCAATAACAAGTGCCGCTTCACGCACAGATTCTAGGTCTGGATGCAACGACTCAATCGAACCGTATTCATAAGCTCTTTGAGCAGAAATAGGCTTTCCAGTAAACATCATTTTTCTAACTGCCTGAAGAGGAAACAGCCTACTTAGATGAGCTCCACCACCCAGCGCACCTCTATCAATTTCAGGTAAGCCAAAATAGGAATCCTCGGTTGATAAAACAATATCAGATGCTCCCGCAAGTAAAATTCCTCCTCCAAGAATAAATCCATGACAGGCTGATATTACAGGAACATTTGAAACATGAATTGCTCTTGCTGTTTTCCAACAACCATCATTAACATCTGTAATTTTTGTTGGATCCTCTTGCAATTCTTTAATGTCAGCACCAGCACAAAAACCTTTACCCCTAGCTGATATTAAAATAACTCTAACATCGTTATTATGAGCAAGATTATCAATGTTAATTGCTAAATCTAGCCATTCAGTTGAAGTTAATGCATTTACGGGAGGGCAATCTAAAATAATTTCAGCAACATTATTACTTATGGAAGTTTCAACACTCATGATTTCTCCTCAATCTTTTTAAAGTTTTCAGCAGCGATATTAAATTCTCCCATAATTTGATCAATCAGCTCTTTGCATGAAGGTAGATTAGTAATGATTCCTGCAACTTGACCAGATGGCATAGCGCCTTCATGAGGAGAACCTTCCACCATTGCCTTTTGAATAATTGCTGGGCTATTCGCAGACATAATTGATTGTGAAATAGTTAAATCATCTCCCTTAAGCATTGCAAAGAAAGACTTAATGAGATCACCAAAAGATGCTTTGGTAATTTGCTTATATTTCCAGGCAGAAGTAACCGACATTAAAAATAATGAAATGGGATTGGATCGATCTATTTTTTTTATGTATTTATTGAAAATAAGGCGATGAGACATGCCATCAAATTTTTTTGTTATTTTGATTTCATCAACCTCTGCTGAAACATATGCTTCCTTTGTTTCACCTGGAACAGGACTTTCTCGAGTCATCATAAAGCGAGTTCCCATCGCTATGCCGCATGCGCCCCATGCAAGAGATGCAGCTAAACCTGATCCATCTCTAAACCCACCTGCAGCGACGACTGGAATATCAACATGCTCAAGAACAGAACTAAGCAACAAGGTTGTGGGTGTTGATCCGGTATGACCGCCTCCCTCTGAGCCTTGTATGACAAGAGCATCAGCACCTAGCTGCTCTGCTTTTATTGCATGTTTAAGCGCACCAACAGTTGGTATACAGATAACTCCCTGCTGTTTAAAGGCTTGTATATAATCTGGCGTTGGAGATCTTGAATAACTAACAGCTTTAATTTTTTTATCCAAAACTGCTTGAACAATCTCATCAGCCCCTGGTTGGAACATGTGAAAATTTACTCCAAAGGGTTTATCCGTCAAGCTCATTGTTTCATCTATCATTTCAATTGCTTCCTGAGGTCCAGCAGTAGCTAAAGCTAAAAATCCAAAAGCTCCAGCATTTGAAGTTGCGGCAACTAATTGAGGCATAGCCACCCAACCCATTGCTGTTTGAATAATGGGATAATCACAACCTAAAATGTCAGTTAATTTATTAATAATTTTTCTCTTCTATTTTTTATTCTTTTTGGCAGCAGGCTTTTTAACTGGTGTTTTTTTTGAAGGAGTTTTTTTAGTTTTAGTACGTTGAGATTTGGCCATCTTCTTTGCATCAAAACCTGATAAAACATTACCAGTAGTTAAATCATTATGCGCATGAGAAAAATGATGCCATGCGAAAGCAGCTTCCATCCCGTTGCGTTTACCCTGAAGATCCTCAACATGGTTGATGGCTTGTTTGGTTAAAGTTAAACCTAGTCTTGGCATTGCAGATATTTTTTTGGCCATCTCCATAACGGTTGACTCAAGATTCTCAATTGGAACAACCTTATTAACCATACCCATTTCATAAGCTCTTGATGAAGACATCCTTTCACCAAGAAATAAAAATTCTTTTGCGATTCTTGGATTTAACTCGTATGGATGAGCGAAATATTCAACTCCTGGAATTCCCATACGCACAACTGGATCAGCAAAGAAAGCATCCTCAGATGCAATAATAAGATCACATACCCACGCCAACATGCACCCACCTGCAACACAAGCACCATGCACCATGGCAATCGTTGGTTTAGGCATATCTCTCCAGCGCCTACACATGTTTAAATAAACTTCTTGTTCTCTGACATACCAAAACTCCCCACCAGGCTTATTGGTGTGGTCGTACCACATAGATTTTCGATCGTACTCAACATCAACATCTCTTCCAGGTGTGCCGATATCATGACCTGCTGAAAAATGCTTGCCATTGCCTTTAAGCACAATAACCTTAATCTCATCATCGTCTATTGCTCTTTTAAAAGCTTTATCTAGGTCATAAGTCATCTTGCCATTTTGCGCATTATTATATTCAGGCCTATTCATAGAAATGACGGCAATTTCATCTTTCTTTTTGTATGTGATTGTAGGTTTGCTTCTAGGCATATTGTTATTCTCCAAAAATTGAGTTGCGAATCCCTTGAGGATCAAGGACTTCTCGAATACAAATAAGTTCTTCATTCGAAGGCATTGGTGTGGCTGTATCTGAGTTAATAATTACATCAAAAGCTGTATTTTGAATAACATCATCAACACTTATACCTGGATGCAAACTAAGTAGCTGAAGTTTATTATCTTCTCCATTAAAATCAAAAACACCAAGATTAGTTACCACAAGCTTAATTTCAAACTTTCCATTTGATAGCTCTTTGTTCTGGTAACCCATTCCGGAAATCATATCTACCTTGCCTTTCACAAAGGTTTTTACAGAATGATTGGGGATAAAAATAGAATTTTTATGATTAATAAAATTACCTGGAAAACCTCTTACACCAAGCAGCTGCACTTTTGGAGAATCGTAATCGCCAATAGCACTAATATTCGTTTGCCCAAAGGAATCTATTTGCGTTGGGGTGACCATGGCATGTCTTTTGCCACCCCAAAGATTTTCAAATACACGACTGTAACTCATATAGCCCTCAACTTGATCGTGAGAAATATCTCTTTTGCCCATAGGTGCTGGCTTAGAAATTAGATAAGTTTCCCCATCTGTCATCATCAAGTCTGGATTATGTGTAAGCTTAGCTAGACCAGCTGCAATTCTTGGTATCAAACCAATGCCTGTAGCAAGAATTTCTCCCTCACCCTCCCAGGCCTTGGAAGATGCGCTAATACAAATTTCTGCTAATGTAATCGATTCTGACATTTTTAAAATTGTGGTAAAGGTATTTGTAGAATTGCTTCAGAGCCTCCAACAGAGTCAATATAATCTTGATGGCTCTTATTCAAATACTTAGAGCTGTATTCATCAAAAGATTTAGCTGCTTCTGAATATTCTTTTAGATGTTTAATATCAAAACCATAGTTTGGAGCACAAGATGTTGGATGGGCGCCGCAAGGTGCATGCAAAACTCCTGTAACAAGGCTTCTTTCAAATCTGTTGAATATTGCACCATCTTTGCCGCCTAAATCTTGAGTAGATACAACCTCTTCAGCGGATACAAAAGTTTTGCTAGCAGCTCTTGCAAAGAGCTCATCAAAAAATGGGTCAGGCCCAACTATTTGAGTATTGCCTTTTTCATCAGATTTATTGACATGAATTAATGCAACATCAAGATTAATCTCATAGCCTCCATTTGATAAATCAAACGTAGGAGAAATTAACCACTCATCACCTAAGGAACCATAAATATTAAATCTAGCTGCACCTGTATTACCAACATTTCCAAAACCATCAGATCCCCATCCAGAAGATGTTCCAGAGGGAGTAGGTCCATTTGCTTCAGACCAACAATAACCTGGGTAAGTATCAAAACCTTGTGTATAATTTGGAATCTCAACAGCACAAGGAGTTGTAAAAGTAAATGGACCAGCCCAATAACTTGAATCTCCTGCTCCGCATATTGCCTGAACATAAAAGTCATAGTTAGTTGTAGGATTTAAATTTGATATTGGGTAACCAAAAAACAGATTGGTTGTGTCATAATTTCCAGTTCCTTGAGGAAATCCGGAAGGCCCCCATTCGATAGCCCAAAAAGTTTCGTTTCCTCCGGCAAGCCAAGTAAGTTCACCATTACTAGAAGTTAGATTTGACACTCCAAAATTAGAAACTAAAGGACTTGGACAAGTTGGAGCTTCTCTAACATGTACATTGTCAACCAATATATCATTATAATAATCATTTGGACAATCATCATCACTATCATTAATACCGTCTCCATCCGAGTCAGAATCATCATCTAAAATGGATATTGTAATTGATGAACTTGTTACAAATCATGGATTTGAACAATCATTTGTAGAAGATGTCTTATCAAATGCTGTAAGGCAACAAAAAATAATTGATTCAATTTCAAAACCTGCTGAATTTACTTGGACGTGGGATAGATATAAAAAATTGTTTATAGAAGATAAAAGAATTACTAATGGAAAATTGTTTATTAAAAACAATCTTCAAACTCTTGAAAGAGCAGAAAAAGAATTTGGAGTACCTAAGGAGGTAATAACTGCAATTTTAGGTGTTGAAACAAGGTATGGAAAAATTCAAGGCAGTTACAGAGTTATTGATAGTTTGCTAACACTTGGTTTCGATTATCCAAGAAGAGCAAAATTTTTTAGAAAAGAACTCGTTGACTTTTTTTTACTAACCAGAGAAAACGATCTGAATATAAATGAAATAAAGGGCTCATATGCTGGTGCAATGGGCTATGGACAATTTATTTCTTCAAGTTATAGAGCATATGCAATTGATTATGATGGAGATGGATATGCAGATTTATTTAATTCAGTTGATGATGCAATAGGAAGCATAGCCAACTACTTATATATTCATGGCTGGAAAAAAGAAGGCCAAATCATTTATGATGCGTATCCAAATAATGTGAGAAAAGTATTTAAACCAAATAAAAACCTTTCGAAATTTATACCATTAAGCTTTAATGAAGATGGAAAAGATATATATTTCATTGGAGATGATAACTTTATTGCAATAACCAAATATAATGTCAGTCATTTTTATGCTATGGCAATTTATTATTTATCAGAAGAGTTAAAAAAATGAAAAAATTATTAATATTACCTTTATTAACATCAATAGTTGCTCTTGGACAAAGTTTTGTACCTGATGCTCCAGAGCTTGATTTAAAAAGCTATATTTTAATTGAGCCTAACACGAATACAGTAATTGCAGAATTTAATTCAAATTCTGAAATTGAGCCTGCCAGCATGACTAAAATAATGACGGTATATGTTACAGCAGACCAGATATCTAACGATTTAATTTCAATAGATGATGAGGTTTTGATAAGCGAAAAAGCCTGGAGAATGGAAGGATCAAGAATGTTTGTTGAAGCTGGAAAAAAAGTAAGCGTATCAGACTTACTTAAAGGAATAATAATTCAGTCAGGAAATGATGCCTCAGTTGCTATATCTGAATATGTTGGCGGAACAGAAAGAGGTTTTGTTGACTTAATGAATGCTTACGCGAGTTCATTAAATATGAATAATACTATTTTTCAGAACTCTACAGGCCTTCCTGATGATAACCATTTTTCCTCAGCACAAGACTTGGCTGTTCTAACTTCAAATCTAATTACAAAGTTTCCAGATATATATTCATTTTATAAAGAAAAACAATTCACTTTTAATGACATTAAACAATTAAATAGGAATAAGCTTTTGTGGAGAGATGACTCTTCTGATGGTGTTAAAACTGGTCATACTGAAGCTGCCGGTTATTGTCTGGTTGGCTCAGCTAAAAGGGGCGATATGCGTCTAATTACAGTGGTTGCAGGTAGTGATTCAGATAATAATAGGTTTTTAGCTAGCCAGAGGTTGTTAGAGTATGGCTTTAGATTTTTTGCTACTCAAAAAGTTTTAAATGCTAATCAGGAGTATAAAAAAATCAATATTTGGGGTGGTGAAGAAAAAACTCTTGGCTTGGGTGTTCTTGAAGATGTTTCTATTACTCTTCCAAGAACTAGCTTCAAAGACCTAACTGTTAATTATAATTATAGTAATAATATTCAAGCTCCAATTGAGGTGGGTCAAAAAATTGGAACTCTTGAAATTATTAGTAATGACGAGATTGTATTTTCAACCAACCTAGTTGCACTAGACAATATAAAGTCTAAGGGTTTCTTTGGAAGGCTTTGGTCTAAGTTTGTATTATGGATATTAAGTCTTTTTGGAATGACGGAGAATGCATCAGATTAAAGCTGTATTTAATGGTAATTTTGATTACATAGAAAATATAAAAGTTTCTCCCTTCTCAAGGGCATATACATTTTCAGATAGTGTTTACGAAGTTATACCTTTTTATAATAAGAAATCTATTTCATTTGAAAGTCACATAGAAAGGTTACAAAAAAGTGTAGATGCTCTCTCCATAAAGGTAGATTTAAACAAGGTTACAGATGAGATAAATCAGCTTTTATCTTCATCTGCTTTTGATAATGGTTATATTTATTATCAAGTTACTAGAGGACAGGATATGGTTAGATCGCACATTTACTCTGATAAAATTAATACAGAGACTTTTGGCTATATTACTTCCTGTTCATTTGAAACTAAAAAATTAAATGTAATGATATGTGATGATATAAGATGGGGAAGATGCAATATAAAATCAACTTCACTATTAGCCAATGTATTGAATATGAATAATGCTAAGTTACATAATTGTGATGAAATTATTATGCATAAGGATGGAATTCTGACTGAGGCTGGTGCTTCTAATTTATTTTTTATTAAAAATGAAACTGTTTGCACACCATCTTTGTCTAACAACATCTTGCCAGGTATAACTAGGTCAATTTTAATTAATGCTTTATCGAATAAAGGTATTAAGGTTCTTGAGGGAGATTTTAATTATCTAGAATTGAAGACGGCTTCATCTGCCTGGCTCACAAGCTCCACTAAAGGAATAGCCCCAATAGAAAATATAGTTAACTTTGATCACTCTTTAAGTATTGATGATCCTTGTTATATTTCTTGTAAGGAAATTTTTGATTCTAAATTCTTTGGTTAATATTTTAATTAGTAGTCAGATTTACAATCATTCTATCTACATCATCCCAGAAATTTTTTTGAGATAAGCCTTTGCTAGTAAGGTCAAGTTCATAAACATTTTTTTGCATCGATATGAGTTTTTGTAAAGAATGGAATTTAATAAAATTCACGTAACTTGGAATTTTGTTACTCCAGACACCCGATTTTTCCAAACTTAATCTAGGATTTGTGTTTTGTTTTGCAATGGCTGAAATGGTAACAATTTTACCAATTATCCATACCAACAAAGGAGCATAATGTGCTTCAGAATCTTTAATTGAATTAGTAATCCTTAAAGCATGTTTTACATTCAAATTCACAAGAGCATCTTCAAGTTCGAATGGAGCAAATTCCGCCGAATCTGTGTAAAAAAGATTAGAAATATCCATACCGTCTTTATAAATTAATTTGAGAATATTTATTTCATTTTGCTGAGCAACCAAGTTTCCAGCATTTAATTCGTTCATGTAATTTATTAAATTTTTTCTGTCTTTTTCAGGAATAAATTCTAATTGAGCCTTTAACCATATTTTTTCTTCAAAAGATTTTAATTTTGCACATTCAACGATGAGTGCATTTTTTTCCATAGCTTTATAAAGCTTTGTTTTACTATTTAATTTTTCGTTATGAGAGTTAATAATGATCGCAATATTTTCATTATTGAAAATGTTCTGTATTTGAAATATTTTTTCTAATTTATCTGGTAATCGTCCTTGATCATGACTGATATCAATAATTAATTTAGATCCAAAAAGAGATCCACCGGAACTCTCAATAATAATTTGTTCTATTTGATCAAAATTTTCTTTGGTGATAAGTCTTCTTTCATTGAATCCTTTTTGAGATAAATATTCTTTTATTAAATCTTTTGAATTATTTCTTAAGACAACTTCAGAGCCATATATAAAAAAAATATTTTGAGATTTTTCTAGATATTTTCCTAGAGAAAGTGATTCACATTTCAAAGAATTTAACCTCTAGTAGTATTTGATTAAATATTTCATTATCAATAATTTCTTTAAGACTTCTGACTGCTTCTTGTTCAGCAAAGGGATTTAGCTCGCTCGAACTATATCTTTTCATTACTTTAATGTTTTTATTATTTGTTTTTGAATTACTAATAATTTGAAGTTTAATGCTTGCAGTCACTTCGCCTTCTAGAGACCTAAGTGAAGATCCTGCATATATATTGTAGTTAGTGGAATTAAAGTCTTTTATGAAAATACGAGTTTTATTTTCATCTTTAGTAGATGAATGTCTAAAAGACATATCTATTATTTCTTTAAGAGATTCAGGAATGGAATCATCATAGCTAACTGTATAGTTCTTACCATTATCCGGACCTAATGCTATTTGATTAAAACTACAACCTGAAACAAGAAATATAGAAATGAATAAAATTAAAGAATAAAGAAGCTTCATAAAATTTATCTTAACTAGCAAATAAAAAATATTAAAGTATTAAGAAAAATTAATTAGCTAGATAACAAAATTCATGATTTTTCCTTTGATATAAATTACTTTTTTAATATTTTTTCCCTCAAGATTAATGGCAACATTTCCAATCTTTTTTGCAATTTCTTCTATTTTATTTTGGCTATCTTCAATTTTTGCAGTTGTTTTACCTCTTACTTTCCCATTAATTTGTATTACTAATTCAAATTCAGATACTGCTAACAAGCTGTCCTCAACTTTTGGCCATGAAGATTCTATTTCTTCTGGAGCATTAGATTTATAAAAATGATTCCATAAGTGCTCTGAAACATGTGGCGCAATAGGATTAAGGGTTTTAAGAATAATAATTATTGTTTCATTCAAACAATATTTTTTTGAGTCTGAAGCATCTTTGTTTTTAAATTCATCAGGTATAGCATTAAGAAGCTCCATTATCGAAGCTATTGCAGTGTTAAAGGAAAATCTTGTTTCAAAATCATTGGTAACTTTTTTTAATGTTGTGTGTGTTTTTCTTCTTAGTTCTAGCTCTTCTTTTGAAAAGTTATTTGGGATACTAATTTCTTCGTAATTTTTGTTAATAACTAAATTCCATATCTTTTTTATAAATCTGGATGCACCCTCAACTGAAGATTCAGACCATTCTAAACTTTGTTCTGGTGGTGCAGTGAACATCATGTAGAGTCTTACTGTATCGGCACCATATATATCAATATAAGACTGTGGGTCGACTGTATTGCCTTTTGATTTAGACATCTTTGCACCATCTTTAAGAACCATGCCTTGGGTTAATAGTTTTTTAAATGGTTCATTGCCCTCAACCATACCCATGTCTCTTAGGGCCTTATGAAAAAATCTTGAATAAAGTAAGTGAAGTATGGCATGTTCAATGCCGCCAATATATAAGTCTACTGGAAGCCAATACTTTGTGTTTTCATCAAAAATTTCACTATCATTATCAGCAGAAGTAAATCTAGCATAGTACCAAGATGAATCCATAAAGGTATCAAATGTGTCAGTTTCTCTTTGCACTTCATTAGATATTTTGAAGAAATTTTCATTTTGATTTAAAGGGATCGGTGGAGAATTTTTTGGTAAATCTGGAAGAATTACAGGAAGTTCATTTTCCTCAACCAATTTAGCATCACCGTTTTCATATATTACAGGTATTGGACATCCCCAATATCTTTGTCTACTAACTCCCCAATCTCTTAATCTAAATTGTATAAGCCCTTCACCAAGATTTTTTTCACTTAGTTCTTCAATGATTTTTTTTGATGCTGAATCTGAGTTCAAGTCATCATATTTATCCGAGTTAATCAAAATACCTTTATTGAGAACAGGTAATTTATCATCTTTGCCAATTGAAATAACTTGTTTTATATCAAGATCATATTTAGAAGCAAATTCAAAGTCTCTCTGATCATGTCCAGGAACACCCATAACAACTCCTGTGCCATAATCAAGAAGTACAAAATTCCCAATCCATACTGGTATTCGTTTATTTGTAAGAGGGTGTATAACTTTAATTCCAGTATCAATTCCCAACTTTTCTGCTTTAGCCATATCTGCTTCAGCAGATGATGTTTCTTTGCATTTGATTAAGAAAGATTCAATTTCCTTATCTTTTTTTGAAAGGCTTAATGCAATTTCATGATTTGGAGAAATGGCTACAAAAGAGACGCCAAAAATTGTATCAGGCCTTGTTGAGAAAGCAGTTAGGCATTCTTTTGAGCCTTCAATTTGATATTTAATTTCTGCTCCATGAGATTTACCAATCCAGTTTTCCTGCATTGTTTTCACATTTTCTGGCCAATCAACTTCACTTAATGATGAGAGTAGCTCATCAGCGTAATAAGTAATTTTTATAAACCACTGATCAATTTCTTTAATTTCTACTTGCGCGCCAGACCGCCATCCTTTTCCATCTATTACTTGTTCGTTTGCCAGCACAGTTTCATCTACCGGATCCCAATTAACTAGTGATTTTTTTTTATAAACGAGACCTTTCTCAAAGAATTTTTTAAAGATTAATTGCTCCCATTTATAATAATTTGGTTCGCATGTTCTTAGTTCTTTAGACCAGTCATATCCTAATCCCAGAGATATGAGCTGTTGCTTCATATGTTCTATGTTGTCATTTGTCCATTCTTTAGGGCTGACTTTATTAGCAATTGCTGCATTTTCTGCAGGTAGCCCGAATGCATCCCAGCCCATTGGTTGAAATACATTAAAATTATTCATTCTTTTGTATCTAGATATTACATCGCCAATGGTATAGTTTCTGACATGACCCATATGGAGTTTGCCTGATGGATATGGAAACATTGAAAGACAATAGTACTTTTCACGATTATCAGGCTTTGCTTCAAATCTTCCATCCTCAATCCACTTTTTTTGAGCAGATTCTTCAATTTTTTTTGGATTATATTCAGTTGCCATCTTTCAAAAATTCATTTTCTAAATAGTTAATTGTATGCTTATTATCAACAAAAGTTTTGTCATGAAGAATTCTTTGATGAAGAGAATGATTGGTTTTAATTCCATCAATAAAAAACTCATCTAATGCACTAATCATTCTTTTTATAGCAGAATTCCGTGAATTGGCTTGAGTTATTATTTTTGCCAGAAGAGAGTCATAATAAGGTGGAACAGTATAACCTCCATATATATGTGAATCATATCTAATACCAAAACCACCAGGTATATGCATTTTTGTTATTTTTCCAGGAGAAGGTTGGAATGTTTCTGGATCCTCTGCATTAATTCTACACTCCATAGCATGCCCATTAAAATTTATAGATTCTTGTTGTAAAGTTATTTCCATACCAAGGGCAATTCTTAGCTGAGCCTTAACAATATCAAATCCAGTTATCATTTCTGTAACAGGATGTTCAACCTGAATCCTTGTATTCATTTCAATGAAGTAGAATTCAGCATTTTCATATAAAAATTCAATTGTTCCTACTCCTTCATATTTAAGTTTTTTACATAGTTTTATAGAAGCTTCATATGTTTGATCGAGCGCATCTTGGTCGATATTTTTTGCAGGTGCTTCTTCGATAATTTTCTGATGTCGCCTTTGCATGCTGCAATCTCTAGTTCCCAGATGGATAGCATGACCCTTTCCATCGCCAACTACCTGAATTTCAATATGTCTCGGATTAGGAATAAATTTCTCTAAGTAGATTTTCTCATTACCAAAAGCATTTTTTGCTTCTTGCATTGTTATTTCTGCACTTGAAATAAGATCATCTTCACTTTCGACAACTCTCATTCCTCGACCACCGCCACCAGCAGTAGCCTTAATCATGATTGGATAACCTATGTTTTTTGCAATTTTTTTAAATTCTTCCGGATCTTCTGGAATATCATCTTTATAACCTGGAACGATTTGAATACCTGAGTCTTCAGCTAATGTTTTTGCAGTTATCTTATCTCCCATATTTTTAATAGTTTCTGAGTTAGGCCCAATAAATTTAAAACCACTTTTTTCACACATCTCTGCAAAATTAGAATCCTCAGCAAGGAAACCATAGCCAGGGTATATTCCATCCACTTGAGTTAACTCAGCAGCAGAAAGAATTGCTGGTGTGTTCAAATAGCTTTCAAGTGGAGAGGCTGGACCTATGCAAACTGTTTCATCTGAAAACTTCAAATGTTTGAGGTCTTTATCACCCTCTGAATAAACTGAAACAGTTGAAATATTTAACTCTTTGCAGGCTCTTATAGCCCTAAGTGCTATTTCCCCTCTGTTTGCGATGAGAACTTTAAAAGGCATGATAATTTAGTTAATCGTTATAATATGTTGTCCGTATTCGACTGGTTGCCCATCTTCTACGTTAATTGAAACTACCTTACCGCTAAAATCAGATTTTATCTCATTCATCATTTTCATAGCTTCAATGATACAAAGTACATCACCTTCTTGAACAACATCACCAACTTTAATAAACGGATCCTTATCTGGACTTGGTTTTCTATAAAATGTGCCAACAATTGGTGATGTTATTTGATTGCCTTCAATATCTTCTTGTTGAACCTCTTTTTCTGAAGCAACATTTGTTTCATGAACAACCTGTTTTTGTATTACCGGCTCGACGTGTGTTTGAGATTTATTATCTCTTGAAATGCGAACCGACTCATCTCCTTGGCTAACCTCTATTTCTTTGAGGTCAGAGTCCTGTAACATTTCTATTAATTTTTTAATTTTTCTAATATCCATCTAACTCTCCAAGTTATTATTAATAGCTTCATTAAGTGCTAGTTCATAACCTTTAAAACCCTGTCCTTTGATAACATTTGTTGCTATATCAGAAAGGTATGAAAATTTTCTAAAATCTTCTCTATTATCAATGTCAGAAATGTGTACCTCATAGAATGGAATTTCAACACTAGAAAGAGCATCTCTAATTGCAATACTAGTGTGCGTATAGGCTCCAGGATTTATAATAATTGAATTTATATTGTCTTTTAATTTTGCATCATGAATAGCATTAATTATTTCATGTTCAGCATTAGTCTGCTTGCAATATAATTTGCAGCCTTGCTTTTCAGCAAGAATTACAAGGTTTTCTTCTAGCTCGGACAATGTTGCCTCACCATATATGCCTTTTTCTCTCATACCTAATAAATTTAAATTAGGCCCATTTATTAATAAAATGTTCATTTTAAGATTTTAACAGAAATTAGACGAATTTATAAAGTTTTATTAAGAAGTTTATGTATTTGTATTGGGTAGCAGATACCTATATCAGCACAGCCTTGGTATTTTATCAATATATTATTTAAATCCAACCCTGTCGTATTATTTAATTTAATTAATGCTTTATTCCTGAATATTCTACTTTCACCAAAGAATTCATCTTTATGCATATATTCTTCAGATTTTAAAATTTCAAACTTAAATGTCTCATTAGTATTTTCAATTTTTATACTTTCAAAGTATAAGTAGTACCCCTCTTTAATGTCCCATGAAATTAATACAGCCTCATCACTTATGACTGTTTCTATATTAAACGCTTTTATTGGTGGCAAAACGCCACTTTCTTTATTTAAAAAGTCTAGTGTGCTCGAATTTGAGTATAAATTTAAAGATAGGAGTATAATTACAATTAATCTCATCATTGAGTTTAAAGAATAAACTTCTAAGTAAGCAAAATAAAGCACAAAATTATTTAAATAATCATGAGAACTATATTGTTAAAAAATTTTTTTCTAATACCATTATGGTTTTTTAATATCTTTATAAAAAAGAGACCTCCATATAGAGGTCATATTTTTGACCAACAGTCTCAAGCTTTAATTAGTCTTCAGCCATCAATAGATCTTACGACTGTTCCAGATAATGAAATTTCTGATATTAGAAAGTCAATTGCAGAAAATAGAATCAAGAACAAGCTATCACTGAATACCAAAAATCCTGTCATGAAGTTCGATCACTTTTTAGGTGTTGATAAAAATGTTTTACTTCGTGAATATAATCCGGATTCTATAAATACTGATAAGGTTGTTTTATTTTTTCATGGTGGCGGCTATGTATTAAATTCTGTTGAAACGCACGACGATACAGTTTCTTATATGGCTGAAAAATTAAAGGCGAGATTTTTTTCTTTGGAATACAGACTTTCTCCAGAGAATAAATACCCAGATTCACTAGATGATGCATTATTCGCTTATGAATGGTTAGAGAAAAATGGATATACGTCGGGTAAAATTTCTGTATGTGGGGATAGTGCAGGCGCTCACTTAGCAGCTTCACTGGTTCATAAACTTATAGCTGATAACTGCGACAGACTTCCTGACAGTCAGTTCTTGATTTATCCTATGTGTGATCCTAGCTGTAAATCTGAATCATATGATGACTTGGCAGAAGGTTATTTGCTTACAAAGAAAACGATGATTTGGTTCTGGGAAAAATTAGGAAAAAGTGAAGAGAATATAAAAGATCAAGCGTTTAATTTACTGAAGTTAGATACTGATTTGGTAATGCCCAATACCATAATTATTACTGCTGGATTTGATCCATTGTGTGATGATGGAGAAAAGTATGCATATTTGTTGCATGAAAAAGGAGATAAAGTAAAACAATTGCATTATCCTAATATGTTCCATGGCTTTGCATCTGCAACACGAATAAAAGCTGCTCAAATAGCTGTGGATGATTTTTTAAGTGAATATAAAAAAATACTATGAGTAATATATTAGAAATTAGCAACTTAAGTATAAATTTTGCTACAAGGGATGGAAGTTTTAAAGCAGTAGATGATATAAGTTTTAATATAGAAAATAATAAGACTATGGCACTTGTTGGTGAGTCAGGGTCAGGAAAATCTGTTACAGCTATGTCTATTCTTCAATTACTACCGAGACCACAGGCATCATATTCACAAATCTCATCAATAAAATTTAAAGGTGATGAAATAATTGATGCTCCTAATGATAAGTTACTAAACATAAGAGGTAACATTGTCTCAATGGTTTTCCAGGAGCCAATGACATCATTAAACCCATACCATAGAGTTGGTAATCAAATAACAGAGTCAATAATACTTCACACTAATACCTCTAAAAAAGAAGCCATTGATGAAGCTAAAAAACTACTTGAACTTGTAGAAATTGATGATGTTGAAAGAAGATTTTATGCATATCCTCATGAATTATCTGGAGGTCAGAGACAAAGGGTTATGATTGCAATGGCACTGGTCAATAAACCTCAATTACTAATAGCAGACGAGCCTACCACTGCATTAGACGTAACTATTCAGGCTCAAATTTTAGATTTGATGTCTAAATTAAAAAATGAACTAGGCATGTCAATTTTATTCATAACTCATGATCTTGGCTTAGTTCAGCAGTTTTCAGATAACGTATGTGTAATGAAAGATGGGGTTATTGTTGAACAAGGGGTAACGTCAGATGTTTTCAATAATCCAAGCCATGATTACACAAAAAGACTTTTAGACGCTGAACCAAAACCCAAAGAAACAAGGACATTAAATAATAATCCGATAATTGAAGTAGATAATTTAAATGTTTTCTATAACATCCCGTCTGTAAACATTTTTAAAAAAAATACCTTCCATGCTGTAAAAGATGTTTCATTCAAAATATTTGAAAATACTACAATTGGATTGGTGGGTGAGTCGGGATCTGGAAAGTCAACTCTTGGTAAAGCAATAGCTCGATTGGTTGATTATGAAGGAAATGTATTCTTTAAAACCAAGAACATTGATTCCAATTCTCATAAAAATAACAAAGAGTTAAAAAAAGACATTCAAATAGTCTTTCAAGATCCTTATGGTTCACTTTCACCAAGAATGACAATTGGAGAGATTGTAGGAGAAGGACTAGGAGTGCATTTTAAACTGTCAAAAAAAGAAAAAGAATTTAAAATAGACAAGGTTCTTTCAGATGTAGGAATTGAAATTAATTCAAAAAATAAATATCCGCATGAGTTTTCAGGAGGACAAAGACAAAGAATTGCTATTGCAAGGTCATTGATAATGAATCCTTCATTTATGATTTTGGATGAGCCTACTTCTGCATTAGATAGATCAATACAGATACAAGTAATTAATCTTCTTAAGAGTATTCAAGATGAATATGGCTTGACCTATCTTTTTATCAGTCATGATTTAAAGGTTATAAGATCAATGTCGGATTATATTTTTGTAATGAAAAATGGTGAGATTGTTGAGTCTGGAATTTCAGAGGAAGTTTTTGATAAACCAAAAGAAGAATATACTAAAAAACTATTAACAGCTGCTTTAAGGTATGCATCTGAATAACAATTATGACAAATAGAAAATTTTCAAAAAATCTTGTAGATGGTCCAAATCAAGCTGCCTCAAGATCTATGCTTAGAGGTGTTGGGTTTACGTCTGAGGATTTTAAAAAACCATTTGTGGGCATAGCGTCAACTGGTGCAAAGGTCACTCCGTGCAACATGCATATAAATCAATTAGCTGATGTAGTTGAGCATTCTATTGATAACTCTGGTGGTAAGGGAGTGCTATTCAATACAATTACCGTCTCAGATGGAATATCTATGGGAACTCAAGGAATGAAATATTCTCTAGTTTCAAGAGAAGTTATAGCTGATTCAATTGAAACTGTTGTTGGATGTTTAGGCTATGACGGTGTCATTGCTATAGGTGGATGTGATAAAAATATGCCTGGCTGTATCATTGGTTTGGCAAGGCTTAATAGACCCTCTATATTTATATATGGAGGTTCAATAAAACCGAGTTCTGAAAATACTGACTATGTTACTGTCTGCGAGAAGACTGGAGAATTTTCAAAAGGTGAATTGGAAGAATCTGAGTTAATCCACGTTGAGAAAATTTCAGTTAAAGGTCCTGGTTCATGTGGCGGTATGTATACTGCAAATACAATGGCATCTGCAATTGAAGCCCTAGGGATGAGTTTGCCTGGTAGCAGCAGTCAAGATGCAACTTCTGAAGATAAGCAAAAAGATTGTATTGATTCAGGTCAGGCAATTATGAACCTTCTAGATAAGGATATAAAACCTTCTGACATAATGACTAAGGAAGCATTTGAAAATGCAATTACTGTAGTTATATCACTTGGGGGTTCCACAAATGCAGTTCTGCATATGTTAGCAATGGCTCATGCTATCGGAGTTAAACTAGATTTAGATGACTTTACAAGAATTGGTAAAAAGACACCCGTTATGGCAGATTTAAAACCTTTCGGCTCTCATTATATGTCAGAGTTAAACGCTAACGGAGGCATACAACCCTTGATGAAAACATTACTTGATAAGGGTTTGCTTCATGGAGAATGTTTAACGGTCACAGGGAACACACTTGCTGAAAATTTGTCTAATGTTACACCTTATGAAGATAATCAAAATATTATAAGAAGCTTTGAAAACCCAATTAAGTCAACAAGTCATCTTAGAATACTTTATGGTAATCTTGCATCAGAGGGTGCTGTAGCAAAAATAACAGGAAAAGAGGGAACTTCTTTTGAAGGAAAAGCCAGAGTTTTCAATTCTGAAGAAGATGGTGTAGAAGCTATATTAAATAAATCTATTGAAGCTGGTGATGTGGTAGTTATTAGATATGAAGGACCAAAGGGAGG
>ERZ802822.980-NODE-980-length-18882-cov-10.846743_pt1 | contig 18882 bp, 14 predicted proteins | sample MGYA00345649_ERZ802822 | MGnify/ENA primary metagenome ERZ802822 (study PRJEB30503, sample SAMEA104212359) | marine metagenome | biome: Westerlies Biome; feature: [SRF] surface water layer (ENVO:00010504) within the epipelagic zone...; material: water...
TGACGAATGCGGTCTGGCGGTGCCAGCGATCATTGCTGATGGCAGCCCCACCTATAGCGTCAGCCAGCAGCGGCTGCTTGTGCGGCATGCAGGTGGCGCGCGCCACCCGGTCAATTTGCCAGATGGCGTGATGCGGTTCTCGCTGACACGCCAGACATTAACGCCGATTTTAACCAATAATGCGGCCAGCCTATTTGCGCTTGCGGGGGATTTGCGGCTTATCGAATTCCATTCAAAAGCCAATGCGCTGACCGACGAGTCAATGCAGATTGTCGCAGCCGCCGCCAAGGATCATGGCGCTGGCATCATCGTGCATAATGATGCCCAGCATTTTTCAGCTGGCGTTGATCTGAACGCCTTTCGGTCGATGATCGAGGCCGGCGACTGGGACGGCATTGACGGCTTTTTATGGCGCTTTCAGATGGCTGTCAAAGATCTTAAATATGCGCCAGTGCCGGTTGTCGGCGCGCCTTCTGGCCTGGCTGTTGGCGGTGGCTTCGAAGTGTTGGCGCATTGCGATAAACTGGTCGTCCATAGCAATTCGGTGTTGGGTCTGGTTGAATCGGCTGTCGGTGTTGTGCCCAGCGGTGGCGGCGTCAAAGAAAGCTATCTTCGCTGGCATAACGCCACCGGAAACTGGGATGATGCGGCGTGGAAATGCTGGATGAATATTGGCTATGGTGCGACAGGCTCATCACCCGAAACATCGGCACGCTTGCAATATTTCCGGCCGGAGCATGATGAAACAATCATGAATCGCGATCGTTTATTGCCGCGTGCCATTGCCTTGCTTGGCGAGTTGGCACCGAACTACCAGCCACCACAGCCATCACAGGGACAACTGGCAAGCGCCAGCCTGTCTGACAAAATGGCTGAATTTATGCAGGCCGGTATTGATAAAGGTGATTTCATGCCGCATGACAAAACCACCGCAATGGCGATTGCCAGCGTCATGGTGCGGGCGGATGGCGACGGCGCCGAAGCAGATGAGGATGCGTTCTATGCACGCGAACGCGCTGCCTTTATCCGTCTGGCAAAGACCGCACCAACGCATCAGCGAATTTGCAGCATGCTTGATGACGGGGCACCCATTCGTAATTAAAGCCGGCGTAATGAAAGCCAGCGCAGATGCGGCGGCCTTATGCGCCGAGCAGAATTCTGAATTTACTGCGCAAATCAGCGTCCAGTTCAGCCGACAGATGCGTTGGATGAAAATTATCCAATATCTCCTGTTTGCGCTTTATCGCGGTTTCTACAAGATTTGGTTTATTTAGTTCTTCCCATTCCTTGGGGCTGGAACGATCGCCAATTTCCGGATAGATATATTCGGTCTGCATCAGGGAAATGGTCTGGTCATGCCCCAGATAATGCCCCGGCCCGCCGATGCAGACATCTTTCATGACCTGCATATCCAGCGTTGTCTCATTCACCTCGATCCCCCGTACACAACGCATACACTGACCCAGCATATCATTGTCAATAATCAGGCTCTCAAGACAAAAGCCAAGAAGTGAGGCATGCATACCAGCCGCCTCATACACCATATTCAAGCCGGACAATCCGGCCATTACCAGCGTACTGCCCTTTTCATATCCAGATTGCGCATCGGGCATTTTCGCATCAGCCATGCCCGCCGCCGCACCGCCCGGCAGATCATAATATTGCAGCATCTGCGAACATGCCGCGGTCAATAGCCCCTGTTCACCCGAGCCACCCGACATCGCCCCGGTCCGCAGATCAGACACAAATGGCCAGGTGCCACAAATACAAGGATGGCCGGGTTTCATCGCATTGACATAGACAAGCCCGGCAATCACCTCGGCGAGGGCCTGCGCCACCGCCCCGGCGATGCTGGCTGGCGCCGTGGCGCCGGCCTGTCCGGCCGATAACAGCAGCACCGGCATGCCGGCATGAACCGCCCTTTCCATGACCAAACAAGACTCGGTCGCAAACCGCAAAGGCGGCACCACAAAACAGTTACTGTTTGACACGAATGGCCGCGCCCGCCATGTATCCTCACCACCAGCAATAGCGTGCAGCATCTCGATACACGGGCCCATATTGTCGACCTCGGTAAAGCTGACGCCAACATGTTTGGTCGTGCCCCGCACCGCGGCATAGATGGTGTTCAGATCAAGATCAGCCGGGTCTTCAATATCACGCGCCACCATCGGGCGTTGAAAAAAATGGATATTATCCATTTTCTCCACAATACGCGCCGCATCATAAATATCGGCCAAATAGGATTCGCGATAGTTGTTTTGCTTCACATCAACAACATGCACCGCCGCCCCGGCCGTGCCATAATGCACGCGCGAGCCGGACAGCTTCATGTCATGTTTTGGGTCCTGCCCGCACAGCGTGATATGCCGGGCACAATTGGCCAAGGTATCCTCGACAAGCGCCCGGGGAAACCGCAGCCGCCCGTCATCACCCAACTGCGCCCCGGCTTTGGTCATATAGCCAATGCCTGAATCAGGGGCCTGGCTCAGGCCTATTTCTGCAAGGATTTGAAACACCGTATCATTGATTGCCTGCACCGCCGCATCATCAAGTGGCTTAAACTGGCCACCCGACAAACCGGCACGAACCGGACGCAAATCTTCGGCTAATGGTGCCGCCCGCAAGCTGCGGCGTGCTTCGCGGCCACCGCTGCGTCGGCCTGATCGCGGGATCAAACGTTCAAAATTTTTCATGCGATATCCCCTTTACAATCTAATCTGCAAGGCTTTCGGATCATACATTGGACGGAAACTCACTTCGGCATCAACAAGCTGGCCGGCAACATCAATCTGATAGTTTGATTGCAACTGTTGCTGTGCGGTTTCACCAACAGCGGCGCATTTCACATAGCCAAGCCCAATAGCCGCACCCAAATGATGGCCATAATTGCCGCTGGTCAGATAGCCAATTAATTCGCCATCACGCAGAATTGCCTCATTGTGATAGAGCAAGGGCTGCGGGTCTTTCAGGCGGAACTGCATCAATCTTTGTGCCAGCCCATCATTGCGCTTGGCGCGCACCGCATCGGCGCCAATCATGCCGCCAAACCGGCCGGCCGGCTTGTCTTCTTTCACCGCAAATCCCAGACCAGCTTCAAGCACATGGTCTTCGTTTGAAATGTCATGACCAAAATGTCGGAAGGCTTTTTCAATGCGGCAACTATCCAAAGCATGCAACCCGCATAACGCCATAGGATGCTCTGCGCGGCGGGCCATCAATGTTTCAAAAACATGCGCCGACATATCGGCCGGGATATATAACTCCCATCCCAGCTCGCCAACATAGGTCACACGATGCGCACGACCGACCGCATGGCCAATTTCAATTGGCTGCATCGTGCCAAAGGCAAAATCATCATTCTCCAGACTTTGCGGAATTAACGGCTGCAGGAATTGCCGGGCCTGCGGCCCCATAACCACCAGCACCGATTCAGATACTGTCATATCAATCGCATAGGCCTGTGCATCATCCGGAATATGCGATGTGATCCAATGCAAATCACGGCGTATCGTTGCCGCCGGTGTTACCACAAGAAATTCATCTGCTGCCAGCCGTGTCACCGTGACATCAGCTTCGATATGGCCTGCCTCATTGAGAAATTGCGTATACACAATTTTACCAACAGGCACAGCCACATCATTTGCCGCTATGCGCTGCAAAACAGCTTCGGCATCACGCCCAACAAGTTTGATTTTGCCAAAGCTGGACATGTCAAACAGGCCGACTGTCTGGCGCACGGCATGATGTTCGGCAGCGCTATAGTCAAACCAGTTCTGGCGTTTCCAGCTATATTCATAAGCTGGCGTCTCGCCAGCTGCGACAGCGGCTTCCGGCAGAAACCAGTTCGCCCGTTCCCACCCCGCAACCTCGCCAAAACACGCCCCATGATCAGCCAGGTAATTATGTACCGGCGAGCGCCGCACGCCGCGTGCCGAGGCGAATTGCCGATAGGGGAAATGATCAGCATAGAGCAGCCCCAAGGTCTCTGAAACACGGCTTTGCAGGTAGCTGCGATTGGCCTGAAATGGCTGCATCCGGCGGATATCAACATCCCATAGGTCAATCGGTGCATTGCCGGTTTCCATCCATTCAGCCAGCACCATACCAGCGCCCCCCGCCGATTGAATGCCGACCGAGTTAAAGCCGGCAGCGACAAAGAAATTCTTAACTTCCGGTGCTTCGCCGAGAATATAACGGTCATCCGGTGTAAAGCTTTCCGGGCCATTGAAAAAGGTTTGAATGCCGGCAGTCGCCAGCATCGGAAAGCGTTCTACAGCACGTTCCAGAATCGGTTCAAAATGATCGAAATCCTCGGGCAGGGAATCAAATTCAAAATCTTCGGGGATGCCGTTCATACCCCATGGTTTTGAATTTGGTTCAAACGCCCCAAGCAGAATTTTGCCCGCATCTTCCTTGTAATAGGCGCATTCATCCGGCACCCGCAAAACCGGCAGGTTGGCGGTCAATGCGGGCATCGCTTCGGTGACGATATAAAAATGTTCACATGCGTGAAGCGGCACCGCCACACCAGCCATCTGACCAATATCACGGGCCCACATGCCGCCAGCATTGACCACATAATCAGCGGTAATATTGCCAGCGTCAGTTGTCACGCCAGTGACCCGGCCATTTGCCTGGGTGATGCCGGTGACCTTCACGCCCTGATGTATCTTTACCCCAAAATTGCGTGCGCCTTTGGCCAATGCCTGGGTGATATTCACCGGATCGGCCTGGCCGTCTTTTGGCAACCAGACACCGCCAACAACATCGGCAACCGATAAACCGGGATAGCGCGCGGCAATATCGGTTGGCGAAATTTCGTCAATTTCAACGCCGAATGCACGCGCCATTGCCGCCGAACGACGCAGTTCTTCCATGCGTTCATCGCTCAGCGCGACAGTGATTGATCCATTCCGCTTAAAGCCGGTTGCCACACCTGTTTCAGCCTCCAGACCAAAATAAAGCTCCTGCGAATATTTCGCCAAGCGGGTCATATTCTGCGTCGCCCGCAATTGCGCAATCAAACCAGCCGCATGCCATGTTGTGCCGCATGTCAGCTGTTTGCGCTCGAGCAACACGACATCACGCCAGCCCAATTTCCCCAGATGATAGGCAATCGAGCAGCCAACAACGCCACCTCCAATAATAACTGCACGCGCCTGTGATGGGACCGTCATCTTAACTACCCTCTCAATTTTTCGTTTTGTGGGTCATACAGGACATGTGATGGCACCAGATGCGCTTCACGCTGGCGCCCCAAAACCGTCACCGTGATATGTTCAGACGCCGACAGTTTGTCGCTGTCGATCACCGCCATGGCGATCGATGCACCGACCCGGTGTCCATAGCCGGCTGACACCACCAGACCTGCATCAACGCCGTCGCACTGAACAACGCTGAGATACACCGCCTCACCAAAGGCGTCCGGCTTGTCACCAGTCTGGTCATCAGCCGGGTCATCAAGCGTCAATGTCACAAATTGGCGTTGCGCGCCGGCCTGATGTTCGGCCTGCAATGCGGCACGCCCGACAAATTCAGGCTTGTCGAATTTAACCCACCGGTCAAGCCCACTCTCAAGCATTGTGTAATCTGATGTCAGATCAGATTTCCACGCCCGATAGCCCTTTTCGAGCCGCATTGAATCGAGCGCCAACATGCCAAAATGACCAAGATTATGGGGCGCGCCAGCCGCCATAATGGCGTCATAAACGGCGACAATATCGGCCATATTACAATGGATTTCCCAGCCTGCTTCACCGGCAAATGAGACGCGGATCGCGGTGGCATCACAATTTGCAATCTGGCAAGACTGGAAGGACAGCCATGGGAAATCTGTTGACGCCGTGCTTTGCCCGGTCGCCGCCGCAATGATCGCCGGGGATTTTGGCCCAGTAACCAGCAAGGTGGCGACATCACGGGTAATATCGCGCAGGCTGATGTCACCAGAATCAGTTTCACCAGAATCAGGCAAATAGCCGTTCAGCAGGTCACGATCATGCCAATAGGCACCAGCACCGGTGATCAGTAAAAATTCATCTTCGGCGATGCGTGTCGCTGTCATCTCGGTTAATATTTTGCCCTTTGGCGAGGCAAAATATATCAGTCCGATACGCCCGACTTTCGGCAGATTGCCGGTCACCAGCGATGCCAGCCAGTCAGCCGCACCCTTGCCAGTGAGATGAAACCGCGAAAACCCGGTCAGTTCCAAAATACCCGCATGTGCGGCGACATGCCGACATTCTTCACCGACAGCGTCAAACCAATGCTGGCGATCATAGCTGTTCGCCGGGCGGCGATCGGCATCATGTTTCGGGAACCAGTCTGCCCGTTCCCAACCGCCATAGCTGCCGAATTCAGCACCAGCCGCCGCCAGCCGGTCATATAATGGCGAGACTTTGGCTTTGCGCCCGGCTGGCCATTGTATCTGCGGGAAATGCATCGCATATTCATGGCTGTAGGTCTCAATCGCTTTGGCCGTGACATAGGCTTGATCGACATGGTCGGTAAAGCGGCGCGGGTCGACGGCCCAGCTATCCGTTTCGGTTTCGCCCTCAACAATCATCTCAGCCAGCAATTTGCCAGCCCCGCCAGCCTGAACAATACCAAAGGTAAAGACGCATGCCTCAAACGCATTCGGCACGCCCGGCATCGGGCCAATCAATGGCAGACCGTCTGGCGTGTAGGGAATCGGCCCATTCACCACACGCGTAATACCAGCGGTGCCCAACAGCGGCACCCGTGCGCAGGCATCTTCAATATACCACTCGAGCCGCTCCAGATCGTCATTATAGAGCTGGAAAGAAAAATCATCAGGCATTGGATCACTGGCATCGACCCAATGCGCCCGGCAGTTTTTCTCATAAGGGCCAAGCAAAAGCCCGTCCTTTTCCTGGCGCAGATAATAGGAACTGTCCGGATCGCGCAGCAATGGCAGCTTTGTATCGCGGGCGGTCAATTCGGCAACCGGTTCAGTGATCAGATATTGATGCGCCAGCGACACACATGGCACGTCACGGCCAAACATGCGGCCCAGCTCTGCCGCCCGATAGCCAGCCGCATTGACCACATATTCCGCACGGATTGTTCCGTTTGGCGTGGTAACCACCCATTCATCCTGCACACGCTCGACATGCGTTACCGGGCAGAACCGGACAATTTTTGCGCCTTTGTCACGCGCCCCTTTGGCAAGTGCCTGGGTCAATTGCGCCGGGTCAATATCACCATCCAGCGGATCCCACTGTCCGCCATACAGATCATGGGTTTCCAAAAACGGATAAATTTCCTGCATCTCGCTGTTGGACATTTCCTGAAATTCGACGCCCATCTGTCTGCCCATCGCCGCAACATGGCGAAACTCCTCCATCCGCTGGCGGCTATGTGCCAGCCGGATCGCGCCAGTGACATGGTAATTCATCGGATAATCCACCAGCTCGCCAAGTTCACGATACAGCTTGGTCGAATAGGACTGGATTTTCATCATCGTCCAGGAGCCGACAAAATTTGGGCAATTGCCAGCGGCATGCCAGGTCGACCCAGAGGTCAATTCGTTTTTCTCAAGAAGCACGCAATCGGTCCATCCCATGCTGGCCAGATGATACAAAACCGAACAGCCGACAGCACCACCGCCAATGACCACAACCCGTGCGGTTGATGGCAAAGAGGCGGTTGGCTGGCGCACAGTGTCATTCGTGTCAGGGGCCGCTTGTGTCATCGCTTCAGTCTCTCCCAATATGTCTTAGTCTCTGCTTCAAAAAGCGCCATTTCGGCACCATATCGATTAATAAACCGCTGAAATTAATAAACCGGCGGGGCAATCACCCATACAACAACCGCATCAACGCTGCCTTCATTCACCCAGCTGATGGTCTCGCCGGCAAATCTGAAACTGTCACCCGGGTCCAAATCAAACCGCTGGCCGTCAATAAACAAAGAAAAATGGCCGGAAATAACATATCCCGCCTCTTCAGTCGGCCGTACAAACGGGGTTGGGCATTTCGCCCCCGGCGCAAATATCGAATGGATAATTTCAAACGCACCGCCAAGATCGGGCGACAATAAGACTTCGCGCAGCCCTTTTGAGGTGTCATTCATCACCCGGCCAGACCCGGCCCGCACAATATGATGCTGCTCGTTCTGATTGGCCGGTGTGGTGAAGAAAAACCCAACAGGCAGATTAAATAACGCAGCGATTTTGCGGATATCTTCAAGCGCTGGTTCAGTGACGTCGCGTTCAACCTGTGACAGCCAGCCGACCGACCGACCAAGCTGTTCGGCAAGATCGTTTAACGTCCAGTTGCGCGACCGGCGTAGGGCGCGTATGTCACGACCAATATTGCCACTCGACTGAACCGGCGACAGGCGGCGTGGGGGATCAACCTCGACCAGCATAATTGCGCCTCACGTTAAAACCATATTTGCGTCACCATATTTGCGTCACCATATTTGCGTCACCATATTTGTGTCGTGTTACGCAACATGTGAGGCAAAAAGCGTGACAAACAAAAATGAAAAAAACAAGCATATTTTCATATGAAAATAATATTGATTCTTATTTTCATATTTAGCCGATGCACAGGCGGCATCATTCTGGCCGCCATGAGGTCTTCACCAGTGGGGTGCTAAAACCGCGTTAAAAGAGATTAATCTTGCGGCTCGGTTGGATCGGAAAATTCGTTACGGCCGGTCGCACCTGTCAGCCATATCAGCGCGATAAAAACGCCTTTGGCGCGTGGCAAGACGAAATAAACACCAACAAGCGTCACCATCGCCAAAATCAGTATCGCTAGCCACATCGGGAACATGTCATTGCGCCCAAAAATCAGCATCAACGGCACCACCGCATGCCCGACGATCAACAGGGTCAACCAGGCTGGCCCATCATCGGCGCTTATGTGGCTGAAATCTTCGTTACATGCCGCACATGACGATTGTGGCTTTAAATAGCCTTCAAGCAGCGCACCAACACCGCATTGCGGACAGGTTTTGCGAAATCCACGCCATAACAGCGCAAGGCTGAATTGGCGGTCAGGTGCGGCGTCTTTATGTTTCATGACTCATTCCTTACTGAAAAAACCAGCCATCGACCATGCGACAGAATTACACGGCCGGCAGCAGACCGATTATGCGCAATCTACACAAAGCGTTACCGCCGGGTCGATACCAAGACGCCCGGCGCCAATCGCATCATCACAATTGTGACAATATCCATAATCGCCGGTTTCAATGCGCTTTAATGCTGCCATCAATGCCTGATGACGGTGCTGACGCCGTGTGTCATTGGCGATATTCATCGCCTGTTGCTGCATCGCGTCCATGCGTGACAGCCGCCCGACCGATTGCTGGTCAAGCTGCACCGGCGCGCGGCTATCACGCGCTTGTGTGCGCAACTGATCCAACGCGGCCATCTCATCGATGATGCTTTGTCGTAATGCTTCGATGTTGATCGTCTCAGCCATAGCACACAGCCTATCAAATGATCATCGCGACATGCAAACACATGCGCAGTCAACGATATGCAGTCAACTATATCTTGACGGTTTATCTGTAACATCGCACTGTGCCCCGGTTACTGGCCACCACGGAAAACTAAATGTTTAACAGACTCTTACCATGGATTGGGTTTGCCTATATGGGGGCCGCCTGGGGGCTGTCATTTTCGCTGGCAAAGCTGGTAGCGATCGAAGGCACGACACCGATCGGTATTGCCTTCTGGCAATGTTTGCTAGCCGGCCTGCTGTTGCTTGGCTATGTCCGTTACCGTGGGCGCCAGATGGTCATGACTCGCCCGGCGATCAGGCTTTACATAATTATTGCATTACTCGGCACCGCGATCCCCAGCGTCTGTTTTTATTATGCCGCATCGCGTCTGCCAGCCGGTGTTCTGGCGATTACTGTGACGCTGGTGCCGATCCTGACTTATGGTCTGGCATTACTGCTGCGCTCGGAAATTTTTTCAGCAAGGCGATTAACCGGCATTATGTTTGGGGCGGTTGCGATCATTTTGCTTGTTGGCCCGGAAAACAGCCTGCCAGATCGCGGTTCTTTGATCTGGGTATTGCTAGCCTGTTTTGGTTCCCTTTGCTATGCCATTGAAACCAGTTATCTGGCAAAGCGCGGCACCGATGATATTGGTGCCATCCGGCTTGCCTGTGGCATGAATCTGTTTGCTGCCACCATTTTGGGGATCGTCGGCGTCCTGACTGGCAATATGTTCATGCTGGATATCACCAATAGCCTGATTACCGTATCGATCATCCTGCTGGCCATTATTAATGCCACCGCCTTTTCAGTTTTTGTCGCCTGTATTGCCGTGTCCGGGCCACTTTTTGCCAGTCAGGTTGGCTATGCTGTGACCCTCGCCGGTGTGTTTTGGGGGATTGCGCTTTTTGGCGAGACACACTCGATGTGGGTTTGGGCATCACTTGTGACCATGCTTGTTGGTCTGATGCTTGTTTCGCCGCGTAAACAGCATACATAAATAATCGGCGGCGAAGCGCTGCAGACCCGCTGGCCACCCAAATTTTGACAAGGCAAGGAGACCCGCACAGATGAAATTATCCAGCTATGCCAGCATCATCGCCTTTTATCTGATGGCAATGACACCCGCCGCTGCCGCCCCGATAATTGAGCGTATCGGCGCCCCTCTTGCCCACCCATGGGGCATGGATTTTCTGGATGCTTCGCATATTCTGGTGACCGAGCGCGGCGGCGATATCTATAAGATCAACCTGTCTGATGGCACCCGCGAGGCCATTACCGGCCTGCCGCAGATTACCGCCAGACGACAGGGCGGCTTGTTAGATGTTGCCGTTCTGGCACAAGATGACAGCCAGCCCAGCGTGTTTTTTTGCTACAGTAAACCAGTCGCCGGCGGCAGTGTCACCGCGATTGACAAGGCACAGCTTACCGGCACCACCCTGACCAACCGGAAAACCATCTTTGCCGCCAATCATACCAGCCGCAAAGCCATTCATTATGGCTGCCGGCTGGTGCTGGATGACGGCTATATTTATGCCAGCCTTGGCGAGCGCGGCGCGCGCCATGATGCACAAGATCCGTCACTGCATGCCGGCAGCATCATCAGGCTGCATGACGATGGCCGTATACCGCAAGACAATCCAAAGCCATCCGGATGGGCTGCGGAAATCCTCTCGATCGGCCACCGCAACCCGCAAGGCATGGCTATCCATCCGCGTACCGGCAAACTATGGGCGCATGAACATGGGCCACGTGGCGGCGATGAAATCAATATTATTTCAGCCGGTGCCAATTATGGCTGGCCAAAGGTTAGTCATGGTAAAGAATATATCGGTGGCTCTATTGGTATCGGCACCAGCGCCCCCGGGTTTGCTGATCCGGCTTGGGTATGGACGCCATCGATCGCACCATCCGGCATGGCATTTTATCAGGGCACCATGTTTCCAGAGTTTGACGGCCATCTGCTCGTTGGCTCGTTAAAGTTTGAGCGTCTGTATCTGTTGCAGATCAGCGATGGTCTGCCACAGGCCGAAGCGATCATTCTGGAAGATTCGATTGGCCGCGTTCGCGATGTCGCGGTTGCCGCGGACGGCAGTATTTTATTATTGAGTGACGAGACTGATGGCGGTCTGTATCGTCTGACCGAAGCCGGTCAATAACCTATTGCCGGCGTCGTTGACGCGCGCGCATGCGCACCCACAATCACGTCGATTACTTACATGTTGATTACTCACATGTTGATTTCTGCCTTCACTGAAAGATTTTGAATGAAACACAGCCATGATCTAACCACTGGCTCACTCGCCCTGCATTATCGCAAATTAGCTGTGCCTGCGGCCATTGGCATGGTTTTCAGCACATTATACAATGTTGTCGATGTTTTTTTCGCCGGGCTGATTGGCACCGATGCACAGGCCGGTCTGGCCATTTCCTCTCAGGCCTTTTTCATTTTTGTGACTGTCGGATTTGGCCTGAGCGCAGCGATGACCGCACTTGTTGGCAACGCCATTGGCCGCAAAGACGATGATGAAGCCAGCCAGATTGCCCTGCAAGGTGTCAGCTTTGCCGGTTTAAGCGCGATAATATTGCTTGTTGCGGCATTTGCCTTTGCCCCCAGTCTGCTGACATTGATTTCGACTGATGGCGCCTACCGCGATGCCGGCTTGCGCTATATGATGATCCTGATCCTGAGCCTGCCAAGTTTTGTGATTGCCTATGGTCTGAATGGAATTTTGCAGGCCAGCGGCGATACCGTGTCGATGCAGCGGGCCTTAATCGGCGCATTTTTTGTCAATCTCGGGCTCAATCCGGTTTTAGTGTTCGGCATACCGCCGATTTTTGACGGATTCGGATTTAACGGCATCGCCGCCGCCACGGTGATCAGCCAAAGCGGCGTCATGCTCTATATTGCACGGCAGGTCTGGCGGTGTGGTTTGTGCCGTACCGACAAGCTGCGTGCGCTTATTCCCGACCTTGTTATCTATCGGTTGATTTTTATCCAGCTTCTGCCAACCACCTTCACCATGCTGGTGATGTTTAGTGCCGGGTTTATTGTACAAATCTATCTCAAGGAATTCGGCCCTGCGGCTGTTGCCGCTTATGGTGTGGCGCTGCGTGTTGAACAATTGTTTTTGCTTCCGGTATTTGGTTTGACCGGAGCGTTATTGCCGATTGCATCGCAGAATTTTGGCGCTGGCGAGGCGGCGCGGGTGCGCGAGGCCCTGTTCACCTGCTGGAAGTTTGGCTGGATTTTTATGTGTATCGCCTGCCCCATTTTATTTTTTGCAGCGCCGCTGCTGATGCGCAGCTTTACCCCGGATCCGGCGGTCATTGATATTGGTGTCAGCTATCTGCGTGTCGATGGGTTTATTTTGCCCATCTATATGATGCTGTTTGCCATTAATTCATTTTTACAGGCGCTGAAAAAGCCGTTCTGGACGCTGGTTATTGGCATTTACCGTCAGGCTTTTGGCGTGGCGTTTTTCAGCTATCTTTATGCGTTTGTTTTCGGGTTTGGCGTGATTGGTGTCTGGTTTGGCATCGCCACCAGCGTATTGTCCGGGCTTATTTTGTCACTGCTGTTGGCTCATTATGCGTCAAAGCCGCTTATTGGCGGGCTTTTTATGCGGCCGCGCCAGACCAGCTAGGTCACAGCGGCTGGGCATCGCCCGGTGCGGCGCGGTGACTGGCAATTGCCTGCAACTCTGCCGGCGTATCAATGTCCTGAAAGATCGTTGATGTCGTCGATTCCACCGGGTTATGGGCAGCGAGATGATCCTGCAGCACCTGACGACCACCAGCATCGCCGCGCAATTGTTTTAACTCGGGGAAAAATGCACTGCCCCAAATCACCGGATTGCCACGTTTACCCGCACAGCTTGGCAGCGTGATGCGGCGCTGATGATCGACGCATGCCTGATGCGCCGCGATCAGCTGGCGCAGCGTCTCAACCGAAACCAGCGGCATATCGCCCAACGCAATGACCACATCGGTTACACTGTCATCCAGCCCGGTGATGCCGGCGGCGACCGAATGACCCTGACCGGCTGCAAATTGTGGGTTGAACACCAGATTGACCGGCAGTTGATCAAGCGCCGCGGCCACCTGATCGGCCTGATGACCAATGACCACAGTCAGATCATCAATCCCGGCATCACACATCGTCTCTGCCACATGCCGCACCATCGGTTTGCCGGCAATGTCAGCCAGTAATTTGTTCTGCCCACCCATCCGACGCGACTGACCTGCCGCCAACAGCATGCCGACCAGCCGGTCTGGCTGTTTTGGTCTGGTCGCGATGGCCCGTGGCAATGGACGTGACGCAATTTCCATCAGCAGACCGCCAGCCGCCATATCGGCAAATTCAGCACGGGTCATCTCGATATCAGCAAGGATGAGCTGCAGCACCCAATCAAGGCCATTTAATTTCGGCGATCTGGCGCAGCCCGGCATCCCAATCACCGGCATTTTACCAATCTCGGCAAACATCAACAGATTGCCCGGATCCACCGCCAGCCCCAGCTGTGTGATGGCCCCGCCAGCCATGACCACAGCCTGTGGCAATTCATCCTGTCGATCAATAATCGCCGACCCCCCACAGACCAGAATGATCTCAGCCCCTGTCTGTGAACAACTGGTGATCAGCTCTGCAACCTCTTGCCGGTTGTGACGGCAAATATGGCTTGCCACCAGATCGCACCCCAAAAGCTGCAGACGTGCCACGGTGACATTTTCAGTCGCAGCAAACAGCCGGTCTGCCTGACCATCAATACGCGTTTGAATGAGCGCTACCCGCGCCTGGCGCAAGGGGTGAAAGCTGAAGGCCGGGCTGTTTGCGACCAAATCTTCGATTTTTTGCAGCGATGTTTCGGGCACAAAAAACGGAATGATTTTTAACGTCGCTGCCATTTGTCCGGCGGTTAACAGCTGGTTATGTTGCACCAAAGCAAATGTGATGCGCTCGTCAATTTCATTAATTTTGCGGATCACTTCGCGGTCATAGCGGATCAGCCCTTGTTGCGGCACCTTGATATTGACGCGGCCTGTTGCCGCCATGCTGAAATCGAGGTTTTTCGGGGATAATAGCGCCGCCAAACGCGCTGCCGCGTCATCTTCATGAATGTCGCTGTGATCCGGGCGGGCGCAGACCAGCTTTTCGACACCGGCGGCGATCAACGCCGCCACATGTTGGTCAGTCAGCACGGTGCCCTTGGCCAGACTGCTACCAACAAAATTTTGCCGATGCGCCAGCACCAGACCTGTGCAATCTGTTGTTGCGAACTCAGCCAGCTGCATGCGCAATCCCTTGACGCTGGCGATAGCTGGCGATTAATTCGGCCAGCACCGACACGGCAATTTCGGCTGGTGTTTTGGCACCAATATCAAGCCCGGCCGGGCCATGAATACGGCTGGTGATTGCCGCATCAAAACCCGCCGCAGCAAGCCGCTGAAGACGCGCCGCATGGGTCTTGCGGCTGCCAAGGCAGGCCACATAAAACAGCGGTTTTGCCAATCCCAGATGCAATGCCGCATCATCTATCTTTGGATCATGCGTTAATGTCACCAGCGCGGTGTCTTCATCCAGAACCATCTGCGCCAGCGCCTCATCCGGCCAGCAATCCTGCATTGTTACCCCCGGAAACCGGTTTTCGGTGGCAAAAAGCCGGCGTGGATCAATCACCGTAACGTCAAAACCAAGCTGCGCCGCCATGGGTGCCAGATGCTGGCTGATATGCACCGCCCCAATAATGATCAATTGAGGGCGTGGTGGCTGGACAAGGGTAAAGACCGTGCCCTCGAGACAGCTTGTTGATACGACTGGCGCGGCCATTTGCACCCGGCCGGTTGCCAAATCAAAATCGAGCATAACGGTCTCGCGCCGGGCCATCGCGCTGGCCGCATGATGCAGCGTTTTGGGGTCAAAATAACCATCAGCAGCCGACACCAGCCACACTGATATTTCACCGCCACAAGACAGACCCACTTCCCAGGCGTCAGCATCAGCGACGCCAAAATCCAGTCGCTGACTGCCGGCATCCGCCATCATCTTCAAAGCCGCATCAACAACAGCCCCTTCAACACATCCCCCCGACACCGACCCGGCAATCATCTGATCGTCGCGCACCAGCATCAGGCTGCCGATTTGTCGCGGTGATGACCCCCAGGTTCGAATAACAATGGCAAACACCAACCGGTGCCCGGCCACCTGCCATGCATCTGCGATGCTGAACAAGGCATCATCGGCAACCGCCGTGGTGGCCGCATCTGTGACGGCGTGGCTGGACGTCATGTCGAAGCTCCCTTGATCTGTGCATAGGAAATATACCGACGCGCCGTATCGCCAGCGTCACGCGCCAGCTTCTGCCAGCCGATCAGTTGTTTGCTGCGGCGTCTGCCAATCATCTGCATTGCATCGGCAATATCACCAATTGACTGCAAGGAATGCATCGGCAGGAAATCATCAACATGCGGCAACATCGTCTGGATCGAATGGCTTTTTGGCGCAAACCCGTCAAAGCGGAGCAGCGGGTTCAGCCAGATCAGATTATAGGTTGATTTATGTAACCGTTCCATTTCAAAATGCAGCCGTTGCAGCGCCGACATGTCGCCATCCGGGGTGCAATCCAACCCGTCAGTGATCAATATCACACTGGCACCGCCGGTCAAAACCCGGCGCGACCAATCACGATTAAACCGTTGCAAATTGCTGCCTATCAGGGTACCACCCGACCAATCGGCAACAGAGATCGATATGGCCTGCACCGCCGCATCGACATCACGCTGTCGCATTTGCCGCGTTATATTGGTGAGTTTCGTACCAAACAAAAATGAATGCACCGCCGGTTGATGCTGTGTCAGGCCATGGATGAAATGCAGCATGACGCGGCTATAATGTTCCATCGAGCCGGATATATCGCATAAAATCACCAGCGGGCGCGGCGCCGTCTGGCGCGTTTGAAATTGCGGCAGCACCAGCCCGGCTTTTCGACTGGCCGCGCGCAACGCCGCCCGCATCGCCAGCTGACCGCCCCGCTGGCGGTGTTGCCATCGGCGTGACCGACGCTGCGGCAATTCTGGCAGCAATGTTTTTATCGCCGCCAGCGCCGCCTGCATCTCGTCGGCTGACATCATTTCAAAATCTTTGCATCGTAACACCTCACGCTCAGATGCGGTGGCGCTGGCATCAATCTCAATCTTTGTGTCATCGCTGTCACCAGCCGGCGGCGGATCGGCCAACGCATCAGATAAACGGCGCAACATATCTTCCCGGTCATCAATATCCAGACCGGGCACCTTAATTTGCGGCAACAGCAAATCCCTGACGCGCTCCATAAATTTGGGGTTTTGCCAGAACAGATGAAAGGCCTGTTCAAACAACTGCCGGTCTTCTGGCCGCTTGATCAAACAACTGGCCAGCGCATGATAGAAAACCGATTTGCTGCTGACCCCGACAGCCCTTACCGCATCAACAGCATCGATCATGCTGGCCGGCCCAACCGGCAGACCTATGCGGCGTAACAGCCGGACAAATAACATGATATTTTGATCGAACTTTGGCTGCACAGGCTTGCCGGTCGGACCAGTTAAGCCATCATCCGGTTTATCTGGCAGCGGACTGTTCATTGCCGGGACAGTTCTGATTGGATCATGCTGGCTTGCACCTCGGTCAGAATACGGGCGGCTTCAGACCCCTGAATGCGGCCGATATCATCCTGATATTTCAACAACACACCCAATGTCGAATCGACCATTTGTGGATCCAGAGCCACACAATTCAGCTCAACCAGCGCCTGTGCCCAGTCAATGGTTTCGGCAACCCCCGGTGATTTGAACAAATTTTGTTGGCGCAGAGTTTGCACAAAACCAACGATCTGTTGTTGCAAATCATCCGCCGCTTCCGGCGCCTTTTCTGCCAAAATAGCCAATTCCAGATCGGCGTCAGGGTAATCCACCCAATGATAGAAACAGCGGCGTTTTAGCGCATCATGAATTTCGCGTGTTCGGTTAGAGGTGATGATGACAATGGGCGGTTCTGTCGCCGCGATAACGCCAAGCTCCGGGATGCTGATCTGCCAGTCTGAGAGCAATTCAAGAAGATAAGCCTCAAATGCCTCATCAGCCCGATCCAATTCATCAATCAGCAAAATTGGCGGGCCGGCAGGATGCGCCTGCAAGGCTTTGAGAAGCGGTCGTTCAATGAGGAATTTTTTGGTGAACAGATTATCGGCAACCGGAGCTTCAACCCGCTGCACCTGGATTTCGACAAGCTGCTGCGCATAATTCCATTCATAGGCAGCCTGGGCGATATCCAGGCCTTCGTAACATTGCAGCCGGATTAAATCGCGGCCCAACAAGCGCGCCAGCATTTTGGCAATTTCGGTTTTACCTACACCGGCTTCGCCTTCCAAAAACAACGGGCGTGATTTTGCCAAAGCCAGAAACAAACTCACCGACAACCCATCGCTCGCAAGATAGCCGCCGCTACGCAATGCGGTTTGCAACATCGCCACTGTTTCGAACGGTTTACGCGGCATGCTGTTTTCTCCGAAAAAAAATAAGATCCTTATGTTTACAAATCCTCCAATTGGGGACAACCTCTAATAAAGAAAAAACAGGCAAGGGCTAAAACTTGCGAATAAGAACAACTGGGAGAACGATAATGCCAACCGTAACAATGAAGGTTAATGGCCAGTCAGTGAGCCATGATGTTCCAGATAACACGCTTTTGGTGACATTTCTGCGCGAAACCCTTGGACTGACCGGAACGCATGTTGGGTGTGATACCAGCCAATGTGGCGCGTGTGTCATTCACGTTGATGGTAAATCCGTAAAATCATGCACGATGCTTGCCGCACAGGCTGAAGGGGCCGATATCACAACGATTGAGGGCATTGCCGTGGGTGACGAGCTGCACCCTATGCAGCAGGCATTTCATGAAAATCACGGGCTGCAATGTGGGTTTTGTACACCCGGCATGATTATGAGTGCCATTGAACTGGTCGAACACAACAAAAATTTGTCCGAACAGGATATTCGTGAAGGACTGGAGGGCAATATCTGCCGCTGCACCGGTTATCACAATATCGTAAAATCTGTCCAAGACGCAGCGCAAAAGATGGGAGGCTAGTATGCCAGAAGGAATAGCAGAGGGTATTGGCGCATCTGTACGCCGAAAAGAAGATAAAAAATACACAACTGGCAAGGGGCGCTATACGGATGATATCAACCGTGCCGGCCAGCTCTATGCATTTTTTATGCGTTCAAATGTGGCACATGCCACAATCAAAAAAATCGACGTCAGCAAGGCGCTGACATGTGATGGCGTCGCGGCAATTTATACAGGTGACGATATCGCCGCCGATGGGGTTGGCGGGCCAATCTGTGGTTGGACGCCAACAAACC
>ERZ802822.982-NODE-982-length-18855-cov-41.640643_pt1 | contig 18855 bp, 19 predicted proteins | sample MGYA00345649_ERZ802822 | MGnify/ENA primary metagenome ERZ802822 (study PRJEB30503, sample SAMEA104212359) | marine metagenome | biome: Westerlies Biome; feature: [SRF] surface water layer (ENVO:00010504) within the epipelagic zone...; material: water...
CAATTGCCGATCAGTGTGCAAACAGGTCAGCATGCGTGATTGAAATCGAAACGTTTATTTCCGATTTCCGTGAAGTTAACGCATTGCAACGGGTTCTGCCATCTCTTCAACGCTTGGACAGGTGCAAATCAAATTGCGATCGCCAAAGGCATTGTCGATGCGTGCCACTGAAGGCCAAAACTTGTTGCTGACTTGTTCAGGAAGCGGAAATGCAGCCTGCTGCCGGCTGTAGGGACGGTCCCAGTTGTCCGCTGTGACCGCAGCCAAGGTGTGCGGTGCACGGCGCAGAGGGTTGTTCTCCCGATCACTGGATCCATCTTCGATCGCAGCGGCTTCAGCACGGATCGCAATCATCGCGTCACAGAACCGATCCAGCTCTTCCAAGCTCTCGCTCTCCGTGGGTTCCACCATCACCGTGCCGGCCACAGGCCAACTCACCGTTGGGGCATGAAAGCCAAAGTCCATCAAGCGTTTGGCCAGATCATCCACTTCCAATCCGGCGGTTCGCTTCAGGCCCCGCAGATCAAGGATGCATTCATGGGCCACCAGCCCACTCTCCCCTCGAAACAGCACTGGGTAGTGCGCATCCAAGCGACTCGCTAAGTAGTTGGCGGAGAGGAGGGCGATCGCCGTGGCCTGACGCAGTCCAAAAGGACCCATCAAACGCAAATACATCCAGCTGATTGGCAAGATGCCTGCACTTCCCCAAGGGGCAGCAGACACAGCCTGGATGGCCTGCTCTCCACCACAGGCCATCAGGGGATGTCCGGGTAAAAACGGCAGCAGATGGGCTGCCACCCCAATCGGACCGACCCCTGGCCCACCTCCACCGTGAGGGATGCAGAAGGTCTTGTGCAAATTCAGATGGCAGACATCAGCCCCAAAGGAGCCAGGCCTGCAAAGCCCAACCTGCGCATTCAAATTGGCTCCATCGAGATACACCTGCCCTCCATGCTCATGAACGAGCGCACAGATTTCACGAATACGAACCTCAAACACTCCGTGCGTTGAGGGATAGGTCACCATCAAGGCCGCGAGCGATGCACTGTGCTGCTCTGCTTTAGAGCGCAGATCCTCCACATCCACATTGCCCTCGTCATCGCAGGCCACCGCCACCACACGCATGCCCGCCATCACGGCGCTGGCTGGATTGGTGCCGTGGGCACTCGTTGGGATCAAGCAAACATTTCTAGAAGCCTCGCCACGGGAGCGATGCCAGGCACGAATCACGAGCAGCCCTGCGTATTCGCCCTGCGATCCGGCATTGGGCTGGAGCGACACACCGGCAAACCCGGTGAGTGCCGCCAACCAGGTTGCGAGGTCCTGAACCATCCGCTGGGAACCCTGCTGCTGATCCAAAGGAGCGAAGGGATGCATCGCCGCAAACTCCCGCCAACTCACAGGCACAAGCTCTGAAGCCGCATTGAGCTTCATGGTGCAACTCCCTAGGGGAATCATTCCGTGCACCAAGGACAGATCCTTACTCACCAATCGCTGGATGTAGCGCATCAGCTCGGTTTCACTGTGGTAGCGGTGAAACACCGACTGTTGAAGCCAGGGCGCTTGGCGACAGGGAACACCACTCAAATGAGCGTCAGTGCTCTGCTCACCGAGATCCGTTGGGACAGGAGCCTCCACCGCTTGCGCCAAAACCGCGATGAGACGCTTGATCTCGTCGGAATCCGAGAGTTCATCCAGGCTGATTCCAAATCCCTGAGCCGTCTCCACTGAGGCTCCATCTGGCAAGACACGGAGATTGATGCCTTCGATGGCTGCCAGGCGATGCACCTGCGGAGCCATCGATCCATAAACATCAAAACTGTCAAAGCGAGGCTTCGCCTCAAGCGAATAGCCCAACTGACGCACCGCCTCCTCGAGCTGAAGCCGAAGGGCCACAAGCCTGTGCGCCATCGCCTCCAGCCCTTTAGGGCCGTGATGGATGGCATAAAACGAGGCCATCACAGCGAGCAGCACTTGGGCCGTACAAATATTGCTCGTGGCTTTGTCGCGTCGGATGTGCTGCTCGCGGGTCTGCAAGGCCAACCGAAACGCTGGCTGGCCATCCGCATCTCGAGACTGGCCGACAATCCGGCCAGGCACCTGGCGGCGAAACGCATCGCGGGTGGCAAAAAAGGCGGCATGGGGGCCGCCACCGCCCATCGGCACACCAAAACGCTGGGTGCTGCCAACAGCGATGTCGGCACCGAGCTCACCAACCGGAGCAAGCAACACCTGGGCAAGGGGGTCGACCGCCACGGTGACAAGGGCACCGCTGTCATGGGCAGAAGCGATGCAGGCGGACGGATCCCAAAGCCGCCCACAACGGCCTGGCAGTTGGAGCAAAACCCCAAAGACATCGTCACCCCAGCGGAACGCCTCGGGCTCCGCCACATCCAGCTCCACACCAATGGGTAGGGCCCTGGTTTGCAACACGGCCAATGTCTGGGGCAACACAGCTGCGTCCACCAAAAAGCGCTTGGCCTCTGGCCGGCGACAGGTGGCCAAGCTCAGGCCCATCGCTTCTGCTGCGGCAGTGCCTTCATCGAGCAGTGAAGCGTTGGCGATTGGTAAGCCAGTGAGCTCGCTGATCAGGGTCTGAAAATTGAACAACGCTTCCAGGCGGCCCTGCGCAATCTCAGCTTGATAAGGCGTGTAGGCCGTGTACCAAGAGGGGTTTTCCAGCACCTGACGCTGAATGACCGCTGGCGTCACGGTGTCGTAGTAGCCAAGACCAATCAGCGATCGCCTCACCTGATTGGCGTCAGCCAAGCCACGCAGCTCCGCCAGAGCACTGGCTTCGGTGCAGCCACGGGGAAGGTCCTCAACAGGAGGAAGTGCATCAAAAATATTGGCCGGAACAACCGCACGCAAAAAAGAATCGAGATCCTCAAATCCCAGCGCCTTCAACATCCGTTGTTGCGCCTGATCTCCGGGTCCGATATGCCGGCCTACGAACGGAGACAGTGTCTGAGCCACCGACGCGTCAGACACACGCTGTTCAAGCAAGGTCAAAAGGTCGGGTGCGGGGAGAGTGACTGTAAGGAAGTCCCCGCCGCATTGACGGGCCAATCAAGCTTCGGTTAGGCAGCCGCCACCTTGGCGGAGTAGGTCGCTGAATCCATCAACTCCTCAATCTGGGATGGCTCTGAAGGGCGAATCAACAAGAGCCAACCCTCCCCGTGAGGATCGTTCTGAAGCTCCTCAGGATTGGCCAACACCGCTTCATTGCGCTGAACCACTTCACCCGTAATCGGCGCGTACATCTCCTCAACGGCCTTCACCGATTCCACGGTTCCAAAGCTGGTTCCGCGGCTGAGCGCAGACCCCAGCTCAGGCAGATCCACAAACACAATGTCTCCGAGCTGATCCACGGCATAGGCGCTTAGGCCAACCCGCACGAACTCCGCTTCCTGCCGGACATATTCATGACTGTCGGCGAACCGAAACTGGTCGGGAAAGTCAAAGGCCATCGGGCCAGGAGATGCGGTTGTTACCCAGTCTGCGCCAGATCAACCCAACCTGCCGTCAGCAAAGCGCAAAGGGCCCTGATCAGAGCCAATTCCACATGGGCGCGATGGGTTCCACCTTGCACGTAGAGATTGAAGGGCTCTCGCAGGGGAGCATCCGCAGAAAATTCACTGGTGCTGCCATCGATGAAGGTGCCGCCGGCCATCACCAAATCACTGGCATAACCAGGCATCGGCGCTGGCACCGGGTCGAGATAGGACCCTATTGGCGAGATTCCCTGGAAGGCCCGACAAATCAATTTCAAGGCGTCTGGGTCTCCGATCTGCACCGCCTGGATGAGATCACTGCGTGGCTCCCCTGCAGACGGTTGCACCGGATAACCAAGATCAGCAAACACAGCCGCCACCAAATCAGCACCAATCAAGGCTTCCGCCACCATCTGCGGAGCGAGAAACAAGCCCTGCAACAGCAGGCGATGCAGGTCAAAACCACTGCCGCCCTCGCTCCCAATCCCTGGAGCAGTCAGCCTGCAACAAGCCTGTTCCACCAACGAGGCTCGACCTGCTACGTAGCCGCCAGCGGGGGCGATCGTGCCACCGAGATTCTTGATTAACGAACCGGCCACCAGATCGGCACCGACCTCAGGGGGTTCTCGCTCCTCCACCAGCTCGCCATAACAGTTGTCTACGAAACAAACGCAATCGGGCTGCCGCTGATGAATGCGCTCACAGAGGCGTTCGATCGTGTTGATGGACAGCGATGGCCGCCAGCTGTACCCACAGCTGCGCTGCATCAACACCAGCCGGCGGGGGATCTCTAAAGCAGCATCCAAAGCCGCCTCATCAACCGCTCCAGAGTCGAGCAGGGGAAGTTCTTCGTACTGCACTCCGAAGTCACGAAGAGACCCCTGCCCCTCTCCCCTTAAACCAATCACCTCTTCAAGGGTGTCGTAAGGGCGACCCGTAATCGAGAGCATCCGCTCACCAGGGCGCAACACCCCGAACAAAGCTGCAGCAATCGCATGGGTGCCACTCACAAACTGGAGTCGCACAGCCGCGGCTTCAGCACCCAGCACCCTGGCAAAGACGCGATCCAGCACCTCTCTCCCCTGATCGCCATGGCCATAGCCGCTCACAGACGCGAAATGCTGGGTCCCAACGCGCTCAGCAGCGAAGGCATTCAGCACCTTTTCCAAGCGAACCGACACGCCCGCAGTGCGTTGCTCTGCCATGGGCCTGAGTCGATCTTTCGCTTGCCGAATGCGTGCTCGCGCCCACTGCTCAGCGCTCGCAGCATCCGTTGCGCCATCCCCAGAATTTGAATCCATCTCTGCTTATTCGCACTTTTTGTGCTCAGTTCTTTTACATTCGCATCTTCCAGCCGTCTCAAGATTCGCCGATTTCTCGTCGTCTGAATCTCTAGATCCGGTGCAAGGAGACTCTTTTGGTTACATCCACCCCGGCTGACGCAAGCACCCAACGCGAGCTGCGCATGCGCGCAGCTGTGATGGCACCGCGTCAGACGCTCCCCTCAAAACAGCGCCGCCTCAAAGGGGGGACCACCAGCTTCATGGTTGCCATCCACGTGCTGGCAACAGTGGCCTTACTCCCACGCTTTTGGAGCTGGCAGGGTCTGGTTGCCTTCGGCGTTCTGTATTGGATGACCGTGCTTGGCGTCACCCTGGGCCTGCATCGGCTTGTGGCGCACCGCAGCTTTGAAGTGCCCGGCTGGCTTGAGCGGGTTCTCGTGGTGATGGGCACCTTGGCCTGCCAAAGCGGACCGATTGATTGGGTGGCTCTGCATCGCCACCATCACCGCTTTTCCGATCAGCCCAATGATCATCACGATGCAGGGCGGGGGTTGTGGTGGAGTCACAGCGAGTGGATGCTCCACGACATCCCTGCGCTGAAAGAAAAGCATCGCTATGCGGGCGATCTGCTGAACGATCGTTTTTATGTGTGGCTCGACCATTGGTTCCTCCTGCTCCAAATCCCACTGGGATTAGCTCTTTACTGGTACGGAGAGGCCGCAGGAATACATGGCGGTGGAGTTGGACTCGTTCTGTGGGCCATCCCTTTACGTCTCGCCGTTGTTTATCACGTGACTTGGCTGGTGAATTCCGCCACGCACGCGTTTGGCTACCGGAACTTCAACAGTCCTGATTTGTCACGCAACTGCTGGTGGGTGGCCGTGCTCTCCTTCGGAGAGGGCTGGCATAACAACCACCACGCCTATCCAGATAGTGCCCGCCATGGTTTGCGTTGGTTCGAATTCGACATCACCTGGATGCACATTCGATTGCTGCGCAGACTCGGACTCACCCGCAAAGTGCGACAAGCGCGCTATTCCGGCTGATCGTCCTGGGTTGCCTTGAAGGGGAGAAGACGTCGCAATTCATCAAGGAATGCGGCTGGAGTCTCCCCCTTTTGACCATCCAGGGAGAGATAGGTGGCGTGGAGATCGAGAAACTCCCCATCAAGCTCCTCGGCTGAGTAATCACGTAGACCCGCCATCACGGCAGCGAATCGTTCACGGCGTTGCGTTTTCCCGACTGGATACGCGCTCATCAACTGATCGCGACACTGACGCCAAGGCTGCCCTCGGCAGAGACAATCCGCGAGCGCTGCACTCAAAGCGGCTGCTTCCAGCGGATCAATGCGCCAATCGAAACCTGGTGGCAATGGGGCAAGGCCTACAAAGATCTCCAATAACTGGCCTGCTCCCAACGGCTTGCCGTTGGCGCTGATCACAGGCACAGCGCTCACCTTGAGCACCTTGAGCAGATCGGGATGCACCTCAGCGAGATGCTCTTGGATCGAATCCAACCCTGCCTCGAGGATCGCATTGGCCTGCCCGAGAGCCAGGAACACCTCGGGACCGGGAGAGGCGAGCTTGCCGTTGCGCAAGTTCGAGATTTGGGAGTTGTGCACACGACCGAGATCGAGGGCATCGGCGAGGGCAGGCAACACCTTGTGGGACCAGCCATTGCGCTCGTGCCAGACATGGATCAAGTGCGCCATCGCCCGACGGCCTTCATCGAGCCGATCCCGGTAACCCTTGGGCAGATGATCAGGAATGCCTTCCTCCTTCATCACTTGATACGGATCCTTATTGGGTATAGTCTATAAACATCAAGCGGATTAGCCATGGTTGCAAGCACGATCAGAACTCCGTCGCCGCCCAGTCGGCCAGCAGCTTCGCACCTGGCAGCAGCTCAAGCAAGACTTCTTTATCGCCCACGCAAGGGCCAGCCTGCGCCCAACCCTAAAAATCACCAGCATTCCATCACGATTGGATTCATGATCGTGATCCACACTCTCGCGGTGGTGGCCCTACTGCCGAGCTTCTGGAGCTGGCCTGCTGTCACCAGCCTGCTCGTTCTGTACTGGGTCACGGCCTGCCTCGGCGTCACCCTTGGCTATCACCGCCTACTGACGCACCGATCCTTCCGCCTACCCCGTTGGCTGGAGCGCTTTTTCGCAACCTGCGGCGCCCTGAGCTGCCAACACGGCCCCATCGACTGGGTGGGGCTGCACCGGCATCACCACAAGTTTTCTGATACGGATCCCGATCACCACAACAGCCATCGCGGATTTTGGTGGAGCCACATGGGTTGGATGTTCCACCCGATCGAAGCCATGCCTGCGGTGCCCCGTCTCACCGGCGATCTCGTGGGCGATCCCTATTACCGCTGGCTGAATGCCCACTTCCTCTGGCTCCAGCTCCCTCTTGGCTTGCTGTTGTTCTGGATCGGTACCGCCACAGGTGCTGGCGGTTGGGCCCTGGTGTTATGGGGGATTCCCTTGCGCTTAGTGGTCGTTTATCACATCACCTGGCTTGTGAACTCCGCCACGCATTGCTGGGGCAACGTTGTCTTCGACAGCGGTGACGCATCACGCAACAACAAATGGGTCGCGGCGCTCACCTTCGGCGAGGGCTGGCACAACAATCACCACGCCTTCCCCCATTCCGCACGCCACGGCATGCAACCGGGACAGATCGATCTCACCTGGGAACACATCCGCCTGATGCGCGCATTAGGGCTCGCAACCAAGGTGCGCCTACCGGTCACGTCGTAAACTTCGCAATCGCTTCTCATCGTCAACCCCTTCTAAATCGCCATGGCCAAGCGCGTACAAGTCGTACTCAATGAGGACATCCTCAGCCTGGGCCGCAATGGCGATCTGGTTGACGTTGCACCCGGGTACGCCCGCAACTTCTTGCTTCCCTTCGGTAAAGCTGTTCCCGTCACCCCAGCGGTGATGAAGCAGGTGGAGCACCGCAGGGCTAAGGAGGCAGAACGCCAAGCCACCCTGAAGCAAGATGCTGTGGCTTTCCGCACCGCTCTCGACACGATCGGGCGGTTCACCGTGAAGAAACAAACCGGTGGAGACGACGTGCTGTTTGGCACCGTGACCAATGGCGATGTCGCCGAAGTGATCGAAGCGGCAACAAAGAAAGAAGTGGATCGCCGCGACATCACTGTTCCCGATATCCACCGCACTGGCTCCTACAAGGTGCAGGTGAAGTTGCACAGCGAAGTCACAGCAGAAATCAACCTCGAAGTCGTCAGTTATTGATTCTTGGCATCGCCGTCACGGCCAGCCAGAGTGTGATGACTTAACGGCGCCAGTTCACTGCCATGGCGAGTGTCTCCCAACCTGATCACAGCGCGAGCCAAGGTGGGGGACAGCGTGGTTACGGCAAAGGCCGTCAACGCGATGAGCCCAATTTCGAAGCCCTGCCCGACTCACTTCCGCCCCAAAACCTTGAGGCGGAAGAAGCGGTTCTTGGGGGGGTTTTGTTGGATCCCGACGCCATCGGACGGGTTGCGGACGTGCTCCAACCAGAGGCCTTTTATCTAGGTGCCCACCGCGAGATCTTTCGCACCGCGGTGATGCTCCATAGCCAGGGCAAACCCACAGATCTCACCGCGATGACCGCCTGGTTGGCGGATACGGGATCGCTCGACAAGGTTGGCGGTAGTGGCCGCTTAGTGGAGCTGGTGGAGCGGGTGGCCTCCACGGCCTCGATCGAACAGGTGGCCCGTCTGGTGATGGATAAGTTCCTACGCCGGCAGTTGATCCGTTCCGGCAATGAAGTGATTCAGCTGGGCTTTGACCAAAGTCTGCCGATGGATCAGGTGCTGGATGAGGCCGAACAGAAAATTTTCGCCATCAGCCAAGAGAAACCCTCCAAAGGACTCACGCCCACAGCTGAAATCCTCACCAGCACGTTCAACGAAATCGAAAGCCGATCACTCGGCACCTCGGTGGCGGGCATTCCGGTGAATTTCTACGACCTGGATGCGATGACCCAAGGACTGCAGCGCAGTGACCTGATCATCGTGGCGGGCCGTCCAGCAATGGGCAAAACCTCGATCGTGCTCAACCTGGCCAAAAACGTGGCTCAATTGCACAACCTTCCGGTGTGCATCTTTAGCTTGGAGATGAGCAAAGAACAGCTCACCTATCGCCTGCTCTCGATGGAGGTTGGCATCGAAGCGGGGCGTTTACGCACCGGCAGGCTGCAACAGGAGGAATGGCCCTTGCTGGGCCAAGGCATCAACACCCTGGGGCAATTACCGATGTACATCGATGACAAACCCAACTCCAGCGTGCTGGAGATGCGCTCGCTCTGCCGCCGGCTGATGGCCGAACAAGGCAAGGATCTAGGCCTGGTGGTGATTGATTATCTGCAACTGATGGAAGGATCAACCCCAGACAATCGCGTCCAGGAAATCTCACGGATCACCCGAGGGCTCAAGGGCATGGCCCGCGAACTGAACGTGCCAGTAATCGCCCTATCCCAGCTCAGCCGTGGCGTGGAATCACGCACCAACAAACGGCCCATGCTCAGTGACCTGAGGGAATCGGGCTCGATTGAGCAGGACGCTGATCTGGTGTTGATGATCTACCGCGATGAGTACTACAACCCCGAAACCCCAGACCGGGGCATCACCGAAGTGATCGTGACCAAGCACCGCAATGGGCCCGTGGGCACCGTGAAACTCCTGTTCGAGCCCCAGTTCACGCGCTTCCGCAACCTGGCGGCCTGAGCGAGGAGCCGTCTTAGGAACTAGACAATAAAGATATGAGCTTCAGCCCTGCCCCCACAGAACGTTTTGACCTGATCGTCGTGGGAGGCGGCCATGCCGGTTGCGAGGCTGCGATCACGGCGGCTCGCTTGGGGCTGAATACCGCCCTGTTCACCCTCAATCTCGACCGGATCGCCTGGCAGCCCTGTAATCCTGCCGTTGGCGGTCCAGCCAAAAGCCAGCTTGTCCATGAAGTGGATGCCCTCGGTGGCGTGATTGGCCGCCTCGCCGATGCCACCGCCATCCAAAAGCGGGTCTTAAATGCCAGCCGCGGCCCTGCGGTTTGGGCCCTGCGCGCCCAGACCGACAAACGTCATTACTCCAGGGAGATGCTGAAGCTGCTGCATCACACCCCCAACCTGGCCCTGCGCGAAGCGATGGTGACCGGCCTCGAGGTGGATGGTGATCCCAATCAACAAGGCAGTGCCCGGATCACAGGCATCCGTACTTACTTCGGAAGCGTCTACGGCGCCCAAGCCGTGGTGCTCACCGCTGGCACCTTCCTTGGTGGTCGCATCTGGGTAGGACATCAATCGATGTCTGCCGGGCGCGCTGGAGAGCAGGCTGCTGAAGGCTTAACCGACGCCTTGAAGCAGCTGGGCTTCCACACCGATCGGCTCAAAACCGGCACCCCTGCCCGCGTTGATCGGCGCAGCATTGCGCTCGACCAATTGGAAGCACAACCAAGCGATGCCGCCGATCGCTTCTTTTCGTTTGACCCAACGGCCTGGGCCAGCGGCGAACAGATGAGCTGCCACATCACGCGCACTACAGCGGCAACGCATCAACTGATTAAAGACAACCTCCATCTCACCGCGATTTACGGCGGCATCATCGACAGCAAAGGCCCGCGCTATTGCCCCTCGATCGAAGACAAGATCGTGCGCTTTGCCGACAAAGACTCCCACCAAATCTTCCTGGAGCCAGAAGGACGCGACACCCCAGAGATTTACGTGCAGGGCTTCTCCACCGGCCTGCCCGAACCGATCCAGTTGGAGTTGCTGCGCACCCTGCCTGGCTTGGAGCACTGCGTCATGCTCCGGCCGGCCTATTCCGTTGATTACGACTACCTTCCCGCCACCCAACTCAAACCCTCCCTGGAAACCAAACGGGTGCGGGGTCTGTTTAGTGCCGGGCAACTCAACGGCACCACTGGCTATGAGGAAGCCGCGGCCCAAGGCCTTGTCGCTGGCCTCAATGCTGCCCGCCTGATCGGAGGCCAAGAGCCCGTGCACTTCCCCAGGGAAAACAGCTACATCGGCACGATGATCGACGATCTCGTGAGCCAAGACTTACGCGAGCCTTACCGGGTCTTGACCAGTCGCAGTGAATACCGCCTGGTGTTGCGTGGTGATAACGCCGACCGGCGCCTCACCCCTCTCGGCCGTGAGCTTGGACTGATTGACGACCGGCGTTGGCAACTGTTCAACGACAAGCTCCAGGCTATGGAGGAAGAAAAACAGCGCCTCGAAACAATTCGCCTCAAGGTCAGCGACCCTGTCGCACCAGCCATTGAGCAAGAAAGCGGAGCTCCGATCCGAGGCTCGATCACGCTTGCGGATCTGTTGCGTCGATCAGGGGTCCACAGCTCTGATCTCGTGCGCCATGGCCTGGCCGATCCCGAACTTCCCCTAGCGGTGAGAGAGGGCGCGGAAATCGACATTAAATACAGCGGATACCTGCAGCGCCAGCAACAACAGATCGATCAAGTGAAACGCCAAAGCCTGCGCAAACTCCCCGCCGATCTTGATTACGCCAGCATCGGCACCTTGTCGCGAGAAGCGCGCGAAAAGCTCACGGCCATTCAACCCACAAGTCTGGGCCAGGCCACCCACATCCCTGGCGTCAGCCCAGCAGATCTCACGGCTCTGTTGCTTTGGCTGGAGCTACAAAAGCGCCGATCCAAAAAAAGTGAAGGCCTCGCCAGCAGCGCCAACTCTCGATAACTTTGGCCCAACCAAAGGTTTGCAGTGCCCTCTCGCCTCTCCACATCCACGGCGTATTGGAATCTGCGCGCTGAACAGGTGATGGACCAGGTGTTCCAAGCAGCGGAACCCTCGCTGAAGGCCGTTGAGATTCGAGTGGAACCAGCCCCAGATCCAGCCAACAACCAAGTTGCGGATCCGCTTGCAACATCGCAGCGCAGCACTCAGCCGTGGCAGCAGCTCACCCTGATCGGCATGACGCTCGGCGCCCTGCTCTGTAGTGCTTGGTTGGCTCGCAGCTGGCAGCTCTCCGAACAAGCCCTCTATCGCGAGCGCAATCTGGCTCTCACTGAAAAGCTCAAAGCACGCGCCACCCCCTCTCCCTCTGCATCTCCCAAACCAGCTGAACCTGAGGCGGTCGCCAGCCTGCCCAGTCTCGAACCGCTCACGCTGCCGCTCAGTGCAGCGATTGCCCCAGCTCCCTTGAGCCAGCCAGCTCTCGTGGGAGTTGTCCACGCCGAAGTGGGGGGATCGGCGATCTTCCAAATAGACAATCAATCGCTCTCTGCCACTCCTGGCGAAAGCATCGGCAACAGTGGCTGGTCCTTGCTGAGCCTTTCCAGCACCGGTGCGGTAATTGAACGCAACGGCAAGCGCCAGTCCCTTTCGATCGGAGGTGCCTTCTAGCTAGAGAGATCCAATCAAATAGCTACCAACATATAGTTTTTGACTAAAAAGAAAAGACACTAAAAGGAAGAGTGACTCTAGATAGAGAGTCTTTGAAAGAGCACTTTTAGCTGCTCATTAAGCGTCCCATCAACTGGTTTGCAGAGTTGCATTCGCTCGAAGGAGAGATACAACGAATTCATTGTGCCTGCAGCCGGTGCCTCGACAGATCTTCGCGGTATTGCTGATCGCAATGATTGCAGGCACCCATGCCGATGCCAAGCCTTCACGGCCAAGGGATACACCAATCCTGACGAGCGTCTCCGACCTTGCACTTCTAGGCCCAAAAGTGAGACCGCTATCTCAACGCTTGTGGCCAATCAGGCGTGGAGAGAGGATCAGACTCGAATACCCGCTTCCCTATCTTGCCCAGGAAGTGAGCCCTTACGGTTGGCGATTTTCAGACCATAGAGACAAGTGGCGCTTACATACAGGACATGATTTGATCGCACCCGCTGGAACAGGAGTCTTGGCTGCACTCTCAGGAAAAGCCTTGATGGTGCAACCCATTTCTGGATACGGACTGACCGTCGTACTCGATCATGGCAATGGCTGGCAAACGCTTTACGCTCATTTACTTCGTGCTCGAATCAGGCCCGGCCAACTCATCCAAACCGGTGACCTAATCGGGAATGTAGGGAAAAGCGGCCATGCCAGCACCGCTCATCTTCATTTCGAGCTCCGTCGCTTCAAGAATGGGCAGATGATGGCGATTGACCCTGCCCCGCTTCTTCAGCTGCGCAAGACATCGAGACGTTGAGAGAGAGAAATCAAGCGAAAGCCTGACTAGACGTGAGTCAATGTACCCAGAGAAAAACGTGCCCTTGATCTTTAATTAGACATTTATAAATTTAGATCGGTAAATCAAAGTGTAGAAACGTTGCCTTTCGCCCGACAAAGCTGGGGGATTCAGCCTTTCTGCCACGAACTTCATGAAGTTGAGTGAAATCAGTGCAGCAAAGGCGCCTGATGATTGATTCATGAAACACGTCTCAATATTGGAGCTCGAGATTCCATTTAGATTTTTTGGAGCGTTAGTCGTGGGTTCTGCCCTAATGATCATGGCTCGTTCTTTTAAAGAAGCTGCACTACTTGGCGGAACCTTTCTCTGCGGGCTTGGAGCCCTTGAGCTAGCCCTTCGTTTCAGTGGTTACTGATCAAGGCCAGCCCCAGTTGCGAGCCAGGACAACAAGGCTGGTTAGGGTGCGCCAAATTTCACTGATGCAACAGGATTTGCTAAGCACAGCTTCCAACTTCCATCGCCAATCCGTCTCAGTGGGAGGTACCCACTGACATCACCTTCAGAGTTGGCATTGTCTTCTGGGCTATTGCCCTCTCCCAGCTGTTTATGGGAAGCACCTGCCGACACGGTTGTGGCCGGGGATGATCCAGGGGAATTACCGGGCCCCTGGAGACTGATGCTCCTAGGAGACGGCAGCCCAACCCGTCATCTCCGTCTGCTCACAGGACATCCAGTGGCCGTGCAATTAATTGCCATGGCAGAAGAACCAGGAGGACAGCCTTCCGTCCGCTGCCCACGCGAAGTGCAGGAGCTCACACCTCCTTTGCTACGCCGGCAAGTCTGGTTGAACTGTGACGGACAAACCTTGGCTTGGGCTGAAAGCTGGTGGAATCAGGATGAAGCCAACGAGCACCTACAAGACCGAAACCTGCCGATCTGGCTCAGCCTCACGCAGGGTCGCTCTGAGCTCTTTCGCGAAGTGGATGGTTTAGCGCTCGTGCAAGAACCCTGGCTTGAGGAACGGTTTGGCTGCTCAGGACCGTTTTGGAGTCGCCACTATCGATTTTTTCGTCAAGGACGAGAGCTCACGGTGATTCGTGAAGTGTTCAGCCCTGCCTTGGAGCAATGGCTAGGAGCCACTCCGCGCCAACCTCTTCATCTTTCTAGATGAAGAAAGCCAGCGTTTTCGCGTAATACGTGCTTGTGATCTTGCGGTAGGTCATGCGATCGGGATCATGTCGCTAGTTGCGATGGTTTCATGACAACGTCCCAGTGGCTAAACCTGTCCGACCTCGGTCGCAGATTTGGGCTTTCTGCCAGACATTGCGGCCACGCTCTCGACCATCAAGGCTGGCGCGACGGCAACGGAGATCCAACGCCAGCTGCGATCGCAGCCGGTGCAGGCCAGCGCCACAACAGCCATCACCACAGACCCTCAAACCGCTGGAACGTGGACATTTGCGCCGCCGTGCTCTCCACCCACAGCCAGCGCCCCATCAATCGCAGTGAACAGGTTTCACAGTGGGTGACATTGCTCGAGGCCATGGAAGAAGGGTCGGCCTCGGTCTCCACGAGCACCGATCAAATGGCCGAAGATCTGCCCTTTGATCTGATCAAAGACGTGAACCATCAGCTGAGTCATCGAGGCTGTCGCTATCAGGTCCAACGTCTCCAGGAGAAACAGCCTTTAGTCAGCCCAACCTGAGACCTTCCGCCTGGCGTCGTGCCTTCTCGAGTTGCTCTTTCAGTAGGTCTTCATCGGTATGGCTGAGGTTGGTGTGAATCAACCGGGCATGAGGCGCATGGCGACGCAAGCGCTCGATCACGCGATCGGGCGTGGCATCCCTCACTAACAACGCCAAAGCAGCACTGCCCTTCGGCAGGGTTTCCGCGAGTTCTCTCAAAAAGTTGTCGTTGATTCCCACGTCATTGAGTGATCCCGAGGCAGCACCGGCACCGGCACCAACGGCGAGACCCAACAAAGGATTGGCAAACAACAATCCGATCAACAACCCCCAGAAGCTTCCGCCCATCGCTCCAGCCGCCGTCATGTTGATCGCCTGACGCAAGTGCACATGGCCGTCTTCTCCATGCTCAAGCACCACCGCATCCTCAAGCGCAATCAAATGCTCTTGCTGGATGGTGACCAACTCGCGACGGACCTCCTCCGCTTCTTGAGCCTTTGGAAAGCCCACAACCACCAAATTGCTCATACAACCAGAGTGTTTTTAAAAGAGTAGAGATCAATCGATCTAACGATCAGTCCCGTCTCCTACTGGAGCGAGGCAATGGTCGCCTGGAGGAGCCACGGGATAAAGGCTGGGTGGACGCCGCAGCTGATGGGGGCGACGAGGAGCGGGACCAGCGCTCTACACGGAAGCTTTCGTCATCAGGCCAGCTGTTGTCATCCTCGCCATAGGTGGACTGATGCTCAGGCACGGGGTCCATAACCTGCCGCCGTGAGATCGCATCGAGAGGCCGCTTGCGGCTTGATACCGCAGGCGATTCAGCTTGCAGGGACGGCTCAACAGGATCTCTCCAGTCTTCTTCTTCGTCCATCAGCCAATCGATCTTGTCGCCGACCCAGCGACCCATTCTTTCGAGATCCCTTGAAGGACGCATACCACCGGCAGAACGTCGACCAGGTCGCGTGCCAGCAACACCATCCACCAGCTGGCGACCGGTTTCAATCCACTGATCCAATCGCCGATCACCAGAGTCCTGACTGCGCTGCCCCTGACTGCGCTGCCGCGGTTGAAAACGTCCATCCATCCCTTGACCTTAACGACGCCGCTGCTGCAGCCAACGCTCCCTTTGCCAACCGATTAACGCGATCGACACCCCACCAGCTTCTAAGACCCAAAGAAACAAATCCATCTCAATCCTGAGCGGGGGCAGATACATAGCTGAGCAGACAACTCACATCCCAGTGACCGTCATGATGCCGATCACAGCACAACCTGCAAGCCGCTTGCCTGACCCGTCGCCGATACGGAGTCCGCTGCCCACAGATGGGGCAGATGGCAATCCAACGAGGGGAACTCTGCTGAACAGGAAAACGATGGCGGATGCTCACCTTGAATCGGGTTTGTGAGGCATTAATCACCTCCATCTGAGCCCGAAAGCAAGGGCCATGACTCTCGCTCTGACCCAACACCAGATCCACCCAGGCATGAATCATTTCATGGCAGAGGGTGCTCTCGGTGGCGCAGCGAGGCAAGGGATCCAGCAAGGGTTTTGAGAGCACAATCTCCCGTCCAAGCGGGGGAGCCACCGCCGGCCCGCGGCGATAAAAGCCTGCCGTCTTTCGCATCCGCCCATCACTCCAGCGCAAGGCAACCAGGGGTCCCGTGCCCCGCACCAGGCAGCCATCAAAGTGTTCTCGATTGAGCCTGTGAAACAACGGCAGCAGTGGCTCGAGGGGCATGGGGACTGCGAAAAAAGCCAAACAGGACGAAAGCCGGCCCAGTCTGCCTCGTTCCTGCATCCAGTCAGTCAGAATCTGCACTCATTCGGATACACCCGATGGAACTGGGCTTGGTTCGCGAGATCGGTAGCAAGGCTTTATTAGCCGGTGGTGGAGCGCTGCTCCTCTACTGGACATTCACGGCGGTGAAGCTCGTGCTGAGCGCCCGTGGGATCAATCCGCTAATCAAGCAGTTCTTCACGCAAGTGGCAGCGGGCAGGATCGATGCCGCTTACTTGCTCACCACCAAGAACTATCGCCAGCATGTGAACCGTCAACAGTTCATTCGCTACCTGGCGGGTTTGAAGCTGAATCGCTTCCGCAATCTCAAATCTGGTCGCCCGAGGCTGCAGGAAGGCAACATCATCCTGACCGTGAAATTGATCGCAGAAGACAAAGAGGAGATGCCTCTGGATTTCACGTTTATCAAGACGGATGATTCCTGGAAGATCGAGCGAATCGTCGCCGTGAACAGCTGAGCAGGAGCGTTGAGTAGCTCGCAGCCGCTGAGATCGTCCAGCAGCTCTCAATCGCGAGCGGAAGAATTGCGGCGCCTGCTCAATCGGGCTGCTCACGCTTATTACGTGCTCGACGCTCCGGACATGGAAGATGCGGTCTATGACCAGCTCTACAGGGAGCTCCAAGAGTTAGAGCACCAAGATTCAAGATTGGTGAGTGCAGACAGTCCCACCCAGCGGGTGGGTGGGCGCCTAGCGGAAGGATTCAGCAGCGTGCGCCACAGGATTCCCCTGTTCAGCCTCGACAACGCCTTTAACCATGACGAGCTCCATGGCTGGTATGGCCGATTGCTCAAGGTGCTTGATCGTGCACCAGCAGAAGGAGTTCCACCTCCGGCCCTGGCCATGGTGGGAGAACTCAAAATCGATGGCAACGCCCTCGCCTTGAGCTACGAAAACGGCGTGCTCGTTCGGGCCGCAACGCGCGGGGACGGTGAACAGGGAGAAGAGATCACCGCCAACGTGCGCACGATCAGCTCCATTCCCTTGCGCTTGCACCTCGAACCGGCACCAGCCTGGGTGGAAGTGCGTGGGGAGGCCTTCATCCCCGATGCCACCTTCCATGCCATCAACAACGAACGCCTAAGCCGCGACGAAGCTCTGTTTGCCAATCCCCGCAATGCCTGTGCTGGAACGTTGCGCCAACTGGATCCAAGCGTTGTTGCCTCAAGACGGCTGGACTTTTTCGCCTACACGCTTCAGCTGCCGGACGATTGGCAAGGGCGCCGACCACTCACGCAATGGGATGCCCTGCAATGGCTAGGAGATGCGGGATTCAAGGTGAACCCAAATGCGGGCTTATTGCCGGATCTTCCCTCGGTCGAGAACTTCTTCGACAGCTGGGATACAGAGCGACGGCAACTCAATTACGCCACCGACGGTGTGGTGGTGAAGCTCAATGAATTACGGCTGCAGGATGCCGCAGGCTTCACCCAGAAAGCACCACGCTGGGCGATTGCGCTCAAGTACCCAGCGGAGGAAGCGCCAACCAAGATCCTGAGGATCAGCTGTCAGGTGGGACGCACGGGAGTGATCACCCCAGTGGCGGAATTCGAGCCTGTGCTGTTGGCCGGCACGAGCGTCAGCAGGGCCAGCCTTCATAACGCCGACAGACTGGTAGAGCTTGACCTCCACAACGGCGACACGATTGTGGTGCGCAAGGCCGGAGAGATCATCCCGGAGGTGGTGAGGGTCTTGCCAGAGCTACGACCTGCGCTCAGCCAACCCGTGGAGCTCCCCAAGATCTGTCCGGCCTGCGGATCCACCTTGGTACGCGAAACCAGCGAATCGGCCACGCGCTGCATCAACAGCAGCTGCCCGGCGATCCTGCGCGGCGCCCTGCGCCACTGGGTCAGCAAAGGGGCCATGGATGTGGATGGCCTTGGCAGCAAACTGATCGAACAATTAGTGGATCGAGGTCTCGTTCAGTCGATTGCAGACCTGTATCGCCTAGACCTAGCCCTGCTCGGCAGCCTGGAGCGCATGGGCTCGAAGAGCGCCGAGAATTTAATTCAAGCCTTGGAGGCATCCCGCTCTCAAGGATGGGCCAAACAGCTGTACGGCCTCGGCATCCATCACGTTGGAGACGTCAACGCCAAGGCGATTACCGCTGCTTTTGCCAATGCAGACGACCTGAATCAAGCGGCGTGTCGCGCACCGGACAGCATCACCGCAATTTTTGGAGTCGGCAAAGAAATTGCCCAAAGTTTGCAGCAGTGGTTTTCCAACCCTGCCAATCAGCGGCTCCTCGATGAGTTGCGCAGCCTCGGATTCAGCCTGGCACTCAATGAGGAAGAGCAAACGCGAGCCACGGCGGCGGCAGCCAACGATCATCTATCCGGTTCCACCTTTGTGCTGACCGGCACCTTGCCCACACTCAGCCGCTCTCAGGCCAAAGAACAAATCGAGGCTTT
>ERZ802822.983-NODE-983-length-18822-cov-27.212377_pt1 | contig 18822 bp, 22 predicted proteins | sample MGYA00345649_ERZ802822 | MGnify/ENA primary metagenome ERZ802822 (study PRJEB30503, sample SAMEA104212359) | marine metagenome | biome: Westerlies Biome; feature: [SRF] surface water layer (ENVO:00010504) within the epipelagic zone...; material: water...
GGCCCCGTGTCTTCCACAGACAGGGTAAGATCTTTCATCCAGCGTCTTTTTAGAGAAATAGTAACCGTGCCTCTTGGCCTGGCAAAGCTAATCGCATTCTCGATTAAATTGATGACCACTTGTGCAAAACGATCGGGCAAACCAACAAATTGTATGTTTGGTGCAATATCAGACATTATTTTCACGCCCGGCGTCGCTTTGGCATCGCGGAAATGATCAACAAGATCATTGAGGAGAACCGAAAGGTTGAATTGTTCCCTCTTGGCTGCAACGAGTTCATGATCAACAGTTGCAGCCTCTGATATTTCACTAACAAGCTTATTGATCCGAATGGCCTGTTTCTGAATGGTTGTAATAGTGCCTTGCACCTTTTCCTGATCATTCAAATTGCCTTTTATTACTTCGGTATGCGCAATAATTGAGGAAACCGGATTTTTGATCTCATGTGAAATATCTGCAGCGAACCGCTCTTTATCCGCAAAGATGTGCGCTAAATTGTCATTCAATTTTATGAGGTTTTTGTAAACCAAACCAATTTCATCTTTGCGCTTCTCAAGGCTTTGGATTCGAAAATCCGTAAGGTGCTGCGCCACATCATCAGATGTCAGTTTTTTGTTTAATCGCCTTGAAAGCCGTCGTAATGGAAACGCCAATGAAAAGGCAAAGACAGCACCGATTAATAAAGTTATGCCCGATAATCCAATCAAAACCCACAGACGCGCATTGTTATCTTTAAGATATATCTCACGCAGGTGATACGCATCTTTCAGGTCCACAATAGCGATTGTCTTTTTGTCAAACTTAATCGGCATGGCATATCGTAATTCTCTGAGATTCCATACTTGGAAAAAATAAAGTAGATGCAAGTTGGTAAGAAATTGTTTGTATTTCTAGCAATACTTTTAAGCCTTTTATCTTCACCAGTATTGTCTGATTGGAGATGCCAAGTTGAAGATAGGTGCCGGGAATATAAAAATTGTGTCCTTGATGGTCGTGTTAGCCAGTGCAGTTATGCTGCCAGTAATGCTACCTCAGGTAGCCTCTCATTTGAAAATGGTTCAGCGTTCTTCATTGAATGGACCCAAGATTTAGAAGGTGAAGAACAACGGATTCTTAAACTTGAAGGGTTAGCTATGGTTAGTAATGTTCTAACCAAATTCTGGAATACAGAACCTGACTGCATTGAGTTTGAAGAAACAGATCAAAACCCAAGCTTTGGTTATGGTGAGTGTGCGGTTGGAAGATTGACTAACCTGTTTGAATGCAACTTGCCGCCCTACAACTTCGATGTACTTAGAAAAGGTGATCAAGACGACAAGGACTGGGTGGTGATCAAGCAAGGAAAATATTCCCAAGAACATGCTCAAGCGACCTTTATGACAGATGGCAGCGGTGTTTGTAGAAAAGCTATTTGGTCTTTTGATAACAAGGGACCAATGAGTATCTCAACATTGGGGTGTTATGGAGAGGTTATTCCGCCTGAAAATGCTGTGGGAGAAATCACATTGGTTAAAGAAAAGCATGGGTATAGATTTTTTTGTTATTGATAAGCGAGAATTAAGAAGCCAACTTTCAAACGACTGGGACATTATGATGCTTGGCTATGAGTATGTTGCTGGAGGTCGAGGTCGAGGTAATTCTGCAACCTTTAGACGGATTAGGAAGAATTAAATTGAGTAGCGGCCATATCTTAATTTTTAAATACATCAAGAAATAGACAACCAATAATGTACACTTTAGCTAGTATATCCCTCTAGTAGATATGTACATTTTAGTAAGCTATTGTGACTTAGACCTTATACTCTTTTATTTTTTTGTAGCTGTCTAATTAAAGTAGTCAGCGCATAGATATAGCCGCTTCAGGATTTAATGACTCGATAAGAAAGAAAGCAAATGACCAGCTAAATTAACATTGTGGTGATATGAGGCAATTTTTCAGTATGCGGCTTTATTGCATGCCGTATATTTTTAAGACATTTTGAAGATCATCAAAGAACTCTTTGGATCGGGCAGCAGCAAGATCCATTTGCATATAACCCAATGACAGTGGATTTTTCATTGCGATGTAGTTATCATAGTAATTTTGAGCACCCTTTAAATCGTTTTTCTTATGTGCGATGTAAACTAGGCACAACTGAAGGATTTCATTAGTTCCCCAATAGGAATACTTTAACTTATTATTTTCTAATGCAAATTGTTCGGCTTCTTCTAATTTATTCGATGCTAGAAGGGTGTAAACGTAATAATATCTTACCCATGCAGGGAAATGCGGGTTTCTTTCAAAAACATTTTCGTACAAAGATGCGGCTTTCTCGTATTGTTCACAATTTTGATTTATCCACGCAGTCATTGCTATATCACCAGAGTTAGGATTTTTCTCTTCCAAAAGTTTATTCATTCTCGGAAGTCTAGCACAAGCTTCAGAGTATCTCCCAAGAAGACCCTCGTTAGCTGCTACCAACGCAATAGCGTCAATCCAATCTTTATCGTGTGATGTCAAATTCTCTTTTGCAAGCTCAAGACTTTTTTCCAAATCGGTGACACGGTTCTTCGATATTCCCAAGTACACCTTTTGCTGAATAATCCATGCATAAAATTGCCTAAGTTCATAATTTTGTGGCTCTTCGGCCAGCATTTCTTCCGCCATTTCAATGGCTTTATAATGACCGTCTTCGGTCCAAGAAGTATAATGACCATGGGCTATAATATGTTTCTTATAAATTTCAGGGTTTTTAGAAATTCTATTGTTGGAGCCAGCAGGTTTTCCCAGTATGCTCATTTTTTCTAAAGCTAAGTCAGCTATTTGGTCCTGATATTGAAAGATCTCACCTTCATTAAATTCGTACATTTCTGCTGTAACAACTTCACCAGTACCTAAATTTGAAATACCAAAAGAAAGCCTAATCTTATCCCCAGAAGCTTGAAGTGTGCCATTGACCAAGTAATCAACCCCATATTGAGACCTTATCTCTTCGTTAGAAAGATCGTTAGATATTATATGGTTCACTGATGACTCTGGAACAATATTTAGCCTAGGGTACTGGGACAACGATGATGATAGAAATGTCGTAAAGCCTGGACCGACATAGTTTAACTCATCGTTTTTTGATAAAAATACAAAGGGCTTAACCATTACACTGTGTAGGTCAGTATCAGCATTGGCTGAAGCTAATTCTTCTGTGTCCATATTCTTTTTTGAAAAATTGTTCAGGTAAACGGAACCGACAACTAAAATCAATACAAGTGCGGTTCCAAGCCAAATTAAAGGGGTATTAAAGCTTGTTTTTGAAGACTTCAGTTTTCTTTTTTGCGAAGGGTTAAGTAGTACGTCATAAGCATGAAACTCATTTTGTTTTACTTTCTGAATTCCTAAATCATTAAACGTCATTTTTGTCTTTGGAACAACTAAATCGTAAATACTTTTTGAAATACAAACGCCATTTGGTTGTGATAATGCTTCAAGCCGTGCCGCAATATTTACTCCATCGCCTAATAGATTGCCTTCCCTCGAAACTACATCACCCACATTAATACCAATTCGAAATTCTAATTTAGTAGTGGTTTCAGAGGATTTATTTCTTTGTTCAATCTTGTCTTGAAAATCTACTGCGCATTCAACTGCATTGACCGCACTCGAGAACTCTACCAGAACTGAGTCTCCAGCCGTGTTGAAAATCATGCCCTGCTTGCGTTCAAGAAGGTGTTTGAGTATCTGTTCACACTCTGAGTAGGCTCTAAGAGTTGAATTCTCATCTTTCTCCATATGCTTGCTGTAACCAACAACATCAGCAACAAGAATCACCGCAATCTTTCGATTAATATTTTCGTCAGACATAAAACCCTCAAATCAACACGGTTTAAGTTTTACATTTAGATACCGAACAGTCCATAAACGATTTTTTTAATTTAGTTTAAACTGGAAGTTGTTACTTTAGGGGTCAATAAATAGGGGTATGCAGGGGCCATAGGGGGTATGTACGTTATATGTATATGGGGTGTGACACAGAGGAGAAATTCTAGCTTGATTGGATAAGGAAAAGAGTATGGCAGAATTATATAAAAAAAAAGCGTTAATCGTTGGTGCAACTGGTGGAATGGGAAGTGCAGTAGCAACCATGCTTGCCGAAAATGGTGTACATTGCGCTTTAGTCGGTCGTAACAAACAGAAACTTGAGGATATTTTTTCAGTTTGCTCTTCATCTGGCAATTCAGCTTTCACATTTTCTTGTGACATATCCGATAGTTCAGAAATTAAAAAATGTTGCCAAGAAGCAGTCAACAGTCTTGGTGGATTAAACTATCTAATTCACTGTGCAGGAAACTATAATAAGGCTACAGCCGATGAATGCGACTTAGAAGTTTGGGATGAGATTGTAGATGCAAATCTTCGCAGCACCTATCACTTCGCAAGGCACTTACTACCACAAATTAATAAGGCACCAGGTGGTGCTGTCATTCGAATAAATTCTAGAGACGCACCACATAGGGGCATAGGTATTCAAACCGCTCAAAAACGGGCTATCGATGGTTACATGGAGGTTCTGTTTGAAGATGTTAGGGAGTACGGAACTAAAGTTTGCACCATAAATCCTGGATTTGTAAATACATCGATGGTTAATCCTGAACGAGTAAATCCAGAACTGATGATGCAACCAGAAGATATATCGCAAGTTGTTCAGTTTATTTTAAGCACTTCCGCAACGGCCTGTCCGACCGAAATAACAATTCAACCTCAGCGTTCACCTTGGAAAAGTACTGATATGCATCTTTAAGTTGGTAATTAAAGTAGGCCAAACAACTAGTACACAAATATACCAATAATTAGTACACAAGTCGCAACGCAGAGTTACCTAACTATCTGTAATGTATTGCTTTATTTAAAATATTGGTGCCCAGGAGATGTTTGGTTCCTCACGTAGGCGCCAGCTTCAAAGTTAAGTCCCTAATACAAAGGTTAATTGAGCTTCATCGTTCATATCAAGGGGCAAAAAATGGTCTACGATTTGGTCTACGATGATAGTTTGAGGGTGGGCTTGGAGGTGCATAGCTTCTCTAGTGGGCGCTGGGGACCCGGCCAGCCCCTTTTTGCGTCGTAAGGGTTCTGTGCTTAGAGTTGCGAGGATACGTTGAAATTTCAGTCAACAGTTGACGGAAAATTGCAGTGGCCAAGAAACGCGTGCTGATACTCAACCTAGCCGGATGAGCAGCTAAGGATTTCCTAAATGTTGACAGAAGTGCGAGGGCCGTCAACTTTTCGTCAACATTTTTATGTTTCTGATCGGCACGGTTAGTTCGATCATAAATAACCAAATGAACAGAACCGCTGAAATGATCGAAGAGAACGCCTCAAACTCATTCGCTGAAGCAGACATCAAGAAAGTGCTTGGCTATATTAAGCAGACCGGGGAAAAAGGCATTAAGCATGGCGACTTGGTCAAGAAGCTTTGGCGGATGAGCGCCAATAATCGCAAGAACGCTATTTCCACGCTATCAATGTTTGGCTCAGGCAATACGACCAGATCAGACCTCATCACGCATTAAACATGCGCCCACCCGCCCCAGAAACTCTACTAGAGAAACCAAAAATCAATGGACAAATATAGGGGGCTAGACAATGGATCGCACATAAAATTGTTGGTCGGATTGTGTAAGTCTATCCAAGGCTTTTAAAAGCATTAGTGGACCTGATGCCTAAACTCTGTTACCCCTCAGAGCAAAGTAAAGACCACCAACCCACAAGAAAACATGTAAATTATCGTATAAGATAACATCCATGAAGCTTTCTGGTTGGCTGATCCAAATCACTCCAGTTGTTATACAACACATTGTAATACCGCTGAACCGTGAAAGCATATCGCTGAAATCACTGAAAAACGGGAAATGTGAAATTGCTTTCAGTGACAAAAAAGCAGCAACTAATAAACCTACACCTGAGCCAAGCTCACCATAAGCGACGAACCACCATACAAGGTATGGCAATTCGTAAGCAATTGCATCGTCTTGTGAAACTGGAAATTTTGAAAGACCCTGTTGGATGAAAACAATCGCTAACGGAATTCGCAAAAGCCAGTGGCTGGCGCAGAATTCAGGTATGTTAGTTGTTATTCTTTTAAGAATTAAGTCCAAGTTGAACCTCCCAGTAAATTTTGATGTATAGTCCAATTAAGGCAAAGATATTAATAAAAACATGACAACTGATAAGAAACCGGGAAAGGATTGTCACAGTTCACATTTAGCTTCCTTGATGTGTTTATTTTCGTTCATTCGATATTCCTATATTTGTTTAAAAACCTCAGACAAGTTTGATTAGATGACTACTTTGAATCCTAGGTTGCTTCAATAAAGTCCATCAATTACCTATGATCACGTTTCTACTAAAATTATTGATTATACGGTCTCGTTTTTGATTTAGATCAATTTTAACGGTGAGATTTAAGCTGAGGTCGTTGATAAGATGAAGCAGGACAATTTAAGATATCAGCCCCAGTAATTTAAATATCACCATTTCAATTCCAAGAAGAACACAAAAGAACAACATTGTGACGCTCACCATCTTCATTATAAAGGCAATATTATTCATGTCTGACAATTAACATATTTCTCCAACTAGTGATCAAATAAACGAGCCCCCTTGTATATTAATTTGGGAGGGGGAAGTCCGGCGGGGTCGAGTTACTCAGATTGACTGAGTGTATTGTCAGAAAGATTAAATACTATTACGCATTGTTAAATGTATCTTTGAGAGCAAATTAAATTTATAGTTTTTCATTTAATAATGCCTCAATTGCAGAAGTAATCTTACGACCGCTAGGTCTTGCACTCGATCCAAAGCTCGCAACTATGTCTCCGTTACCATTGATTAGGATTTTATTAAAATTCCAACGAGGTACGTAGCCAGTTTTTTCCCTTGCCCATTTAAAGAAAGGGTGGGCTTGTGCGCCTTTTATTCTCGTAATTGAAGTCATTGGCATTGTGGTGGAGTAGTTCAAGTCACAAAATTCTTTAACCTCAAGCTCACTTGATAACTCTTGGTTAAAATCGTTTGACGGCACAGCAAGGACTACCAAGCCTTGATCTTGATAAGTCTCATGAAGTTTTTGCATGCCACGCAACTGTGATGTGAAACCGCACCTGCTAGCTGTGTTTATTACTAAAATGGGGCTTCCTTTAAAGTCCTTTAACGACAGAGTACCGCCGTCAATACTGTCGAAGGTAAAGTCTAAGGCATTCGCCATGGTAGTCGTTATCATCATTGTTAAAAAAATCCATATACGCATTAAGTTTTTCCATTGTTCGTTTAATTTTAGATTGTAACGTTCCCGCTCGAATACCACGCTGGGAGAGCATACGACGGCATTTATTTTCTCAGTTTACCTGAGAATATTGCCAGGCAGGATGTAATAAAATCTTATGCTCATTGCATCTTTTAGGTGAAGGTAAACTAGAACATCTTGATATAGAGCCATACGAACGCTGCTAGCATGAAGATGAAAAGAGCAACGGATGACCAAATCGCAAAGGTCATCAACAACTCTCTCTTAGCTTGCTGAATACGATCGAAGCCGTTCATGAGGATTGCCTCAATTTTAGAAAATTGGTCTTGTCTAAAAATCTTAAGCTGACGTTTAGAGACCGTCTAAAACAACTTTTTCTATTCAGTTCTGACGCATTCGCTATCATGAAATCGTTGATTGAACTGCTGCAACTATGTGAAAGCCCGCTAAAACAAGAATTACAGTTAAGTTCGACATTATAGAAGTTGTTACGGTTTTTAATTTTGTCATTGTGATTTTCCATTCCATGGTCATTTATTTACATAGTCAGTACGCGCCACGACTAAGAGTGGACGTGTAATAAAATGTCGCAGTGTGGTTATCCGTCACACGTGAAATTTATCATAAATATATTGGTGACGGCCTTATAATGTACTCGTCGTAAACTAACCCGCAAGTAAGAGCGTGATTTTATCATTGTATAAAGCAAAGTTGAGAAAAATATGAGTCAGCAAAAAAGACTTTATGGTTTAGGAATAAAACGCTCTAAATCCTAGCGATTTTTTAATGATGAAGCTATCGCCTCGAAATATATGGGGTCAGAGCTTTAACTTTAATATGGTTTCTAGCCGCCCCCATGGCATTATTTCTGTACATCCCCTCTCCAGACGCAGGCATCAGAATTTTATCATTGGGTATCGTGGCATCTGTGTTAGCATACATTTCATTCCTAATTAAATTTTAACAAACGGATAATCCGGTGTAAATAATTAGCATTGCCTTTCATTTTGAAATCTTGATCATGAGTCTAGAAATTAAAATACTAGCTAGTTATGTTTTATCGTGGCAACTACCCTAATCTAGTTTGGGTTTTTAGTCGGATTGTCCAAATAAATGATCTGCAATATGTTGGATATGCTCAGTGGTAATCCCACAGCAACCGCCAACTAGACTTATCCCCTTATCCATCCATCGTTCAACGTGCGAAGCATAGCTTTCGTGGCTTATTATATTTTTAAAGGTCCAATTATTGTTGATCATTTTTCCGGAATGCGCATACACGCCAATTAATCCGGGCCAATTCGTTTTAAGTATTTCTAAAGCTTCATCGACAAATTCTACATCAGTATGCATTATGTTTATAACATCGACGTTTTTATCCAACAATTGATACACCGCCTCATCCAAGGGATCGCCGTTCTCTAAGCACATACGGCCCGTCGGATCAGGTATGCAACTAACTCCAACCCACACAGGTAGTTTTGTTTGTTGCGCAGCTTCAAGAGTTACAAGCATGCGATCAATATCCACCATCATTTCTAGCATTAAAAGATCAGCGCCTGAGCTAGCTAAAATATGAGACTGTTGTGCAATATTAGATCGCAGATGCTCTAAAGGTGGATGGTTGCCAGTGAAACTCCAGTAAGAAATTCCACCTGCAACTAAGATGTTTTTTCCACTTATTTCTTCTCGAGATTCTTTGGCCAACCGTACACCCGCAGAATTTAATTTTTCAAAGTTATGGAGTTGATCTGCGTCTTTGAGGGTGTGCTTGCAAGTAGCAAACGTATTTGAAATTATAATCTGAGCACCACTTTTTATGTAACTCTTGTGAATATTTTTGAGAATATCTGGATGAGATAAAGCTCCCCCACCATTCCAAGCATTGGCGATTTGAGGAACACCGCGCCTTTCTAACTCTGTTCCAGTAGCACCATCAAGGAGTACGCAACCCCCTGATTTCATAAAGTTCAAAATTTGATAGTATTTTTGCAATTGCAGCCCAATTAATTGCCGAACCACTTATCAGGTATTACACCAACGTATGCGAGTAGTGTTTTTACATATTTCCAGATTTGTAATATTCTGTTTTATGGGTTTTGTTTGTTACTTTAAAAGATGTTTCCCTTAAACCACTACTTCTACTTTTTTCTTCCAAGTCAAGGCGATCCATGCACGCGCATCACTTTTTTATTAACTTTAGCGCCGCTTCCTTATGCCTTTTTTGGATGACATAGCTTTCTAGTAATTACCTTTTTGATTGATAGCATGCCGTATAGTGGGGTCAACATTGACGCCAGACAGGTACCTTAAATATAAATTAAAAAAAAATTACAAAGCTCAATCATGTTCACCATCTGCGCGACGCCCCGCGCCGCGCAGAAACATATTAGGCCGCTTTGTAGCAACCGTAAAAGTTGCTACAGTTACTGCTGCTGCTGCGATGAGGACAGTATGTCCCAAAATGCTTACAGCAAGGACTGTATAGCTTCCAACCGCAATCGAGAAACTGACTGCCCACATTAATCCTAAAACTTGCAAAACAAGGTGGCGCACCTTGACGCTTGGAATATGACGCAAAGGACTTACTTTGTGGTTAAAGAGAAAATTCCAAGCATATACAATTAAGGTCTTAATGGTTATGATCATAAGCCTAATCTATTCTTTGGAGGCAAAGTTAATCTCCTAATCTTTATCGTCAGGATCTTTATGAAACATGAAGTCTAAATCAACCTCGGTTTTCATTGCTGTAATTACCCCAATGACTATGAAAATGATTGCTAAAAGAAAACCGATTGGAACCAATATCGCTGGCGCTGCTAAAAACTGAAGATGAATTAATAGCGTTAACAGCATAACAAAAATTGAAATGTAGTAAAAAGCGTATTGCATTTTTCACCTCCAAAATTTAAATCATTGGCACTCTACGGAATGTGGGCTCACGAAGTGAGACCCATATTGTCTGCCTCTTCCCAGAGCCCCTTGAATACTTTTTTGGCTTTACCTCTGTGTTTTACGCTTCTTGCGACCTCAAGATTATTTAATTTTCCTTCGCCTTGCACGATGATTAGTCCAACCATTCCACTACTTGCGTGAGGTGTACACTGGTATCCATAAAAACCAGGTACTGAAAATTTAACTTCAATTTCTTTGTTGATCTTGCCCTTCCACTTTTCAGCACCGTCGGGCAACATTCCTTTTATCGACGCACTATTGTGGCCTTTCTGCGCTGAGACAAATCTTACAACATCGCCTGCGTTCACCTCTAAAATATCTGGAGTAAATACCATCTTTCTTTTAGGGTCGGCAGGGTCTTTATTGTACATCATTACCTCATGCACAGTATGACCTTCAGCAAATAATAAACCGGTCTGTAGTCCAGAAACTACCAAGGCTCCAGCGCCGACGATAAGGTTTCTTCTGTCAATTACATTGTTCATGTTTTTTCCTAAATTTTAGCACAGATATATTTATTGTTATTGATTTAGATAATGCTAGGCAGAGCGAAGTGAGCCTTCAGACGCTCTGCATAGCGTTGTGCCCTTAAGGCAACATTACCGCATCGATAACGTGAATAACGCCGTTAGATGTTTCAATGTCGGCTTGAATAACATTCGCCCCGTCTATCGTAACACCATTCGTTGCATCAATGACGGCTGTTGTTCCATTTACCATTGTAATTTCAAGCTTTTTTCCAGCTATATCAGCAGCCATTACTTTGCCGGCAAGAACGTGATACGTAAGAATACCACTTAATTGGTCTTTGTTTTCAGGCTTCAAAAGGGTTTCTAATGTTCCCTCTGGTAAAGCTTTAAAAGCATCGTCAACAGGTGCGAAAACTGTAAATGGGCCATCACCTTTAAGTACCTCAACCAAATCGGCTGCAGTCACAGCCGCTACAAGTGTTTGGAAAGAACCTGCCCCCACAGCCGTATCTACGATGTCTTTTGAGTGTCCGCCTGCGAAAGAGGTACTTGCTATAGATAGTGCAAAGGCGGCGCTAGTTAATATTTTTTTCAGCATTGTTTCCTCGGTTAATGTTCGAAATAATTTCTAGAATTAAAAAGTGTTTTGGAAACGAGACATTGCGCCACGCTGTGACAATATTTCCTAAAAACACATATTGAAAGTTGCGACGGACAACTAGACGAGGATTTTCCTCTTCAATCCGCAGGAACTTATTCTGACAGTCGCCCGACAGTGGAAGAATAGAAAACCAAAGCTGATAATTATTATGGGCGAAAGAGCTTTGTAGGCTCTTTTCGTTCACAGGTTTCTGATATGAAATCGCTAACGAAAGAAAATGAGCGTTTGAAGAAAATCGTTGCTGACTTGCAATTAGAAAAGGTGATCCTGAAAAAAGCCTTGATCATTTATTAAGATGCTAGCTTCTTTCAATCCAAACGGTAACTATTACCCGTATCAAATTTACGTTTTATTACTTTAAAGTAAATTAGCCGACCGGAGGTATGAATTTGAAGTTAGCTTACTTCTCGATTGATCATTTAAACAGTACGTCTGAGCCGCCACCAAGAGAGCTTTTGAAATTTTGTTACTGGTGCTTGAGGGGGAGTCATATCGCAATAGGACTAGCTGCAGTTGCAAGTATATTGTCTGGGATTGCAGAAACACTAACGGCAGCTTTAATGGGCTTTATTTTAGATTTAATAATTAAGGCTGAACCCACCACTCTTCTATCAGAAAATTTTTTTATATTGGGCTTTGTATTCGTATTTTTATTAGGAGTTAGACCATTCTTTTTTGCGTTCTCCGCTTACCTTCAGTCCGTTGTACTTGGACCTGGACTAAGGACATTGGTGGCTTCCCGCCTACATCGGTGGACACTAGGGCATTCAAAAACTTTTTTTGAAAATGATTTCGCTGGGCGCATAGCGCAAAAAGAAGTGCAAGCATCAGGCGCATTGACCGATGTAGTTATTGAAAGCATACACACGGTTTTATTTGCACTGACATCAGTTTTAGCAGCTGTTGCCATAATAAGCTTAATAGATTGGCGTATCGGAACAATTGTAGCAGTTTGGTTCTGCGGCTTTATACTAGTAATGAGGTTTTTCATGCCGCGTATCAAAGTTAAAGCAGCAAGTTCCGCAAATGCTCAAGCAAATGCCACAGGACAAATTGTTGACACTTTAAGCAACATTGACATTGTAAAATTGTTCGCAAATTCAAGCCATGAGGATAAAGCTGCCCTCCATGCATTTAAAACCCTTCGCAATAAACTGATAGTGTATGGCGGTGAGCTGGTTTGGTTCAGAACATTTATGATGGTTTATGCTAGCTTTGTTTTTGTCGCCGTTCTAGCTTGCTCTATTGCCCTTTGGGTTCAAGGCTTAGCTTCCACAGGTGAGGCCGTAGCCGCTGGTTCAGTATCAATGCGCCTCACAATGATGGCAGGGTGGGTCGGTTTCTCATTAATGACTATTTACACTAAGCTTGGCGAAGTAGAGGACGCAATGAAGACTTTGACCGTCCCCCAAACTATGAATGACAAAATTGACGCAGGCAATTTGTTGATACCAAATGGGAAAATAGAATTTAAGAACATCTCATTTTCTTATGGCTCAAAGGTAAGTGGATTAAATCAAATTTCCCTTACAGTGCAGCCTGGAGAAAAACTTGGATTAGTAGGTGCTTCGGGAGCAGGTAAATCGACACTTATAAGCTTGCTATTGCGATTGCATGATCCGGAGGTGGGTAGTGTCATTATTGATGGTCAAGATATAAGTAACGTAAAACAAGATAGCCTTCGTCGCCAGATAAGTATGGTATCTCAAGAAACCTCAATGTTTAATAGATCTGCAAAAGAAAATATACTTTATGGCAAACCTTGCGCATCGACGCAGGATGTCATTTCAGCGGCTATCAAAGCCGGAGCCCATGAGTTCATAAAAGACTTGATAGATAGCAATGGGCGTAAAGGATACGACGCATTTTTAGGGGAACGAGGTGTAAAACTCTCTGGTGGTCAACGACAACGAATTGCTCTTGCGCGCGCGATTTTAAAAAATGCTCCAATTTTAATTCTAGACGAGGCCACTAGTGCGCTTGATAGCGAAGTAGAAGCAACAATACAAAAAGCACTTGAGCAAGTCATGCAAGGTAAAACCGTGCTTGCGGTCGCTCATCGGCTATCGACTATTTCAAATATGGATAGAATAATTGTACTAGAATCTGGAAAAATTGTAGAACAAGGATCGCACTCCGAATTACAAATACAAAACGGCGTTTATTCGAATTTCTGGAAACGACAATCTGGCGGTTTTATTGAATTTAAAAATGTAGCTGAATGACTGTTGTTATTTTGCGATTATCTCTACACAAATTAATTACGTGACAAAAAGACTCATGCCAATTCCCCAATATTTGAAGCGTTACAACAAGATAAGAAGATCTGTCGTTCTGCCTACTTTACGCCCATAATAACACGAAGCTTGTCTAGCCCCCTATATTCGCCCATTCATTCTTGTATTCTCTATTAAAATCTCTGGAAAAGGTGGTCTCATGCCCAATGCGTGATGAGGTCTGGTCTGGTTGTATCGCCTGAGTCAGACGTTGATTGCGATCTAAGCTTGTCGTGTGGTGTGGTGTGGACCCATTAAGCGTTAAGCACTTCTTTTCGCAAGGTGCCGTTAAAGCGTTCGTTGTACCCATTTTCCCAAGGGCTGCCTAGAAAGATTCGCATCAGTTTGATCCCAACCTTTTTCACCCAATCCTGTCACCTAACCTAGAATGTTAAGCAAACAATCTTATCCATTGAACATCTGATCCCGACCCAACGGTTGTATCCGCTGCTCTCAAATCCTCCTGCTGTGTCATAGTCCCCGGCACACCAACCACATGCGCGCCTGCTGTTTTGGCAGCAGCAATGCCTTCGACATTATCTTCTATAACAATAGCGCTTTGTGCTCTAATCCCAAGGGCTTCAAACGCATGGATATAAGCATCTGGCTTTGGTTTTTCGGGCAAGCCAAGTCCACGATGTGTCACAATATCAAAATCTGGATTACCTTCAGAGACCAGCTTTTTAGCGATCATTTGGACCGTCGCTTTTTCGGTCGTGGAGACGAATCCAGTTTTCATCCCGTGTTCTTGCGCGGCCTTAAGGCCAACGCTTACATAAGGCAGAGGTTTTACATTATCGGACTGTAATTTTTCAAGAAATAACAACGTTTTCGTTGCGTGGATGGCCTTCGCATCGACCTGCTGGTTACGTTTATCTGCAAAGGCACTGATGCGATTGACCCCACCCGATATCTTCAACATATCTCGATAAGTTGGCAGGGTCCAATGCCAGTCCAAGCCATGCTGTGCAAACGCGATATGAAACGCATCATACTGCAGCCGCGATGTTTCAACGATAGTACCAATTGAGCCAAAAAAGAGGGCCTTCACGGAGTTTGTGCCTTTCAAATCAACAAAATTTTTCAATTCATAAGTAGATCAATGACAGTTGATTTCGACCCCTTCATCTTGAAGTTTTAAATTCCTGCCCTCAAATTGGGCTTACTTCGCCCAATCTACGGTTCCGCTATAATTGGCGGCAACATGATTGGTTGTACGATTTATTTTAATCAATTCGTTCACCTTCTCTGTAATGCTTTGCTTTTGGATTGACGTTTTCGATCCATGCAATTTTTGCATAGCGGCAATTCCGTTTTGTCTGATGAAAAGTTTTACCAAGAAAACATTTACTTAAATAGGAGCCAACGATCCTCCCATCATATTTGGTTCTCCGCAAATATGAATTCGTTGGCTCGTCAATTTATAAGTGGCAAAGGAATATACGAAATGTTTAGAAATATTTATCGAGCGATAGTTATATCCCGCACTAAATCCACAGCCACAAAAGCTGCAAACAGCCTATCCAAGCATATGCTGAAAGACATTGGTCATTCACGTTCGGATATTGTTCGTACAGCGGTAGAGACCGTGTCTAAAGAGCTTGATCAGGTTGATATCAAAAAAGCGCAAGCTGCTTTTTTAGGAAAACCCACATGTAACCTCTTTCCTGAGTTTATTACGAACACGTCACTTAGCCCGGTGGTTATTCTCTCAAGTAAAGGCCCCCGCCTTGGGCAGCGGCTTCTTCGAGGTGGCAATGATTGATCCACGAAAGGCAGCACAAGAACAAGCGGAAGCAAGTTTCGACGGTTTTATTAAATACAGCAAATACGGGTTGTATGTTTCAATCGCATTTTTACTTGTGGTTGGTGCTTGTAACTTTGGTGTCGAAAATGACAGTTTTCCAGCTTATAACGGCGAACAGTACTCTCCAGATAATTTAAACTAAAAAGGCATTTGTGTTGAAGATACCACACACAAAATCGTTTGAAGAAATCTACCGCAAGCAATGGGTAAGGCAAAACATAATTGACCGCCAAGGACGTGTAGAGAGTGCAAAAATAAAAAACAAAGTGAACAGTACCGAAAAAAAGCTTATAAACATAACCCGCTCCAATATCTGACCGGTAAAAAGATAAAGAGCTCTGAATGGATAGCGCAAGCTGCGGTAAACCCTTAAGCGGAAGAAACCAGAACCCGCAGCTATTCGTTTACGCTGCAAGTTTGATGTTGTAGACCGCCTTGGGGTGACGGATTTCAAAATCAATCATCTGATGTGTCTCAACAACTTAGCAGGTGGGTTTTTTAATTCCCGGTTTCATAAGCGCGCGAATCACGAGCCCGGCCGTCGCGAGGTCGGCAAGAAGGATGCTAATCAATACAGAGTTTGGCGCCATCAGTGGCCCGGCAAATTCGATCACCGTGCCGATAATGCCCCCAGCCATGCAAATCAAAGTGACCCACAACACCCAGTTGACACCACGCCAGAGACCTATGAAAAACAAGCTGTAGAGAACTGCGGGAAAGAGTAGAAATAGGCTTGTGGAAGCGAACCCAGTCATTATGAACCCGATCACGTGCAGGATCACGCTTGCAAGAAGTGGGATTATGACAAGCCGCATGACGCCATCCTCCATTTTTGGATTGTTGGTTCCGGCTGGTGCCAAGCTGCGCCGGTACCTTTTTTCATGTCCAACGGGATGAAAATGGGCGGCGCCAGGTCAGTAGACCGCATAGCACGCCGGCGAGAAAGCCACCCACATGTGCCTCCCAAGCGATTGTTGACGTGTTTGCGAGCGTGAGTGCCACGTTGATGAACAGCAGCACGATGCCGTGTTGCAAAAGCGGCACCAAATTCTCGCCGCGGGTATATTGGTCAAGCGTCTCCCACAGCGCGACGGTTCCGAGAAAGCCGAATAGCACGCCCGACGCTCCAACCGCCGGTATGCTGCCCGGCCCAGCAAGCGCCGCGTATAGCCCGCCCGCTCCTAGCGTAGAGATACCCGCAATTAGCCAAAAAGCATGCAACCCAAGTCGGTTGACGATAATCGGCCCAAGCCACATTAACCCCAACATGTTTATGAAAAAGTGCAAAGGCCCACCGTGCAAGATGGCGCTGGTGGCGAACATGAGAATTGCCTGCCCTGGATAAATAGGCTTAGCCCCCTTGAGGAGGTCAGGCCAGAAGCCTCCCATCGCGATCAGAAAGTTGCGCATGCTATCGCCCAAACCAAAAAGCATAAAGGCAAACGACACGAGTTCAAGAAACAGACAGACGGACAAAAATAATCGCACGGGCTGTGGCTGTGAGGAGAATGAAACGTACATTTTTGGATTCCCAGTTGGTTCATTCAGAACTATGGTGCTGATGGCTTTGGCGCTAGAACCCGCCCAAAAGCGTAATGCCCTTCCCGCGTCCCGCCACAGTACGGGGCAAAAAAGCGACAGCCACAATGACCACGGCACGGCGACTGACAGCGCAGTATAGCTTCTATTTCTGTGGTTTGAGCCAATACATGAATGGCAAGCCTCCCCGCTCTGAGCACCGGTATAGATGTCGCTCGCCGCCTATTGATCTTGTGGATCAGCCGCCTTAGTGGTTTTGCAGAGGCCATTGTGGCCAGAGCGCGCATTGCCAACTATCACTGCACCGGCGATCACCGATCCGCCGATCAAGGCACCGTTGATGAACGCACCAGCCACGATCTGCTTTGCTAGGTTGAGCGTTTTTATTTTTGCCAGGGTGGATAAGATCATTTGATATTTCCTCTAATTTGGTTGATATTTAGCTCCAAATTGCGCATCCGCTATACATCACGACACATTGTCGCACAATCTTTGCCACACTGGAGAAGTCCACACGGATGCCGCGCGCCTATAGCTCGCTAGCGGTATGTCTTCCGATTGTTGGATTGTTTCTTCATTATCGCCGCAATCTGTGCCCAACTTGATCCATCCGGCTGGAACCACGACGCTTCGACGCTATCCTCTTCTTTTGCGCAAAGTACCCGTAGCCCGCGGTTATGCCTTGTCACCCAGAGACGTAACCAGTGGTTTGATTGCAAACGTAAAAACCTATATTGGACGCGCTGTCACTTTGTCTTTGATTGCAGTGTTAGTCCGCTGCGGCATATTCCTGATGTCTGATCTCGGTACTATGTGCTTTTGATGTTGGGCTTGATCCGGAAAGTCAATTTTTCAGTCGCGATCGGAAGTTATTCGTTTATGGCTGCAAGCATCCTTGGACAATTCTTCCTCATTACAGTCGCCGCCGTCACCGGTGCAACTTTTACAGTTGCTGCAAAGTAATCTAAACTATTTGTGCTCGTGGCGGGGCGTCGCTCTGATTGCAAACATGCTTTATTTTTAATATTTACTGGTCACAAGTTAAAATTGAAGACAGTTTGCGCAGGCCCCTTGGAAAAAAGCGTGGGGCAAGGTATTCAAATTATATCGGATGTAGAACTGTTTGAAATTCTGGCGAAAGTTTCGATTACCACGCAGAAGCAGGATAATACAAAATGCGGATATTGATCATTGGTGCCAGCAAAGGCATTGGCCTTGCAACAACACGTCAAGCGCTTGCCGCAGGGTATGATGTGCGCGCTTTGGCACGATCCGCAACATCGATAAAACTGGCTGATGCGAAATTAGAAAAGATGCCGGGGGACGCCTTGAATCAGCAAAATGTAGAGGCTGCACTTGCCGGAGTTGATGTGGTCATCGTAACGCTCGGCATCGGTTTGGGCGATTTGTTCAAGCCCGTGCATCTGTTCTCTCAGGCGACTCGCGTTTTGATCGCGGCCATGAAAGACAAAAGCGTCAACCGCCTGATTGCTATCACTGGCTTTGGGGCCGGGGATAGCCAAGCAAGTATTTCCCCGTTGCAAGGATTTCCCTTCAAAATTGTATTTGGTCGCGCCTATGACGACAAGAGCCGTCAAGAGGAGCTCATCAAACAAAGCGGTCTTGATTGGACGATTGCGCGACCGGGCGTGCTGTTGAATGGTGCGCGAACTGGGCGATACAAGGTCCTTCGCGAACCATCTGAATGGCGAAACGGGATCATCGCCCGAGCGAATGTCGCGGATTTCCTGGTCAAGCAAATCGAAGATCGCAGCTTCATCGGCGCAGCACCTGTTCTGGTCAACTAATCAGGGTCGTTCAACGGCGGTCAAGCTAAAAG
>ERZ802822.985-NODE-985-length-18808-cov-22.628584_pt1 | contig 18808 bp, 16 predicted proteins | sample MGYA00345649_ERZ802822 | MGnify/ENA primary metagenome ERZ802822 (study PRJEB30503, sample SAMEA104212359) | marine metagenome | biome: Westerlies Biome; feature: [SRF] surface water layer (ENVO:00010504) within the epipelagic zone...; material: water...
GCTAACTCTATGCCTTTAATTCCTTTTGATGATCTTCCTTTAAATACTCTTAATTTTTTTGCTTCAAATCTTATACACTTACCAAACTTAGTACTTAAAATAACATCCTGATCATCTTGACAAATTTTAACACCTACAATTTTATCATTGTTATCTAGTTTCATTGCTATTTTACCAGATGAGTTAATTGATGAGAAATCTTCTAAACTATTTTTTCTAACTTTACCAAGAGCTGTTGCAAAAATTATTTGATAATCTTTAGATTCGGTTTCATTTTCAGGCATTGGCATTATTGAGCTAATGGATTGATGATTTTTTAGAGGTAAAATATTAAATAGTGATTTACCTTTTGATGTGGTTGATCCTTCAGGAATTTTCCATGCTTTAACTTTATAAACTAAACCTTCCGTAGAAAAGAAAAGAACCGATGTATGTGTATTAACTGACAGTGTCTGTATAACAGAGTCTTGATCTCTTGTTGTGATACCAGATTTACCTTTGCCACCTCTTTTTTGTTGTTTAACACCATCTAAAGATCCTCTTTTTATGTAACCCTGTAGAGTAACAGTTATAATTACAGATTGTTTTTGAATAGTCTCTTCAATATCATAGTTTAACACCGCATCTATAATTTTAGTTCTTCTAGGAACTGCAAATTTTTCTTTAATATTTTTAAGTTCTTCACTGATAACTTTTAAAAGTTCTTTTTTTGAAGAGATAATCTTTTTAAATTTAGTTATCAGTTCTGCTAATTTTTTTATCTCAACTTCGATTTCATTTATTCCAAGAGCTGTTAATTTTTGTAATCTCAACTCTAAAATAGCTATAACCTGAGGCTCAGATAAAGAATAAACATTTTTACTTTTCTTTCCTTCAACTAAAGAAATAAGTTTTTGAGTTTTGTTTATTTTCCATTTTGTTTTTAATATAGATTGTTTAGCATCATCTGGTGTTTTTGATGAACGTATAATCTTAATAATCTTATCTAAATTTTCTACTGATACAGATAATCCTAATAAAATATGTGCTCTTTCTTCAGCTTTTTGCAGATCAAATTTAGTTTTTTTTATAACAACATCTTCTCTAAAAGATAAAAAGTTTGTTAGAAAATCTTTTAAGTTACAAGTTTTAGGTTTTCCGTCAACAATCGCTAAAGTGTTAAAACCAAACGAACTTTCAATTTGAGTATTTTTATAAAGTTGTCTTTTAATAGTTTCAGGTTCAACACCATTTCTTAAATCTATCGCAACTCTTATACCCTCTCTATTAGACTCATCTCTTATATCTTTAATACCTTCAATTTTTTTCTCTCTAACAAGTTGTGCTATTCTTTCATTTAATACAGATTTATTAACTTGATATGGAATGGATGTAATAACCAACCTATCTCTCCCATTTTTTAAAGATTCTGAGGATACTTCACCTCTAATCTTAAATGAACCTCTTCCACTATTATAACCTTGTTTAATAATATCTTTTCCAATTATTACTCCTCCAGTTGGAAAATCAGGTCCTGGGATATGTTTCATTAATTCTTTAACCTTAATGTCTTTATTGTCAATTAAAGCCAATGTTCCATTTATTATTTCACCTAGATTATGAGGAGGAATACTAGTTGCCATACCTACCGCAATACCACCAGCACCATTAACTAATAAATTTGGATATTGCGCGGGTAAAACAGTTGGTTCTTTTTCAGTTTCATCATAATTGCTTTTGTAGGATACTGTATTTTTTTCAATATCATCGATTAAAAACTGAGAAACTTTTGCAAGTCTTGTTTCTGTATATCTCATAGCAGCAGCTGGATCTCCATCAATAGATCCAAAGTTACCTTGACCTTGAACTAAAGGCAAACTCATTGAAAAATCTTGAACCATTCTTACAAGCGCATCATAAACTGACTGATCACCATGAGGGTGATATTTACCAATTACATCTCCAACTATTCTGGCAGATTTTCTAAATTGTTTAGACCAATCATACCCACCTTTATACATAGCATATAAAATTCTTCTATGAACAGGCTTCAATCCATCTCTTACATCTGGTAAAGCTCGACTTACAATTACGCTCATTGCATAAGATAGATAAGATGAGCTCATCTCATCATGCATTGAGATTAATTTAATATTGTTATCTTTTGGAGCTTCAGTTTTTTGCATAGGTACTAAAATGGAATTTCGTCATCCATATCATTTGACACTTGTGAAGAGTCCTCAATATTATTTTGTTGAGTTGTGTCATTTTGAATTCCACCACCAGTGTTTCCACCACCAAGCATTGTTAAAGTAGAGTTATATCCTTGAAGAACTATTTCAGTAGAATATTTGTCTTGGCCAGATTGCTCATCTTTCCATTTTCTAGTTGTAAGTTGACCTTCAACATAGATTTGAGCTCCCTTTTTTAAGTATTGTTGAATAACATTTACAAGACCTTCGTTGAATACAACTACACGGTGCCATTCAGTTTTCTCTTTTTTTTCACCAGTATTTTTGTCTTTCCACGATTGACTTGTAGCTAAGCTAAGTCTTGCAACACTTTTACCATTAACCATTTGCTTGATCTCTGGGTCTGCGCCCAAACGACCAATTAATAATACTTTATTTAAACTTCCAGCCATAATATTTAATATTTGTTAAATTAATTAATAAGAACTATATCATAATTCTTCTCATTATTAATTTTATTAACTCAAAGCAACAAAAAATATGATCAAAAAGATAGTTATTAAGGGTGCCAAAGAACATAATTTAAAGAATGTTTCTGTTGAAATCCCCAAAGATCAATTTGTTGTAATAACCGGACTATCTGGGTCAGGAAAATCATCACTAGCTTTTGATACCATATATGCAGAAGGTCAAAGACGCTATGTCGAAAGTTTATCTGCTTATGCTAGGCAATTTTTAGATAAGATGAAAAAGCCTAACGTTGATCTTATTGAAGGCTTAAGTCCAGCAATAGCTATCGAACAAAAAAATACATCTAAGAACCCAAGATCAACGGTTGCTACTGTTACAGAAATCTATGATTATATGAGGGTTTTGTTTGCTAGAGCGGGAATACCCTATTCACCATTTACTGGTAAACCAATTACATCTCAGACCATAACTCAAATAGTAGATTTGGTTAAAAAATTACCAAAAAAAAGTACTATATATATTTATGCTCCAGTAGTTAGAGGTCGTAAAGGTGAATATAGAAAAGATATTTTAAGTTATAAAAGAAGAGGGTTTAGAAAAATTAAGATCGATAATGTTTTATACGACATCGAAAAATCTCCAAATTTAGATAAAAAACTGAAACATGATATTTCAGTTTTAGTTGATAGAATTGTGTTAAATTCAAAATTAGGAAATAGACTAGCAGAAAGTATTGAGACAGCTGTTAATTTGTCTAATGGATTAGTATTTGTTGAATATGAAGATGAAACGTTGCCACAAAAATTTAGGAAAATTGAAAAACTAATTTACTCAACTAAATTTGCTTGTCCTGAAAGTGGATTTACTATTGAAGAAATAGAGCCAAGACTTTTTTCTTTCAATAGTCCTTATGGTGCATGTGAAGAATGTGAAGGGATTGGAATTAAGTTAAATGTTGATCCTAATTTAGTAATTCCAGATGATAGAAAAAGTATTGGAGATGGTGCCATTGAGCCATGGGCAAAATCTACAACATTATATTATGCTCAAACTTTAGCATCTATTGCAAAACATTATGGTTTTTCACTTGATGATAGATGGAAGAAGTTACCAAAAAAAATTAAGGATGTGATTTTATATGGATCTGATGAAGAAGAAATTAAGTTTAATTATGATGATGGGTATGAAAAATATTCACATAAAAAAACTTTTGAAGGAGTAATAAATAATCTAGAGCGAAGATTTTTAGAGTCTGATAGTGAATGGAAAAGAGAAGCTATAGCAGAATATCAATCTGACTCAGCTTGTGAAGGCTGTAATGGAGATAGACTTAAAGAGGAGGCTCTATGTATAAAAATTGATAATCATAATATTAGTGAGGTTACAAAAAAGTCAATTCTTGATGCAACAAAATGGTTTAAACAATTAGAAGAAAATTTAGATAAAAGACAATTTAAAATTGCAGAACATGTACTAAAAGAAATCAATGAAAGATTAAACTTCTTACTCAATGTTGGGCTTGATTATTTAACATTATCTAGAGAGTCAGGGACATTATCTGGTGGTGAGGCTCAAAGAATAAGATTGGCATCTCAAATAGGTTCGGGTTTAACAGGTGTTTTATACGTACTTGACGAACCATCTATAGGCTTACACCAAAAAGATAATGTTAAACTCATTAATGCTCTTAAAAGATTAAGAGATTTAGGTAATACTGTAATTGTTGTTGAGCATGATACAGAGACTATGGAAAACGCAGACCACATTATTGATATGGGCCCTGAAGCTGGATCTAATGGAGGTGAAATATCTGCTCAAGGAACATATGATGAAATTAAAAAAGATAAAAATAGTATTACTGGTCAATATTTATCAAATAAAAAAAATATTGAAGTTCCTAAAACTCGACGTTTAGCAAAAAACGGTAGATTTGTAGAAATTAATGGTGCTACAGGAAACAATCTAAATAATGTTAATCTGAAAATTCCAACAGGAAGTTTCACATGTATAACTGGTGTTTCAGGAAGTGGTAAGTCGACTTTAATATTACAAACTTTATATCATGCTTTAAATTTAACGCTTAATAATAAAGCTAGAAAAGCACCTAAAGCCTTCAAAAGCTATAAAGGTGTTGAGTTGATAGATAAAATTATAGATATAGACCAATCCCCTATTGGAAGAACACCTAGATCTAACCCAGCAACTTATACAGGAGCCTTTGGACCAATTAGAGACTGGTTTACAAGCTTACCTGAATCAAAAACTAGAGGTTATAAACCTGGAAGATTTTCTTTTAATGTAAAAGGTGGAAGATGTGAGGCATGTGAGGGAGATGGTGTAATAACATATGAAATGCACTTTTTACCCGATGTGTATATCCAATGTGACGAATGTAAAGGTACTAGATACAATAGAGAGACATTAGAAATTAAATTTAAAGATAAAAATATCGCTGATGTTTTAGATATGTCAGTAGATGAAGGATGTGAGTATTTTGAAAATATATCAAATATTAAAACTAAACTTTTGACACTAAAAAAAGTTGGTTTGGGTTACATTAAGATTGGTCAACAAGCTACAACACTTTCTGGTGGTGAAGCTCAAAGAATAAAGCTAGCTAAAGAACTTTCTAAAAGATCAACAGGGAGAACTATGTACATCTTAGATGAACCAACAACTGGTCTACATCAACATGATATTAAAAAATTATTAGAAATACTTCACACATTTGTAAAACTTGGTAACACTGTTGTTGTTATTGAGCACAATTTAGATGTAATTAAAACAGCTGATTATATTGTTGATATGGGCCCTGAGGGTGGTGTTAAAGGTGGAAATATCATCGCAGAAGGAAAACCAGAAGAAATAATAAAGATAAAGGGAAGTTACACAGGCGAATTTCTTAAATCGTTACTTTAAGATTAATCAAATAAAGGTTAATAAAATTTAAAATTAGTGTATAACTGATTCATAATATGGGTAATTTACTATCATCACTTTCAAAAACTATTCACGCTTCATTAGCTTTAGCTATAATTCTCTTTATTGGATTATTTATTGGTAATGGTGGATTTGATTTTGATAGACTATTTTGGAGTTGGTTATTCAGATTAATTCATGTTGCTGTAGCAATAATGTGGATTGGTCTACTTTGGTATTTTAATTTTGTTCAAATTCCAAATATGCCAAAAATTCCTGATGAACAAAAACCAGCAATAGGTAAAGTTATTGCACCAGCTGCATTATTTTATTTTAGATGGGCCGCATTATTAACGGTAATTTCTGGATTAATTTTAGCTCATTTAAATGGTTATTTGCATAGCGCCATGACTTTTGGTGGTGGAAAAAGTACCGCTATTGGTATCGGGATGTGGCTTGGTTTGTATATGGCATTTAATGTCTGGTTTATTATATGGCCCAATCAAAAAAAAGCTTTGGGTATTGTTGATTGTGAACCCGAAGTAAAAGCAAAATCAGCACGTACAGCAATGTTGTTTTCAAGAACTAATACATTGCTATCATTACCAATGCTACTTTCAATGGTTGCTGCTCAAAACCTTTACTAATTTTTTAATAAACAAAAAATAATTAATATTTTAGCTCTTTAATATTAATAAATTCATTCAAAGCCTGTGGATTTGCTAATGCTTCTTTGTTCTTAATTTTATTTCCTTCAATTATATTTTTTACAGCCAACTCAACAATCTTACCACTCTTGGTTCTTGGAATATCATTTACTTGAATTATTTTATTAGGAACATGTCTGGGAGATGCATTTTTTCTTATTTGTAATTTCATTCTTGTTATCAAATCTTCAGTAAGTCTAAATTTCAAATTTAAGATTACAAATAAAATAATTCTAATATCATTATCCCATGATTGACCTACTACTAAAGACTCTTTAATTTCATCAAATCTTTCAATTTCAGAATAAATTTCTGCTGTTCCGAGACGAACACCACCAGGATTTAAAGTAGTATCTGATCGACCACTAATAATAAACCCATTTTTATTAGTTATTTTAGCATAATCTCCATGATACCAAATATTCTTAAATTTATTAAAATATGCATTTTCAAATTTTTTATTATTTTTATCGTTCCAAAATTTTAATGGCATTGAAGGAAAAGGATTAACACATACAAGTTCACCTTTTTTATTTAAAACTGATTTACCTTTTTCATTAAAAACACGAACATCCATACCTAAAGCTTTATTTTGTATTTCACCTGAATAAACTGGTTGGTATAAATTTCCTAAAACAAAACAAGAAACAATATCAGTACCTCCTGAAATAGATGCTAAGTGAACATCTTTTTTTATATTCTTATAAACGTAGTTAAAACCGTCTTCTGATAATGGAGAACCAGTTGAACAAATAGTTTTTAATTTAGACAATTTGTATATTTTTTTATAATTTTTTGCAGTTTTACGTAATGCATCAATGTACTTTGCACTGATTCCAAACAAAGTTATTTTTTCTTTATTGGCTATCTTTAAAAGAAGATCTTCTTTTTTATACATTGGCGACCCATCAAATAATACAATTGAAGCTTTGCTAGCTAGAGCAGAAATTAACCAATTCCACATCATCCATCCACAAGTAGTAAAATAAAAAACATTATCATTTTCTTTTATATTGCAATGTAACTGATGTTCTTTTAAATGTTGCAACAACACACCACCAGTTTTGTGACAAATACATTTTGGTTTACCTGTTGTTCCACTTGAGTACAAAATTGCTAACTCGTGTTCAAAATCAAATTTATTAAAGACTAATTCTGAACTTTTTTGTTTGATTATATTTTTCCAATTATGTGTTGTGATACCTTTATATTTGGGTAATTTTTTAATTTTAAACTGACCTGGATAATTTGAGATAACAACATGTTTGATAGTAGGTATTTTTTTAATTATCTCCGGTATTCTCTCTAAAACATTAATTCTTTTTCCATTATAAAAATACTCATTAGTTACAAATAAAACTTTGGGTTTAATTTGAGAAAACCTTTCGATAACTCCGTTTATTCCAAAATCAGGTGAACATGAGGACCAAATCGATCCTATAGCAACTGTTCCCAAAAAAGCTTCTACTGTCTCTGAAATATTGGGCATGTACGCTACTACCCGATCTTTTGATTTGATATTTAAATTTCTTAAAAATGTAGAAACTTTCTTTACATTTACATTTAATTCTTTCCAATTTTTTATTTCTCGAAAACCATTCTCACTAATAAAAGTGATAGCCTTATCATCATTATTTTTTGATAATAAATTTTCTGTAAAATTTAATTTTGAATTATTTAAGAAAGTATTTTTATAGAATTTAGAGAATTTTTTAGTGTTATTTTTACCTTTATTTCCTTTTACTTTAGAATAGTCCCAAATACTATTCCAAAAACTTTGAGGATTCTTTATCGTCCAATTATGAATTTTTTCATAATTTCCATTAAAATTTTTTTTAAATCTATTTGAAATAAATTTTTCAAATTTTAATAAATTTGAATTTAATTTTAATGTTTTTGATGGTTCCCAAAGTTTTTTATTCATGCAAAAATATTGCTGTTGAATGTTCTTATTTATTTTTGATCATCCTCTCTCAAAACAGTTTTTTGAGAAACTCTAAGTCTAACTAAAACAGTATTAGCAATATAAATTGATGAATACGTACCGAAAATAACTCCCAAAATCATTGCTAATGAAAATCCTTTTAAAATTTCACCACCAAATAAATAAATGGCTAATAAAGCTAATAAAGTCGTGGCTGAAGTAATTATAGTCCTAGATAATGTTTCGTTAATAGAAATATTAGTCAATTCAAAAATTTTGATATCAGAATATTTTCTTAAATTTTCTCGAACACGGTCAAAAATTACAACTGTGTCATTCATTGAATATCCAACTATGGTCAAAACAGCAGCAATAATAGATAGGTTAATTTCTAGACTAAACAATGAGAATACACCCAGTGTTACAATTACATCATGAAATAAAGCTAAAATTGCACCTAGACTAAATTGCCATTCAAACCTTATCCAAATATAGAATAACATTATGGCTAGAGATAATGATATAGCAATTACTCCAGATCTTAATAACTCAGCACTTACTTTTGGACCAACGTTTTCAACTCTTCTAAAATTGAAGTTATTTCCAAAAGATTTATCAAGATTTATCTTTATTTCTTCAATTATATTCTTTTTATTATCTTTGTTTTCAAATTTAATTAAATAATCGGTATCATTACCAAATTTTTTAACTGAAACATCTCCCAGATTCATTTGACTAAATTTATCTCTTAATGAGCTAACATTTATTTTAGAATCTGAAGACCTTAGTTCAATTAAAGTTCCACCTTTAAAGTCTATTCCAAAATTTAGCCCCTTAAAGATTAATAAAATTAATGAGCAAATAATCAAAATTGATGAGATCAAATTAAAGTGATTATAGTATTTGTTAAAAGCAATCATTATATTAATTTTTCCTTGTTTCTATTTTTGGCCACATAAAGACTGGTGAATAGTCTTGCGATAAAATAAACAGAAAATAAAGTTGTAAAAATTCCTATTCCAAGTGTAACTGAAAACCCCTTTATTGGACCAGAGCCCATAAAAAAAAGTATAATTGCTGCTAATAAAGTGGTTATATTTGCATCAATAATTGCAGTTCTAGATTTTATATATCCACTATCAAAAGCAACTATATTATTTTTTTCATCTTTTAATTCTTCTTTAATTCTTTCAAAAATCAGAACATTTGCATCAACAGCCATACCAACAGTTAAAATTATTCCAGCTATACCTGGTAATGTTAATGTAGCTTCAAATAAAGTTAAAATTCCTAATAAAATAAATAAATTAATTATTAATGTTACATTAGTGATTAATCCAAAAATTCTGTATTTAACGAACATAAAAATTATAACTAAAAGAAACCCTATAGCTAAAGCAATCATTCCTGCATCTATAGAATCTTGGCCTAAATCAGGACCAACTGTTCGTTCCTCTATAATATCTAAAGGAGCAGGTAACGCACCAGATCTGAGCAGTAGCGCTAAGTCTGTTGCTGTTTGGAATGTAAATCCTCCACTAATTTGACCAGAACCACTTGCAATCGTGTCTCTAATTACTGGGGCACTTATTATTTTACCATCTAGTACGATAGCAAGTTGTTTACCAATCCCAGTAGATGTTGCTTTACCAAACCTTTTAGCCCCTACTCTATCTAATGAAAAAGAGACAATAGTTTGATTTGTCTGAGTATCCATTTTAGGTTGTGCATCCAAAAGATTATCACCACTTATAATAATACGCTTACTAACTGTAGCTTCTTCTATTCCATCCTCATATTTTAATTTTTCAACACCAAAACTATCGTTTTCATTATTAGTAACAAATCTGAAAGTTAAATTAGCTGTTTTACCTAAAAGAGATTTTACTCTCATAGGATCATCTAATCCAGGAAGCTCAACTAAAATACGATTATTTCCTCTTTTTAATATATTTGGTTCATTCGTTCCTACTTCATCAATTCTTCGTCTAACAATTTCAATTGCTTGATCTTGAGATGAGGTTTTAAGAGTAATCAAACCTTGCTTTGAAAAATTTACTTTTAAATTAAGTCCTGTGTCTTCTATATTTAATTGATGTGATTTAAATCTTGGATAATAAGGATTTATATCGCTATTTTCATCGGTAAAAGTATCAATAATTGTTTGTTTACTTTGATCATCAACGTTAAAAAATATATTTTCACCTTCAATTTTAATGTTATTTATTTTTATATTTTGCTCTTTAAAATAATTTCTAATTGTTGTAGTTAAATTTTGAAGTTTTTGCTCAATGACTGGAGCATTATCAATTTCTAATAAAAGATAAGAACCACCTTGTAAATCTAAACCCAGATTTATTTTCTTATCAAAAAAATCATCATCAAATTTAAATAAATTAGATGAAGCGATCGCAATAAATAAAAGTGAGAAAAGAGTTATAAATATAATTCTTAACTTTGAAAAATAAAGCACTTTACTTTAATTGATTATTTTTTAACTTCTTGACTATTTACCTGATTGTTTAAAAGACCCTGAATACCTGTTGCTTTGACAATTTCAACTTTAACATTGTCAGCAATTTCAACTTCAACTTTATCGTTATCAATCAATCTTTCAACCGTACCAGTAATACCACCAGAAGTAATCACTTTGTCACCTCTTTTTAAGCTTTCAACCATTGCCTTATGCTCTTTAACTTTTTTTTGCTGAGGTCTTATTAAGAAAAAATAAAAAATAACAAAAATTAAAATTAGCGGTATAAATTGTCCTATTCCTGAACCTTCCATAAATCTCCTTATAAATAAGCTGAATTATTATACTATCTTAATAATGAAAACAACTTTAATTGAATGAAATGCTTTCTAAATTGTTCATATAAGGTCTTAAAACTTTTGGCACTACAATTGAACCATCTTTTTGCTGATAATTTTCTAAAACAGCTATAAGTGTTCTGCCTACAGCAAGTCCACTTCCATTAAGAGTGCCAACAAAATGAGTTTCTTTATTTTCATTTTTGTATCTAGTTTTCATTCTTTGACCCTGAAAAGTTGCACAAGAAGAACAAGATGAAATTTCACGATATTTATTTTCAGACGGCAACCAAACTTCAATATCATAGGTTTTTTCAGCACTAAAACCCATATCACCAGAACATAAAATAACTTTTCTATAAGGTAATTCTAATTTGTCTAAAATATCTGTGGCACAATTAGTCATTCTTTCTAACTCATCCAAACAATTTTCATTCTCAACAATACTTACCATTTCAACTTTATAGAACTGATGCTGCCTGATCATTCCTTTAGTATCTTTTCCATAACTTCCAGCTTCTTTTCTAAAACAAGGTGTTGATGCTACAAATCTCATTGGTAGATCTTTGCGTTCAACAATCTTATCTTTAACAATGTTTGTTAATATCACTTCAGCTGTTGGTATTAAAAATTTTCTATCTGAACCCTCATCAAATTTAATTTCAAATTGATCGTTTTCAAATTTGGGAAGTTGTCCGGTACCAAACATGGTATTATCAGATGCAATTAACGGTGGTGAGATTTCCTGATATTCATTTTGATTTACATGAATATCCAGCATGAAATTAGACAACGCCCTTTCTAATAAAGCTAATTTACTTTTAACAAAAACAAATCTTGAACCTGTAGTTTTTGTTGCAAGATCAAAATCTAACATCTTTAAATTTTCACCAAGTTCATAGTGAGATTTAGGTTTAAAATCAAAATCTGGAATTTTACCTGATTTAGAAATTTCAATATTATCATTTTCATCTTTACCATCAGGAACATCGGGATGTGGTATGTTTGGAATATTTGATAATATATTATCTAATTCAATTTTAACTTTTTTTTGACTCTCTGAAATTTTTTCTAAATCTAAAGAAATTTCTTTAGATTTTTTAAACATTTTTTCATCTTTAGATTTTGAAATATCTTTTTTTTCTTTTTCTAAAGCCTCTTTTTGTTGAATTAGTTGTCTATTTTGCTCATCTAATTTTTGTAAGTTTTTAATATCCAAGTTAATAGATCTTTTTTCTAATGATTTTGCAAAAACAGTGAAATCTTTTCTTATATCCTTTAAATTATGCATCTGTTTTTTCCAAATTTTTGTTTTCTATAAATTTTACCGAAAATATTGATAATTCATATAAAATTAATAGAGGTATAGCTAAACCAATTTGAGTTATGGGATCTGGTGGTGTTAGTAAAGCAGCTGCAGCAAAAATAATTACAACAACATATTTTCTTCTATCTTTTAAGAACTGACTATCAACAATTCCAACTCTTGCTAATAAACTAAGCACAACTGGTAACTGAAAACTTAATCCAAAAGCAAAAATAAGTTTCATAACGAGTGATAGATACTCATTAACCTTTGCTTCAAGTTGAATTGGTAAGTTAGTTGAAAGGCCAGTGCTTTCAAATGATAAGAAAAATTTAATCGCAAGGGGCATAATCAAATAATAAACCAACATTCCTCCTAGAAGAAATAGTATTGGCGTTAAAATTAAATATGGCATTATAGCAATTTTTTCATGTTTATATAAACCAGGTGCAATAAATTTCCATATCTGCATAAGAATAAATGGACATGTCACAAAGAAAGCTGTGAAAAATGAAACTTTTAGATAAGTTAAAAAGGTTTCTTGTAGTGCAGTAAAAATCAATCTTCTTTCAGATCCATCATCTTTAACCGCTTTAGCGAACGGATCTACTAAAAATCCATATATATTTTCTGCAAAAAAATAACATCCAACAAAAAATATAAATAAAAACAAAAAACTATGGATAAGTCTTTTTCTTAATTCAGTTAAATGACTTACAAAGCCACCCTCATTTTCTTCATTACTCATCTTTTTTGTCATCTTTTTTTATTTCGTTGATTTTCTCATCATCAATTTCAATATTTGAAACTTCACTTTGAATATCTCGCATATATTTTTTAGCTGTTCCAATCCAAGAACCAGCTTTTTTTAACATTATCGGAAAATCTTTAGGTCCAAGTACAATAATAGCAATGCCTACAACAATTAAAATTTCAAACCAACCAATAGTAGGCATGTAATTTAATCTTTGTTATTTGAGTCTTTATTTTCGTCGGAAATATTTTTTGGCTCACTTTCGTCAGTAACATCTGACGCCATTCCTTTTTTGAAACTTTTAATACCTTTAGCAACGTCACCCATTAGACTAGATATTTTTCCTCGTCCAAATAATAAGACAACTAATATTACAACAATTGCTATTTGCCAAATTCCTATACTCATAAAAACTTATAACCTTTTTACGATTGATTTTAAAGTTACTTTTTTATTAATCTTTTTCCTCTTCATCAAGAGTGCTATTTAGCATTTCGTCAATATTAGAATAGATATCTTCTTTTTTTTCATCTTGTTTTTCTTTAAAAAATTTACTTGTACCAAATATTGCATTATCAACGCTGGAACTGTCAATTAAACCAGCGGCACCTAACTCGTCTACCGTTGGAAGATCTGATAATTTCTGTAAATTAAAATGACTTAAAAAACCATCTGTTGTTAAATATTGAATTGGTTTACCTGGAACATCTTTCCGACCACCAGGTTTGACCCAATCTAATTCCATTAAAATTTCTAAAGTATTTGTTCCAAAAGCAACACCACGTATCTCCTCAATTTCTGCTCTAGTAACAGGTTGGTGATAAACAATTATTGCCAAAGTTTCTATTGCAGCACGAGATAATTTTTTTTCAACAGTTTTTTCTTGTGTCATTAAAGTTGAAAGTTTAGGTGATGTTCTAAAAGACCATTTGTTTTTAATGCAGACCAAATTTATACCTCTGCTAGAATATTCTTGTTGTAATTTTTCTAACGATTTAACAACATTAGCTTTCTTTGAAATTTTACTTTCAATTGTATCAACATCAAGAGGTTCGGCAGCTGCAAAAATTACTGCCTCAATTTCTTTATCAAGATCATTAATCTTAGTTGGAAAATTGACTACATTATCTTTTTTTGTCACTTTTGCTTTTTTAATCATTAACTTCCCTTACATAAATGTCATCGAATAAATTATCTTGTTTCATCGAAAGATTACCCTCCTTAACTAATTCTAAAGATCCAGCAAAAATACCAGCCTTACCTGTTTTTTTATATTTAGAACCACTTTTAAAATTTTTTGGAATTAGTTCATCAAGGTTTTTCCAATCCATAAGTTTACCAAGAAACTGTTTTATAGTCTTAATACCATCCTCAGTAGTAAATACAGGTAATTTTGGAATATTCATTGTTTGAAAATCTTTAGTCATTACTACAGAAGAGTATGATTTCAAAAGTTCAAATAAACTTACATTGTATTCGGAACTATAAATAGATCTAATGTTTCCTTTTATTCCACGTGTTCTAATTTCTCTGCCCAATCGATTTCTTTTAAGCATCTGTTCTGAAAGTAATCTAATCAATTCTAATTTTTTAAGCTGTAATTTTAATTTTTCAGCAACTTCTTGAACTTTAAATTCTTCTTCAGGAGTACCAGGAAGTAATAATTTTGATTTTAAGTAAGCTAACCATGTGGCCATTAACAAATACTCAGAAGCTATTTCTAAATTTAGGTCTTTTTCTTTAGTGATATAATCATGAAATTGATCAGCTAATTTAGTTATTGATATTTCTTCTAGATCTACTTTTTGAGCCTTTGCAAGATCTAACAAAACATCTAAAGGGCCATTATAGTTATTAATATCGACGTTAAATAAAACAGAATCAGACTCAGACATAAATAAATATTAACTTAAAATTTTATAAAATTGTGATGTTTTTTTAATTATAAAGCTACTTATCAAGGGTGAATTTTCAGCCACTATCTTCATTTCAGCTAAGTTACTGTTACAATGAAGAACTATATTACATCCAGCTTTAAAAGATTTAACAGTATTTTCTCCCATAGAATCTTTTAAACTTTTCATTGAAAGATCATCTGAAATTATAATATTTTTGAAACCTATTATTTTTCTAATATGATTAATGACTTTTTTTGAATGAGTTGCGGTGTTTAACTTATCTATATTTTTATAGATAACGTGCCCTGTCATTGCAAAGAAACATTCTTTTTTTTTAAATACACTAAAATCATTTTTTTTAAGATATTTAAGTGATTTATTCACTATAGGTGTAAAATTATGACTATCTACTTTAGCTAAACCATGTCCAGGTATATGTTTTATTATAGTTCCAATCGAGTTTTCATGAAATAATTTTATACATAAGTCTCCCATTTTAGAGACCGTATTTACTTTTTTAGAAAAAGATCTATCACCAATTATATTACTAGATCCTTTAATTCTAAGATCCAAAACTGGTACCGTATTGATGTTTGCCCCTATTAATTTTAATAGGTGAGATGTTTTATCAATAAATAATTTATAAATTATATCTAATTTCATTTTGTCTTTTTCATAAAGATTACCAAAATATTCAGATGTTAAATTGTCAAAAGAAATAATATTACTTAATCTATTTACTCTTCCACCTTCTTGATCAATTAATATTGGATAATTTTTATCTTTAAAAATTTTTTTTATACTGTCTGTTAAATTCTTTGTTTGTTTAACAGATTTAATATTTCTTAAAAATAGTATTACACCCCAAGGCTTGTATTTTATCAAAAATTTTTTTTCATTAATTGATAACTTGTATGATTTAATACCAACTATAAATGATCTTCTGTTTTTAATCATTTTCTAAAAGTTTCCAAAAATTAAATTTTTTTTTCTTTTTTTTGTCAGTCTGCTTGACATATTCGATGATATTTTCTGTATCATTTTTTAATAATGGTAAATTTTTAGAATAATCTTTAATCTTTTGATCAATATTTTTGTAAGATCTATAAGAATTTTTTATATTTTCATTTGAAAAATAATATTTTCCAGTAAAAAAAAGAAATAATGTAATGATTACTATGAAAAATAGGTACTTAATCTCTTTTAGCATTACATTTTAGCTGGAGACGAGACGCCAACTATATCCATTCCTGATTTAATAACATTAGCTATTGCTTTTAAAAAAACTAATTTATCTTGAGAAATATTTTTTTGATCATTAATAAATCTTTTTTCAGGAAATTGTTTTCCAAGATTCCAATAAGAATGAAATTCTGCGGCTAGCTCATATAAATAAATTGGTATACGGTGAGGCTCAAGTTTTGTACTAGCAGCATCAATACATTTAGGCCATTCAGATATCTTCTTTAAAATCTTAATTTCATCATCTGAATATTCAAAATTATAATTATCTATATTAACATCTTTTGCTAGATCTTTATCTAAATGTCTAAACACAGATGAAATTCTAGCATAACAATATTGAACATAATAAAGCGGATTATCTTTTGATTTTTCTTTGACTGCATCAAAATCAAAATCTAGCTCAACATCACTACTTCTGTTTAACATAATAAATCTAGTTGCATCTTTTCCAACTTCCTCAATTAAATCATCAACTGTAATATAATCCCCTTTTCTTTTAGACATTTTAAATGGCTTCTTGTCTTTAATTAATTTTACAAGCTGGCTAATTTTACAAATTAATTTATTTTTTGTTCCTGATAATGCATCAACAGAAGAAGAAATTCTTTTTATGTAACCGGCATGATCTGCGCCAAGAATATTAATTAAATAATCAAATTTACGATCTACTTTATTTTTATGGTACGCAACATCACTTGCAAAATAAGTCCAAGTACCATCAGATTTTTGTAAGGCTCTATCCTTATCATCACCGAAATCTGTTGATCTGAATAACAATTGCTCTCTTTCTACCCAATCTTTTGTGTCTTCTCCAGCTGGTGCCTTAATTTTACCCTTATATACAAAATCTTTATCTTCCAAAAATTGGATTACATTTTCAACTTCTTTATTTGTAACAATACTTTTCTCACTAACAAAATTATCATGTTTGATACCAAGACTTTTTAGATTTTTTTTAATCAATAGTAAGGCTTGTTCAATTGATAGTTCTGTTAATTTTTCACTGACATCATCATAATTATCAAAATCCAAACCAGTATTTGATGAAATAATATTATTTGCAAAATCTATTAAATAATCTCCAGGATAAAGATCAGAATTATCAATTGGAAATTTTTCATTAAATTTTACCTCACGTATTCTAGCAAAAACAGATTTAGTAAAGTTAATGATCTGATTTCCATAATCGTTAACATAATATTCTTTAGTAACTTTATGTTGGTTAAAGATTAATATATTTGAAATTACATCACCTAATATTGCTCCACGACAATGACCAACATGTAAAGGACCTGTTGGGTTAGCTGAAACAAACTCAACTAAATAGTTAAGTTTTTGCTCTTTATCATTAACACCAAATGTTTTTGAATTAGTAATAACACTTTCTATAAAATTTGACCAAAAAATTGGTTTAAATTTAATGTTGATAAAACCTGGTTTAACAACCTCTATAGTTTGAATAAGCGGATCACTATCTTTTAAGAATAAAGATATTTTTTCAGCAAGGTCTAATGGTGATTTTTTATTCAATTTTGAAAGAACCATCCCGACATTAGTTGAAATATCACAATCAAATTTAGAAGGAGGTATTTCTGCGTTAATTCCATTGAATGTCTCTGGAATAATAATCTCACCCTTCTTACTTAGCTCAACTATCGCTGATTTAATCTTATCTAAATATAGTTCAAAAATATTCATTTAAAATTATTATATAGGTTAATAGCATAACGATCTGTCATACCAGAAATAAAATCTGAAATAGCTCTAAATTTATCTTTAGACAAATCATCTTTAGATAGAAATTTTTTTGGTTTTGATTTAATAATTTTGAAAATGTAAGGATGAGATCTCCTAATACGCCAAAACAGGGTATGTTTTTCTTATTACATTCATTAGATAAAAACTGTGCAAGTTTATTATCTACTATAGTGTATAGAAAGATAGAATTTTTATTTTTTGCTGAATTTTCTATAATTTTCAAAATTTCAAAAATTTTTTAAAATTTCTATAAAAGACATAAAATATCATTAGTCTAATTCAAACTTGTTTTTATAACACCGGTTGGTCACAGAACGCAGTAATGAATATGACTAATTACGCTTATAACTCTTTAATATATCGAAGAAGAGATAATTCTTCGCCATGTAATTCAAATTGGATAAATGGTGTAGAAACACAAAAACCTAACATAAGGTTCTCATGGGTTAATCCTAGTAGTCCACCCATAACAGATTTCTCAACTAGTGGAACTAGTACATGCAGTGGTTTAATCAATTTTTACGATCAAACTTCTAATTCTCCAAATAATTGGTTTTGGAATTTTGGAGATGGGAATACATCCACTCAGCAGAACCCTACACATTCCTATAATTCATCAGGTAATTATACTGTAGAACTTGTTACATCCAATTCATTCGGAAGCGATACTATTACTTACAGTAATTTAATTCAAGTAAATTTAGCAAGTACCCCTCCAATAGCACCAACTTGCACACCAACAACTGGAATAGCAGGATCAAATGGCAACTACGGTATTACAGAGTTTAATTTTGGGAATTTAAGTAATATTTCAGGTTCTTCGTCTGAAGGATATTCAGATTTT
>ERZ802822.986-NODE-986-length-18806-cov-8.410006_pt1 | contig 18806 bp, 15 predicted proteins | sample MGYA00345649_ERZ802822 | MGnify/ENA primary metagenome ERZ802822 (study PRJEB30503, sample SAMEA104212359) | marine metagenome | biome: Westerlies Biome; feature: [SRF] surface water layer (ENVO:00010504) within the epipelagic zone...; material: water...
TCCTCCACCGCCTCGCCATGATGCAGTTCACCATCCACAAGCCTGCTTGCCGCATTGTCTGAGTTTTTCTCCGCCAGCAAGTGCCGCCGATTGGACGTGGCGTAGATGACCACATTCGTAGCGCGCGCCAGCACCGACCCCTCTAGCACGCTCTTGAGGGATTTATAGGAGGCGTCGTCGTCTTCAAAGGATAGGTCGTCGCAAAAGACGATAAAGCGGTAGGGCTGGTCTGCAAGCGACTCGATGACCTCGGCCAAGTCGACCAAGGCATCCTTGCCAACCTCGACCAGTCGCAGCCCCTGATCGGCAAATGCCGCCAGCACACCGTGCACCAAGGACGACTTGCCGGTACCCCGCGCCCCCCACAGCAAGGCATTGTTGGCGGGCAAATCTGCGAGTAACTGCTGGGTATTGGTGACCAAGGCAGCTTTTTGTGCGTCTACGTGCAGCAAATCATCGAGCGACACCGTTTGCGTATCTTGAAACCCAACAATGGCCGAGGACCATCGCCCGCGCTGCCAATACCCTGCCGTACACTGCGCCCAATCAACGCCCGTGTGATTGGGCAGTATGAAGAGCAAGCGCCCAGCTACTGCCGTCCAGGCGCTTGAGCCTACGATTTCATCTGTCTGTTCATCGCTACTTTTTCGCAAGTGGCACCACGTTGGTTGCTTGTTTATGGAACAGTTCTGCGGTGCCGTCCTCGCGGATCAAACTGATGACGCCGGGCTGGAACATTTGGACTTCAAAGGTTCGGGTCTGATCGCCTTTGAGCGTTAGGGTTTGTCCGGCGTATTGCCAGAGACCACTGTCTCGGTTGAACCGGCTTCGCCACTGAAAATCACCGCGGTTCAGGCTGCCGCTGAGGACAAGCTGACTGTCGTCGCGCTGAGATCGCCATTGCCCGGGCAGCGCAAGATTTTGCAGCCATCGCCCCCGCGCTTTGTGATTCGTGCGCAAGTAAAAAATTACCAACCCTGCAACCAGCGCAGTGATTAAAGCCGACATGAATCTGCTCTCACGTTAAATTTCCCCTTTCGGCGAAGTTTGCCATAGGGCCCTGCATAAGCGAATATCGATGGGCTTTTTGGGGAGATTTAGACAGGTTGGTTAGTGCCTAATGACCCTGTCTACGCCTGCTGCCCCTTCTCGTTACACCGTTGTCGTCATACATCTAGGGGAACGCCATGTCGGAAACCGCTGCCACACCAAAGCCCGCCGCGACTATTTTGTTGCTGCGACCCGGCAACAATAATCTCGAAGTGTTCATGGTGGTTCGTCATCATCAAATCGATTTTGCCTCGGGTGCACTGGTATTTCCCGGCGGCAAGGCAGACCCTCAGGACTTTGAAGACGCTCTGATTCCACATTTGCAGGGGGCTGCCAGCGACGCGGACATGCGCGCGGCGCAAGTAAGCGCGATTCGCGAAGCCTTCGAGGAATGCGGCATCTTGCTGGCCCGAGCAGTCGGCAGCGATCAGATCATCAGTGGTGAGAGACTGCAGAGCCTGCAGGATCAACGAGAGCCCATGAACAAGGGCGAGATCACACTGCTGGATTTCTTGCAAAACGAGCAGTTGGTGCTGGCATGCGATGCGCTCACGCACTTCGCGCATTGGATCACGCCGCCCATGATGCCCAAGCGTTTCGACACGCATTTTTATTTGGCCATACCGCCAGCAGACCACATTGCCGTCCATGACGGCTACGAGTCGGTAGATTCGGTTTGGATCGATCCCGCCGACGCCATCAGCGGCGCAGAAAACGGCAAGTACACGATTATTTTCCCAACCCTGCGCAACATCGAAAAACTGGCCACCTGGTCAACGCCGCAAGCGGCAATAGAGGCTGCGCAGAACACCACGCCGGTACCGGTCTTGCCGTGGACGGAAAAGCGCGATGACGGCCAGTACCTATGCATCCCTGTGGAAGCAGGCTACGCGATCAGCGAAGAAAAAATGCCGCAGCGGCCTGCAAAATAGGCAAACGAACTCGGTTCTTGGGCGCCACCGACAAATAATTTGAGAGAGAAAGATGACTGCACCGACAGGCGATCGGCCAAATAACGACATGCTCTACGAGGTGGCTGACAACATCGCTACCATTACCTTTAACCGGCCCGAGCAGCAGAACACTATCTCGCGGGAGATGCTGGCGCGTTTTACCGAGCTGTTGATCGAGGCAGATGCCGACGAGGCCGTGCGCGCCATCGTCATCACTGGCACCGGCAAGTTCTTTTGTGCGGGTCTGGATTTACGCGGCAGCGATATCACCGACGGCCTATCGGACCGCACACGTCGCGTGTCTCCCACCCTCGATCTGCGCAATACACCGCCCACTGTCTTGCACAATATCGACACGCCCACCATCGCTGCTTTGAACGGCTCCGCCGCCGGCTATGGCATGGACATGGCTCTTGGCTGCGACATACGCATTATGGCCGACACCGCCAAGCTGGCCGCCGCATTTACCGCCCGTGGCATCGTGCCGGAATCTGGCGGCACATGGATCTTGCCGCGGCTCATTGGCTGGGCGAAGGCCAGCGAAATTATTTTTACCGGCAAGACCCTGACTGCGAAGGAATGCGAGGAGATGGGCCTTGTATCCCATGTGGTCAATAACAACGAAGTTGGCGACCAGGCGCGCGAGCTAGCAAAGCGCGTCGCGGCGCAAGCACCCATGGCGGTGCAAGCTTCAAAGCGCATGATGCGCATGGGCATGAACGAGAATTTCGACGACCATGTGCACCATGTATTTTTACAGCTACTACCGCTATTTCAGTCTGAGGATTTCAAGGAAGGCATGGCTTCGTTTATGGAAAAACGCGAAGCAGACTTTAAAGGCCGTTAAGCCCAATTCATGAGCACGAGGAGAACACAATGACCGAAGCCTACATTATCGACGCAGCCCGCACGCCCAGAGGAATCGGCAAGGCCGGCAAGGGTGCGCTATCTGAATTTCACCCCAGCCGTTTACTCGCCAAGGTCTTCGAGGGCATTGGCGCGCGCAATGACTTGAACACCAAAGACATCGACGATGTGGTGGTCGGCTGTAGCTCCCAAGTGGGCAAGCAAGGCTCCTGCGTGGGTCGCATGGCAACACTGGATGCGGGCTGGGATACCTCGGCTTCTGCGGTCACACTGGATCGCTTTTGCGGATCTGGCATTACCTCGGTAAACCTAGCCGCAGCGAATATTATGAGCGGCATGGACGATCTCTGCGTCGCCGGCGGTGTGGAGATGATGTCCTACACCACGACGCGGGTGCCTGAGAATAACAACCGCACCGTCGATGGCGGCAACCTGCATCTGCGCGAGATTCACCCGCAGCCACATCAAGGCATCTGCGCGGACATGATCGCCACGCTGGAGAATTTCAGCCGTGAAGAGCTGGACGCGCTGGCTGTGGAGTCGCAAAACCGCGCCCAACACGCTATCGCCAACGGCTACTTTGATCGCAGCGTCATGCCGGTACATAACGACGATGGCACCGTGGCGCTGGATCGTGAAGAGTTCCCGCGTCCGGGTACAACGTTAGAAAGCTTGGCCGCTCTACCAACAGTATTTTCGATGTTTATGGATGCGCCGATTGACGATACCGGCGAGACCTTTCAACAGTTGGTGGCACGTAAATACCCAGACCTCGACATCAACCACGTACACCATGCTGGCAACAGTTCCGGTGTGGTGGATGGCGCCGCCGCACTGATTCTGAGCAGCAAAGATTACGCAGACAAAGTGGGCTGGAAGCCGCGCGCGCGGATCATCTCGATGGCGACCGTTGGCGGTGATCCCACCCTCATGTTGAACGAGCCGGTACCCGCGGCGAAGAAGGCACTGGCCCGTGTCGGCATGACCACCGACGATATCGACCTGTTTGAAATCAACGAGGCGTTCTCGGTAGTAGCCGCTAAATTCATACGCGATCTGGCGTTGGATCCCGCCAAGGTGAATGTGAACGGCGGCGCTATGGCGCTGGGTCACCCGATCGCAGCCACAGGTTCTATCCTTATTGGCACCATGCTTGATGAACTCGAGCGCCGCGACCTGAACACAGGGCTTATCACCATGTGCACAGGCGGCGGCATGGCTCCAGCGATTATCGTCGAGCGCGTTTGACTCTGAACGATCTTCAGGCGCGCTTACCGGCAACCGGCGTACGAGGGCGCCGGCTGTTTGCCACCTGCCTGACCATGGTGCTTGGCGCCTGCGCCCCAGACCCTGAGGTCATTCAATCCCAGGCTCTTGAAACCGCTGGCCAGTGGTTCGATCAAGCACACGCATCACAAGCCGCTGAAGCCGCGCCCCTCCCTACCTGTCACGCCTTTGGCTTGATCAAATTCACCGATGCCAGCTGTGACGACATGATCGAGCACGCAGCAGCGCTGGATCCGGCAACCCGCCGCATTGATAGCGTACGGTTGCTGGAATGTTTCGGTCAGGGCAGCAAAGAAGTGTGCGGGGAATTTGCAGAGATTTGGTTTAACACGCAGAACGCTGACGGCATCAGCGTGCGCGAGGGTATGGTGCTCAAGCGAGATAACGAGGCGTTTCGCATGTACTGGTACCGCTCAGATACCTTGTTCACCGCAATCACCGCTCGCGCCGAACGCGAAGAGGCCGGCACGACATCGGCGCAGATGGCCGAAAAGCAAGAAAGGCTCGATGCGGTTTATACACAAATTGTCGAGCGCGACCCCGGCGTGTATACCTACCCGCCCTGTATTGACGCCCAAGTGACCAGTGCCGCCATGCTTGGCGGCCTGCTCAGCCAAGAAGCTGTCACCGCCACCGCGCTAGACCAACGGGCAAGACAATGTGACAAGGCACTTTGCCTTGCCTTAGTCGGCAAACGCATAGCCGCCCTGTGCCAATAACCAGCGAGTGAACGACAATGAGTAATACTCAACTTGCCAACGACTTCCGCCTTGAGACCCGCGACTGGCTGGCGACCCAATGCCCTGAGGGTGCGCGAGGCCCGGGCCAAATACCCTGGGGCAGCAGCAAAATCACCTTGGAACGCGATAGCGCACTGTGGCTCGAACGCATGGCCGAGCGCGGCTGGACTGTCCCCACATGGCCGAAAGAATACGGTGGAGCAGGCCTCGATAAGGAGCTCTATCCGATCCTCATCGAAGAACTCAAACGCATTGGCGCACGCACTCCTCTGACCGGTCGGGGCGTGAACTATATCGGCCCAACCATTCTTGAGCTGGGCAGCGAAGAACAAAGACAGCGCTGGCTGCCGGGTATTGCCCGGGGCGAAGGCGGTTGGGCCATGGGCTACTCGGAACCCGGTGCAGGTTCTGATCTGGCGAGTTTGGCCTGTCGCGGCGAGCTGATCGGTGATCAATACCAACTCAATGGCCGTAAAGTCTGGACCTCGGATGCCATGCATTGCGACTACATCTTTGTGCTGATTCGCACCGACCCCCATGCGCCGCGCCACGAGGGCATTAGCCTGATTTTGGTGGATATGGATCAACCTGGCGTCGAGGTCAGCCCGATCCGGCTGATCTCTGGCGAGTCGCCCTTTTGCGAAACCGTGTTCAATGACGCACTGGCACCGGCCAATGACATTGTCGGCGGCGTCAACAAGGGTTGGAGCGTGGGCAAACGCTTGCTGCAGTACGAGCGCTCGACCCATGCCGGCATTAATACTTCGGGTTCTCAAGGCGGCCGCACCGTCGCAAGCCCGCTGCCTGATCTGGTGAAGCGCTACCACGCCGATGCCTCGGGGCGCATCGACGAACCCGCGCTCAGACGCCGAGTGATCGATCACCAGCTCGCCTTCAAGGCACAGCAACTCACCCAGCAACGAGTGATTCAGGAGACCCAGGCCAGCGCCCCAGGCTTTGCCTCATCTGCGGTCAAACTATCCAATGCACTGATTACTCAGGAGGGCGATGAAATACTGGTGGCGGCCATGGGCGTTCAGGGCACGGGCTGGTCTGGCGAAGCCTTTGCAGAAGATGAGTTAGCAGCCACTCGAGACTGGCTAAAACAAAAGTCCCTAACCATTGCTGGCGGCACCAAGGAAGTGCAAATGAACATTATTGCCAAGCGCGTATTGGGTCTGCCCGACGCATGAACCCAGACACAAACAAGCCTGGCACCACGGCCTACGTCGTCACCCGCAACATGGCGCGGGTGCACGGCATTGATCTGCACCATGTCCTCGAAGGCGATGCGAAAAAACCGACGCTGGTGTTAGTCAACATGGCCAGCCACAACCTCACCTGCTGGGAGGTTGTGCTAGCGCCACTTCTCGAGCACTTTCAGGTACTGCGTTTTGATCTACGCGGTACTGGCAAGTCTGGCTGGGGCGACAAAGCGCAGTTCAACTTCGCGCAGTATGCCGAAGACCTTGCAGGGCTAATGCGGCACTTAGGGATCAAATCGGCATTTGTGGTCGGTGTCGCCTATGGCGCTCGAACCGCTGCGCAGTTTGCCTTGCGCCACCCCACCATGCTCAGCGGACTGGGTCTGTTTGACGTTGCCCTTACCCCGCCGGTCGATCAGGGTGATCAAGGCGCACTGGGCGCCAAGGCCATGGCGATGCTCAAGGACGCGGGCATGGCGATACCTGAGCGGCAAAAATACTGGCGGTTTTATGAAAATCGCGACGCCGCGCTAGCTTGTCATACCGCACACCAGCGCGAGGGCGACACCATGGCTGCCCTGTCGGCGATCACTGCACCCACCTTGGTAGCCTGCGGTCGGCAAGACATGAACCTAGATTCTGCCAAGGAGATTGCCGCGTTGATTCCCGGCGCGACGTTTGCGGTCATGGAGATGACCGGCCACGGCTCTGTGTTTTATCGGCCGGACGAATTTGTGCGTTTGGTCACGGATTTTCGAACGTCTTTGATCGATGTTTGATGAACTTTCGCGCCCTAAGGCTGCAGGCGCTGAATAGTCCAGCCGCCGCTGGCGGCTTTGTACTGCAGCCGATCATGCAGTCTGCTCTCTCTGCCCTGCCAAAACTCATATTGGTCCGGCTGCAACAGAAACCCACCCCAGTCCTCAGGCCGCGGTGCGCGCTGCGTATGGGTATCGCTCAGCGTCTGATAGCGCGTCTCAAGGGCATCACGATTGGCCACCCCTTGGCTCTGTGCCGAAGTTGCTGCCGCCAGCTGACTACCCAGCGGCCGCGAGTAAAAGTAGGCATCAGATTCTTCATCGGCGAGTTCTATGACCGAGCCGCGCACACGCACCTGACGGTCTAACTCACGCCAGTGAAACAGCAGCTCCGCCTGAGGATTCGCGCGCAGCGCTTGGCCCTTTTCGCTGCCCTTGTCGGTAAACCAGCGAAAACCTCGCGCATCCACTCCCTTTAACAGCACGATTCTTACCGTCGGCCCATGTTGATGTGCCGTCGCCAGCGCCATGGCGCTGTAATCAAGTACCTCGGCACGCTCAGCCTCAGCAAACCACTGGGTAAACTGCTGCAGCGGATCAGCGGCAACGTCTTGTTCATTCAGCGTGCCGTAACGATATTCCCGGCGCAGCTCTGCTGCCGCGCTCGTTGCGGTAGGACTCTCAGGCGATGTCATAGGATGGACGTACTCTGGTGACGTGGCGTAAAAGGTTAGGCCCTTGGTCGCCAAAGAACCACCCAGCGACTGACAGAAGATGTTGACAGAACCGCACACGGCTAGCGGGCTATCTAGGGTTGTGGCGCCTGTGCCTGCCGACTGCGATAGGCCCAGACCGGCGAAAACAGCGCGCCATAGAAAAACAGCAGCGCCGACAACACCATGGCTGGAATCAGCGCGTTCAGCGTGCCCGTGGCGACGATCAACCAACCCAGCACGATGGCGCCAAGTGGGGCGCTACCCACCATGCCGATGCTGAACACCGACAGGATGCGGCCCAAATAGGGCTTGGGTGCCGATTCCTGCACGATACTGCGGGCCAAATTCGTGGTGATGCCCATGTTCAAGCCCCAGCCGATGGTTGCTACCACCAAGAGCCAGAACGGTGGTTCGATCCACATCAAAAAGATCACCAAAATCCTCGACAGCTGCATGATTAAGAACAGCTTGCCCGGACGAAGCAGCGGCTGATAGCGCAGCAATAGCACGTTGGATAGCGTTGCTCCAGCATAAAAAACCGCCATCAGCAGCGCCAACAGCCACGCCGTACCGTCGTAGACCCGCGCGACGATGAAGGGAAAAACGGTAATGAAGGAGCCGGCGTTAAAAATGCTGGAGGCGAAGGTAATCAGCAGCACATTGAAGATGACCGGATGATCCTTGGTAGCTCGCAGCCCTTGGCCTATGCCGGCGAGTGCTCCCTCTCGGTCTGATTGTTGGGCTTTTCCCGCTGGTGCCTGCTGAGCCGAGGGTTGAACCGAGGGTTGGACAGAAGGCAGTCGGATCATCATAAGTCCGGCTAAACCAAGCGCTATCGCTTGGGAAAGCAGCACAGGAGTCACCCCCACATTGTCGATTTGACCGGCCAAAATCAGACCCACCACCTGCACGACAAAGCCGATGGCCGTGGCCGCAGTAACGCCTTGTTGAATATTTTGACCAGCAATGCGGTTCAGCAATGCCTGTTGCCCAGGCATGGAGTAGGACTGCACCACGGTCATGCCCAAACCCCAAGCGATCACGCTCGCGACGCCAAGCAGATGCCACTGTTCCATCAACACCAAAAACAAGGGAAAAATCGGCGCGACCAAGTAAATGCGGATGAGCATCTGTCGTGCATCGGTGCGATCCGCACTGGCGCCTCCAGCGAGCATTAACAGCACGCCTGGCAGACCGATCACCGCTTGAATCAAACCAACCTGATCAGCAGGCAACGCCAAAATACCGATCAATATCCAACTCAGCAGCAACTGCTGCATCGCCAAGGCCATGCCGGAAAATCCGGTGGAACCTAGGTAGGCCCGAAATGCGGCTTCGCGCCATATCGACACGGTTTTGGTTTGATCAGACATAACGCTCCCCTGACCTGAGAATGTTACGCCTGTCTAAGCAACGCAAGCCTTGACTGTGCGAAGAAAAAATCGGCCAGCGCATCGAGCATGCCCGATGCAATGGCCCGCAAACGCTTCGGCATCGCCAAGTGTCTGCTTATTGAATCTCGAGCAGCTCAACCTCGAATACCAAGGTAGCGTTAGGCGGAATCGCTCCGCCTGCACCGCGTTCGCCATAGGCCAGTTCCGGCGGAATCACCAAGCGCCACTTTGCACCAACCCCCATCATTTGCAGTGCTTCCGTCCAGCCTGCGATCACACGGTTGACGGGAAAGGAGGCAGGGCTACCGCGTTCTACGGAACTGTCAAAGACCGTGCCATCGGTCAGCGTGCCGTGATAGTGCGTGACAACCGTATCGGTGGCCGCGGGTTTGGGCCCCGTACCTTCGACCAGTACCTCGTACTGCAAACCGGATTGCGTTGTGGTCACTTCCGGCCGCGCCGCATTTTCTTCCATGAAGGTCTCGCCAGACGCGGACTTTTCCTGCATCAATGCCTCGGAGAGCGCGGCCATCAACTGCTCTTCGTTCTCCTCAGGCACTTGAGATTCATTGCCCGCAATCGCGTCTCGGGCGCCGAGTTCGTAGGCCTGCATGTCAATCACATCACCGCCTTGGGCCTGAATGTTCTGCGCTTGACGAAAACCGATCAGGTAGCTTGCACTGGCGGTCTCAGACGTTGCTTCAAATGACTTTTCGGACATATTGCTCTCCGGTTGCTGGCAGCCAGCCAAAATCACACCGCCTAGCAATGTCAAAATCAGCGCTACAGGTTGAAATAAGGGGTTTCTCATCGAAGTCTCCGAATGAAATAGATTAAGGTTTGGGACACTTTTGGGCTCTTCACGCCACGTCCCACGATGGATAGACTGGCTTGCATTGAACGCGCCCGAGTGCCTCCTACGTTTCTTCGCGAGCTTCTGACTCATGAAATGTCGGTGGCCATTTGAAGAGCGCTTCGTCTGACGAAGGATACGTTACACAGCGCTACATTCATACGTTGCAGGCGGGCACATCGGCCTGGGACGTTGGCCAAACCTTTGTTTCTTGCGCGCAAACAGTAAAGAGACAAGGCCGACAAAAGAACAACGAGCACCCCCTATGATGAGTCGAATTTTTGCCCTGGGCCCAGCAACACGCCAGTCCATCCGATCTCGCAAACTGACATCAGCGATCATGGCTGGCTTGGTCAGCGTCTTGCTGACTGCAGCGGCCTTACCCTTAAATGCGGCAGGCACAAACCCGGCAGAGCCCAACTCGAGCATCGAGACCGATGCCAACGTGCAAGCACCTGTACTTGCACCGTTGGCCACGCACCCGCGGACCGCACAAATCGTCGTTCAGCAACTGCGCCGCAATCACTATGTCGACCTGAAAGTAAACGATGCATTGTCTAGCGACATGTTTGATAACTACCTCGAAGCCTTGGACCCGGGCCGATACTATTTTCTCGCCGCCGACATTGCAGAGTTCGAGGGCTACCGATACGAGCTTGATAACGCATTGCGTCGCGGCGACCTGCTGCCCGCCTACCGCATGTTTAATCGCCTGCAACAGCGTCTGCTTGAGCGCACTAAGTACATGCAGCGAGCCATCGATTTGGGCCTAGAGCGCCTAGACTTCACCACCGATGAAGTCATACAGATCAAACGTGAAAACGTTGCTTGGTCCATCGACCAAGCGACCCAAGACGATTTGTGGAATCGCCGCCTCAAGTCGCAAGTACTGAGCATGAAGCTCAACGATAAGGAACTGGAGGAAATTGCCGAGACCCTGGCCAAGCGTTATCGCAATCAACAGAAGGTTGCGCTACGCAATCGCAGCGAAGACGCGTTCCAAACCTTTATCAACGCTTTTGCAGCGACTTTTGACCCGCATACCCAGTATTTTTCACCGCGCACGTCGACCAACTTCAACATCAACATGTCGCTGTCGCTGGAAGGCATCGGTGCGGTGCTACAAAGCGATGAAGATGCCACCAAAATCGTACGGTTGGTGCCTGCAGGTCCGGCAGATAAGTCTGGCGCGCTCAAGCCCTCGGACATCATTTCGGCCGTGGGTCAGGGCGATGCAGGACCAATGATCGACGTCGTCGGCTGGCGTCTTGACGATGTCGTTGAACTGATCCGAGGCCCCAAGGATTCAACCGTGCGCCTGGCAGTACAGGATGCTGATGCCGAGAGCAGTGAAACGAAACTCGTCACCATTGTGCGCAATACCATCAAGCTTGAGGAACAAGCCGCACAAGCCAGCGTGATTACCGTCGATGACGGTGCGGGTGCTCGGCGAATCGGCGTGATCGACATTCCTACGTTCTACCTCGATTTCAAAGGCCAGCAGGAGCGTGACCCAAATTACCGCAGCACCACAAAGGATGTGCGCAAGCTGGTAAATCGCCTCACTGAAGAGGGTATCGATGGCCTAGTGGTCGATCTGCGCAACAATGGCGGCGGCTCGCTGCAGGAAGCCGATACCCTCACCTCACTCTTCATTCCCTCTGGGCCGACGGTACAAGTGAAAGCCAGCCGCAGCACGCCAACCATCTATCGCAACGACGACGACAGTGTGATTTACAGCGGCCCCATGGCGGTATTGGTGAATCGATTATCGGCCTCTGCCTCGGAGATTTTTGCCGGTGCCATGCAAGATTACGGCAGAGCCTTAGTGGTGGGCGGCCAAACCTTCGGTAAGGGTACCGTGCAAACCATGATTCCCCTCAACCGCGGACAGCTCAAACTGACGGCAGCAAAGTTCTACCGAGTCTCGGGGCAAAGCACCCAGCATCAGGGCGTTATTCCCGATATCGATTTCCCATCACTTTTTGACAAGGAAAACATCGGCGAAAGCACGCTGGATGGCGCGATGCCTTGGGATGTGATTGATGCAGCGCGCTACGCGCCTTATAGCGAGCTAAGCGCTTACGTCATTGACCTGCAGGCCCGTCATTTGGCGCGCACCGGCAACGATCCGCATTTCAATTATTATCGGGCGCTGATGGCTAAGGCCGCAGAAAAATCTGGCCGTACGGCAATCTCACTAAATGAGGATCAGCGGCGCCTCGAGAGAGAGCAGGACGACGCTTGGCGTCTCGAGCTGGAAAACACCTTGCGCGCTGGCACCGGCAAGCCTGTCGCGAAAACGCTAGACGAACTGGAAGAACTCCAAGAAACCGAGGCAGATGCTTTGGAGGCCGATGCCACCGTCGCCGTTGACGACGCCACGAGCGAGCAGAATGCGGGAACAAGCGACAGCATTACGCCCCCGGTGGAAGAAACCGCGGAATTAGACGCCCTTGAGGAAATTGGCGAAGATCCCATGCTTCGGGAGACTGGGCGTATCGTCAACGACTTGATCGATCTGCTCGATGAGGAAAACCCTCGGCTCACGCCGAGGCAGCCCATGACCGCAAAGGCCGATCCGAAAAGGCCGATTCCTGCAGGCTAGCAATCGCTACGCTGTAGTATCACCCTCTTCGCTCACGGCCACTTCCGGCAATCGGTTTTTGATTGCCGCCAGCAAGGCGGTCTCAAAAGTTTGAACACTCATGGTGTGCTGGGCGCGCTGTCCATACCGGCGCAGGGTTACCGTCCCTTCGGCCACTTCGCGCTCGCCAATAATCACTAGATTCGGAATTTTACGCGTGGCGCCTTGGCGAATTTTCTTCGGCAGCGTGTCGTTAGACGGAGCTAGCTCGGCCCGCACCATATGTCCCCGAAGCCTTTTGATGATGTCGTTAGCATAATCGTCGTACTGCTCGGAGACCGTCAGCATTTGGACCTGCACCGGCGCCAGCCACGTTGGAAAAGCGCCGCCATAGTGCTCGATGAGAAACGCGACCATGCGCTCATGGGTGCTAAAAGGAGCTCGATGAATGCAGTAGGGTGTATGTTCTTCGCCGTCCGAGCCGGTGTACTTCAGGTTCATGCGACCGGGTACAGCAAAGTCTAGCTGCACCGTCGACACCGACTCCTCGCGACCCGTCACGGTGTTGAATTGAATATCGATTTTCGGGCCGTAGAACGCCCCCTCGCCAATGCCGACTTTGAAATCGATGCCGAGTTCCACCAACACTTCTTCTAAAATTCGCTCGGATTCTTCCCAAGCCTTAGGGTTGTCGACGTACTTTTCCTTGCCCTTAGGATCTTCCGGATCCCACTTCGACAGGCGCACGTGAAATGTATCTAGGCCAAGAATGTCGTAGGCCTCTTGATACATGCCCATGATTGCTTTGAATTCATCCTTAATCTGTTCTGCCGTGCAGTAAATGTGCGCATCGTTCATACACATGCCGCGCACTCGGACGAGACCGCTCACCGCACCGGAATCTTCGAAGCGATAAACCTGGCCATATTCCGCGAGCCGCAGCGGCAGATCACGATAGCTGCGGGGCTCTGCATCAAATACTTTGTGATGATGCGGGCAGTTCATCGGCCGCAGGCGGTAGGCTTCCTTGACCCGCTGCTCGTCGGCGGACTCATCAGAACCTTCGACAGTCTCCATCAGCTCCATCGCCGGATACATGTCTTCGGCGTAGTACGGGAGGTGCCCTGTGGTGTGATACAGGGACTCCTTGGCTAAATGCGGTGTCGCCACGCGCACATAGCCCGCCTTGAACTCTAGCTCTTTCGCCAAATTTTCAAGCTCGTCGCGAATGATCGTACCGTTGGGCAGCCAAAGCGGCAGTCCTTTACCAATATCGTTATCAATGGCATAGATACCGAGTTCGCGACCGAGCTTCTTGTGATCTCGGGCCAGTGCCAACTCGTAAGCCTCTACGTGAGCGTCCAAGGTTTCCTTATCCAGAAATGCCCATGCGTAGATTCTCGTCATCATGACGTTGTCAGAATTACCACGCCAATAGGCACCGGCGACGCTGCGAATCTTGAAGGCGTCACGAGGAATATCCTTGGTGGTATTCACATGGGGTCCCTCGCACATATCTAGGAAGGGACCATTGCGGTAGAAGGTCAGCCCATCCAGCTGATTTTTCTCAATCAGTTCCTGACCGTATTCCTGTTTATAGGGCTCACCCATGTCCGCGATGCGGGCCAACGCATCGTCTACACTCAAGTCTTCGCGATCAAAGCGCTGACCTTTTTTAATGATCTTCTTCATGCGACGGGTTAAGTCGGGGAAGTCTTCCTCGGTTAGCGGCTCGGACAAAATAAAGTCGTAATAAAAGCCATCCCGAATGGGCGGACCGAACCCTAGGGTGCTGCCCGGACGCATTTCTAACACCGCTTGTGCCAACACATGGGCCAGACTGTGGCGCACCTTGTAGAGCTCGTCTTTCTCTACGGCTTCACCCTGGTGTTCAAAACCCTGCTGTTCAATACCTTGTTCCTGAGCGGACATGCTATTCCCTTAATACGTCAAATATCAGCGCATAAATGCCGCTGACCCTGCGCAATCATAGTATGTCGACTCGCGGTAGCGAACTAATTTTGTTCGCAGGCTCGGGTTCAGGCGAGAAATGACTTGAGCACTGGCCGCCGCGGATTAGACTGATGCGATGGCAAGCAGCAAATCAGGTGGCGGTAAATCGCGCAAACCGTCCAAAAACCACCCTTGGAAACTAGGCCTGTCTGGCCCAGTTTCTTATGGTGGGAAAAATCGGGGAAGTTGGGGAGGCTTCTACCGCCCGCCGGAAAGTGCCAGTCCGGTGAAAACACTCAGTCCCGCAGAAATTAAGGCCTTGGGTTTGGACTTGGTGCTGCCCATCGAAGAAATTATCGAAGCGCGGCGCATGTGCCAGCAGTTGCACCCAGACCGCGGCGGCGACCCTGAAGAATTCCAGTACTGGAAAGAACGCCTCGATCGACTGCGCAGGCGAGTACGCAAATAAACACAGCAAAATGAGGGGTGTTGTGATGATTCAACGAATAGTGCGAAAGATGGCTACGGACGCAGGCCTGCTCGGGCTGACAGGGCTTACCACTGCGGCGCCGACTAGCGATGCCTTGTTGACCGAGGTCAGCCACCACTACGCGGAAAATGACGGCGTTAATATTCACTATGTCAAAACCGGCCAAGGTCCCTTGGTGGTGATGGTTCACGGCTTTCCCGACTATTGGTACAGCTGGCGCGAGCAAATTAAGGCGCTCAAGGATCGCTTCACCGTGGTGGCGATGGATCAGCGGGGTTACAACAAAAGCGATCAACCGGAGGGTGTTGCTGCCTACGCGATGCCAAACCTTGTGGCCGATGTTGCCGCAGTGATTCGCGCAGAGGGCGCGTCAAAGGCCACGGTTGTGGGTCACGACTGGGGTGGCGCAGTTGCCTGGCAGGTAGCTTTCGCACTGCCGCAGATGGTTGAGAATCTCGTGATTCTGAATTTGCCTCACCCCAATGGCATGGCCAGAGAAATGGCTGGCAACGAAGAGCAGCAGCGCAACAGCGCCTATGCCCGACGTTTTATCGAGGGCAGTGCAGCTGATCCGAAGATTCTTGGCGGTTACCCCATGACAGCCCAAACCCTAGCGAACTGGGTCAAAGACCCGGCAGCCAAGCAACATTATGAGAAGGCTTTTACGCGCAGCAGTTTTGCCGCCATGTTGAATTTCTATAAGGCCAACTACCCACGGCCCGGCAGTGAGTCAGCTGTCGCGCCGACTGCACCGCCACCGGCACTGACCATGCCCGCGCTGATTTTCCACGGTTTAGAAGATACCGCCCTGCATTCTGACGCTTTGAATAACACTTGGGATTGGTCTGAGAAAGATGTCACTATCGTTGCCGTTCCGGGGGCGGGACATTTCGTACAACAAGATGCTCCTGTGCTGGTTAGTCAGACCATGCGCTGGTGGCTATCAAGCCGCTATGAGCGGTAGCATTTTTTAGTCCGACGAATAACGCGAGGATGGGGGAGCATTTTGTCAGAGCCTTTAACAACAAAAACAGAAATACAATCAGACACGCAAAATCGATTCAGCCCTGCCTACCGCAACTATGCGTTGGGCATTTTATTTGTCGGCTACATTGTCAATTTTGTTGATCGCTCAATTCTCTCGCTGCTGCTGGAGCCGATCAAACTCGAGTTAGCGCTCAGCGATAGCCAGCTTGGCCTCCTTGGTGGCCTGGCCTTCGCAGTGTTTTATACCTTCCTAGGCATACCGATCGCCGCGCTGGCAGATCGTCACAGCAGGGTGAAAATTTTGGCGGTCTCCATGGTGATCTGGAGCGCTATGACCGCCATTTGCGGCTTAGCGAGCAACTTCTGGATGCTACTCTTGGCTCGCATTGGCGTTGGCGTCGGCGAAGCTGGCGCCAGCCCACCGAGTCACTCCCTCATCTCCGACTACTTCCCCATCGAGAAGCGCGCCACCGCACTGTCGATTTACGCCTTGGGCATTCCTTTTGGCACCATGATCGGCAGCTATGTCGGAGGCTGGGGCGCCGACACCATTGGTTGGCGTAACACCTTTTTCTTAGTCGGCCTGCCGGGTATTTTCGTTGCGCTGATTATTCTTTTCACGCTCAGAGAGCCGCCTCGGGGAATGTCTGACATCAAGTTGGGTCAGGGCACCGCGCCAAAAACCGAGGCGCCGCAAATTAGCGAAGTGCTCAACCTGCTATGGGCAAAGATTTCATTTCGCCATTTGGCCTTTGCCGCTGGTCTGCACGCCTTCGTCAGCTACGGGGCCAGCACCTGGAATGCGCCGTTTTTCATTCGTATTCACAATATGTCCTCGACAGATTTGGGAGCCGCGTTGGCCTTAGTGGCAGGCATTGGCGCCATAGGCACCTTTTTTGGTGGCTACCTGTCTGACAAGCTATCTGACCGCACCGGTGACAAGCGCTGGTATTTTTGGGTACCCGGCATCGCCACCATCATCATGGTGCCATTCCAGCTTGTTGCCTATCTGTATGACGGCATCAGTGCATCCATCGCAAGCCTTTGCGTGGTGGCGATCATGGGCAGCGTGTATCTGGGTCCATCCTTTGCCATGACCCAGGCCTTGGTATCTCTGCGTATGCGAGCGGTAGCGTCGGCCATTTTGCTATTCGTTCTGAACCTGATCGGCATGGGCCTAGGCCCCTGGTTTGTGGGCATTTTAAGCGACATCTTGATGCCGACCATGGGCTCAGAATCCATTCGATATGCACTGTGTGTGGCCGTGCTGGTGAACCTCTGGGCTGGCGTACACTATCTGTTGGGAGCTAAGAGTGTTCGGGGCGACCTACTCGAGACCGAGGCCATGAACGCGAAATTAGCGCAGGCGTAGCACAAGGCAGTTTGCTGATAACTCTTTTGCTGACAAATCTGGGGAGGGAGCATGTATCCAGCACATTGGGCAAGCATAAAGCCAGCAACACCTGCGGTTATTGACGCCGCCAGCGGCGAGCAGATCAGCTGGCAAGAGCTGAACGACCGATCCAATCAGGTCGCTCAACTATTGCAGCACCTAGGCCTCACCGTCGGCGACCACGTCTCTATCTTCATGGAGAACAACCTCGATTACTTCAGCATCGGCTGGGGCGTGATGCGCTCGGGCATGTATGTGACGTGCATCAATCGCTATTTAACGCCAGAAGAAGCCGCCTACATCGTCGAGGATTCCACCAGCCAGGTGATATTCGCTTCTGCCGAGTTGGCCCAGACCAAGGAACTCGGCGCACTAATACCCAACTGCAAACACCGCTTCATTGTGGGCGACGAGACCGCTGCTATGCAGCATGATTTTGTGGCCTATGAAGAGGCCGTAAGCGCCCAGCCGAAAGACCCCATCGCTGACGAACGCGCTGGCGACACCATGCTGTACAGCTCTGGCACCACCGGCAGACCCAAGGGTATCAAGCGACCGTTGTCTGGCGCTCACATTAGCAAGGGCTTGCCCGGCGTTGAGGTCAACAACCCCTACGGTATGAACGCAGACACCGTCTACTTATCGCCGGCGCCGCTCTACCACGCCGCGCCGTTTGGCTTCTGCACCCGCGCCCTCGCCCTCGGCGGCACCGTGGTGATGATGAAAAGTTTCGACCCTGAGCTTTCTCTGCGCTACATCGAGCAGTATTCGATTACCCACTCACAGTGGGTGCCGACCATGTTCATTCGCATGCTGAAACTCGATGACGATGTGAAAGGCCAATATGACTTAGCCAGTCACCAGTGCGCGATTCACGCGGCAGCGCCTTGCCCGAAGGAAATCAAACAGCAAATGATGCGCTGGTGGGGGCCCATACTGTGGGAGTACTACGCGGGCACAGAGCGCAATGGTACCTGTGTGATAGGCCCGCAAGATTGGCTTGCACATCCAGGCTCTGTTGGCCGCGCCTATAACAGTGTGCTGCGCATCTGTGACGAAAGCGGCAAGGAACTCCCAGCAGGTGAAGAAGGCATGGTCTATTTCGAGCAGAGCGTGCGCAGTTTTGAATACCATAACGCGCCGGATAAGACCCAATCGGCAACTCACCCGATTCATGACAACTGGACCTCGCTCGGCGACGTGGGCTATGTCGATGAGGAAGGGTTTTTGTACCTGACCGACCGCAAGGCCTACATGATCATCTCAGGTGGGGTGAACATTTATCCCCAAGAAATTGAAGATGCGCTGATCATGCATGAGGCGGTGCAGGACGTCGCCGTCTTCGGCGTACCCAACGATGACTTTGGCGAGGAAGTCAAAGCGGTCGTGGAGCTAGCCACAGGTCATGAAGCTGGCGATGAACTGGCCCAGACTCTCATGGCTTTTGCCAAGGCCAATTTAGCCGGCTACAAAGTACCCCGCTCGGTGGATTTCACCGACGCCCTGCCTCGGCTGCCCACAGGCAAACTGTATAAGCGCTTACTCAAAGACCAGTACTGGCCTGCGAAAGACT
>ERZ802822.991-NODE-991-length-18762-cov-9.047685_pt1 | contig 18762 bp, 16 predicted proteins | sample MGYA00345649_ERZ802822 | MGnify/ENA primary metagenome ERZ802822 (study PRJEB30503, sample SAMEA104212359) | marine metagenome | biome: Westerlies Biome; feature: [SRF] surface water layer (ENVO:00010504) within the epipelagic zone...; material: water...
AGGTGTTAAACAAGTTTTTAGTAAATATGAAAAAATATGCATTTTCCAACCTCACAGAATTTCAAGACTTAAAGATTTAAAAAAAGAATTTACCTATGCTTTTAAAGATGCTGATACAGTTATTTTATGTCCAATTTATACTGCTGGAGAAAAAATTAAATTAGGATTTAATTATGAAGATTTTGCTAAGAAGATTATAAAAAACTCTAATGTAAAATTATATATGGTTGAAAATAACAACCAATTATCAAAATATTTAAAACAAAATATGTATGGTAAAAAAATAGTAGTAGGAATGGGCGCTGGATCAATTTCTAACTGGATAAAAGAGCTACCAAGTTTAATGTAATGAAAATTGATGAATTAAAAAAATTACTTAAAAAGTTTGACTCAAACATTGTTTACAGTGCAGACTTAAAAAAAAAAAATTGGTTTAATATTGGTGGAAAAGCAAAAGTTTTTTTTAAAGCTGAAAATCTTAAGGATCTAGTAAATTTTTTAAAAAAGTTAGATAATAATTCAAAATCACATTTTTTTACTAATACAAAACATAACTTTGAAAGTAGTTTTTTTGATTATTCAAATCTAGAAATTAATCTTGAGAAGACAACTAATGATACTTATTTAAAAAGTGAACAATTAAAAACCTCTATTCAAAATAATCAAAGCCGAATCTGCTCAGCAGATATTGCGTTTTCTAAAAACTGTGTTGCTGAAGCATTAAATACGGCCGCGTTCTCAGTAGTTAAAAAGGAACACGTCCCTCCCTTAGAAAGCTGCGCCCTCATAAATTCATTTCTTTGAAGATAGTTACTCAGCTTATCAGCGACGATTGGCCCTTGAGATACAACGTTTATTTTTTCACCCACAATTTTCTTAACCTCGTTAATAATTAATACTTAACCTTTTTATCACCATATAAATATACCTCTGAAAACAATAATACTTTTGGAGTTATCTGAGTAAATCTGTCTAGGATTGCATTTTCCCCAAAATCTGGTGAACAAGACGACCAAATAGCACCTAAACAATTTGTAGCTAAAAAAGCAATTACAGTGTTTGGTGTATTTGCAGCAACAGCAGCGATTCTATCGCCCTTCTTTACTCCAATAGACCTAAAATAAGCTGACAGCCTCGTTACTTTTTGTAAAAGTTCATTTTTTGTAACTTCTATTCTGAAATTTTTCTCATTTATAAAAATAATTGGATTTTCATTCATTTTATTGAGAATATTTTGAGCATAATTAATTTTGATGTTTGGGAAAAATTCGTGATCGTATATGAATTTATGTGATGATAATGTTGGGTTAATGTCTCCAAAAAAATCAATCTTTAAAAATTCAATTAAAGCTGCCCAAAAATCATTTTTATGCTGGATACTCCATTTCCATAATAACTCGTAGTTGCTATTGAAGGATGTATTATATTTTTCTTCAATATAACCATAGAATTTGGAAAGATTTGAAGATGAGATACTTTCATCTTGAGGACTCCACAATAATTCAGACATAATAAAGATTGTAGTTTAAAAAAAAGGGCTTTGCCACAAGACAAAGCCCTCTAATTTTTAGACTTTAAAATAATTGACTACGGTAGCCACTTACTCCATGAGTCTTTATTGTTATCTTTCCATTCTTGTACTACTTCAACAATGTCTCTGCCATTTTTGTCAATTTCATTGATCATAACAGCTTGGTCGTCATTGCTTAGTTTCATTTTTTGGAAAAAAGCTTTTGCACTAGCCATTTCAGGCTTAGCAAAAACAGCAGGGTTCATATAGTTAATTGTATAGTCTTTATCCCAGCCAGTAGCAGGCCATGAACCAGTTCCACAATCTTCCCAGTTGTTTGCTTCTGTGAATTTATCACAAGCTTTCCACTCAGGAAGCTTCACTCCAACCATCTCATATGCACCTTGGAACCAGTGTGGTGTCCAGAAGTATAATAAGAAAGGCTCTTGTCTAGAGTAAGCCGCTTGTGCTTCTGCTAGAGCTGCAACCTCAGTTCCAAGCTCAACAGCCTCAAAATCAATTCCAAGCAAGTCTAATCTTTTTTGATCATGACAGTTCCAACCGGCAACTGCACATCCAATTAGTCTTCCTTTGCTTCCTGTTTCAGGAGTTGCAAATTGATCTTTATATTTGTTTAGGTCTCTCCAGTCTCTAAAGTCTGGGTTTGCATCAACAAAGTACTTAGGCACAAAATAATCAGAAGATCCAATTATACCACTTGTATAAACTTCTACTGATCCATCGCCCTTGTAATCAGATTTTACAACTTGACCGTCATACATAAGATCTTGGTTAACCATTACTTCGTCTGCCTCGGCATAACTTGGCCAACTTTCGCAAGCAAATTGAATATCACTTCCATCTGCTACTGCTTCCCAAAGTCCAGTTCCAGAAGGAAAGACAATTGAGTCAATTTTATATCCTAGTTCTTGTTCTAGAATTTGTTCAGCAACTTCACAAGTTACCATTCCACCTGTCCAGTCAGCTACAGCTCTAGTTAGTCTCTCAGCGCTTGCTGAGCTAAAGCTTGAAACCATTAGGAATGATGAAAAGATGAAAGCTGCAAATGTTTTTACATTAAGTTTCATTTTATTTTACCCTTAATTAAATTAAAAAAAAAAATATTTTAGACTGAAAAGGAGTTAAAAGTAAACGGCTAATTAAGGTTTTATTTAGAATTATTACTAATTATTATATCTATAATCCTAATGCTTCACGCTGTTTTTTAGTGTAGGCAAGGCTAATTCTATCAATAATAATCGCCAGTAAACATATACCTATACCTGCTGCTAAAGCCCTGCCGGTGTCTGATCTTGCAAGTCCAGCAAAAACCTCCTTACCAAGACCTTTTCCACCAATCAAAGGTGTTACTATCTGCATTGCAAATGCCATCATTACTGTTTGATTGAAACCCATAACAAGACTAGGTATGGCGAGTGGAAACTTAATTTTATTTAAAGTTTGCAATGTAGTTCCACCAAAAGATTTTGATACTTCTGAGTAAGTTACTGAAACTTGCGATAAACCTAAAACTGTTAGTCTTATTATTGGAGGTATAGAATAGATGATTGTTGCAATCAGAGCTGAAACGACCCCTCCACCAAAAAACATTAATACAGGAATTAAGTAACAAAAATATGGAAGAGTTTGCATTGCATCTAAAATAACTTCGTTAATATTTTGAAATCTTTTACTATACGAAGCTAAAATACCGATTGGTACTCCAATAATAAAACAAAAGAAAACAGATATCATAACAGATGACAGCGTTATCATTGCCTGAGTCCATATATTGCATGCTGCGATAAAAAGTAACAGTAATGCAGAGACAAACGCAAATCTTATTCCAACCGAAGCCCAAGCTATTACTACAAATGCAGACATAACATACCACCAAGGCATAAATGTTAAGTATGTATCAAGTGGTCGCATCAAGTAAATAGTGACATAGGCTCGCAATCCTTTTGTAAAGGCTATAAACGTTGGATTAATAGTAAGCCATTGGACACTTGACTCAATTGGCTCTCTAATTGATAGAGCCCAAGATTCTGGAAATTGACCAATTCCTGGTCCAATGGAACCATATAAACTTATAGAATATAAAATTAAAACTCCTGAAAAAAAATAAAAATGCTTATTAAGAAAATTACTAATAGATTCAGCAAAATCTGAATTAAATAAACTAAAAATTTTACTAGTAATGTATGCGACTAAACCAATAGTAAGTTTAAAAACTGTCTCTATGATAAAGTGGATAGTACCCAGCGGTTTTTCAATTATTTTTGCAATTGGATAAATTTCCCACTCCTGAGGTAGCAAGTGAAACTTTGTACTTTCAGAGGGTAAGGTTTTTGACTCTGCACTTAATGCTTTCCCAAACCTATCAAACATTATAGCCATAAGTAAAACACATAGGCCGCCTTCCATAGCATAACCAACATCAAGTTTTCTTATAGCAATCCATATTTCTGCTCCAAGTCCTTGGGCTCCAATAAATGTAGCTAAAACAATAAGTGCTAAAGCCATCATTATTGTTTGATTAACTCCCATCATAATACTTGGAAGCGCTAAAGGAATTTGAATTTTAAATAATGTTTGAGTCTTAGTTGAACCAAATGAAGTAGCTGTCTCAATTGTTTCATTGGGCACCTGACGAATACCTAAGTTAGTGAGACGAATTATTGGAGGCATAGAATAGATCATAGTTGCTAATATTGCAGGAGCTGCGCCTATACCAAAGAAAAACATAGCTGGTATAAGATAAACAAATGCTGGCATGACTTGCATCGTATCTAATAATGGTTTTAAGAATGATTCAAACCTATCACTCTGGGAGCACAACACTCCAAAAAAAACACCAACAATTACCGAAAGTAAAACTGACAAACCCATTAAAGCCATAGACTCCATGGCGGGGTCCCACATATCAACTGCTCCCCAAAAATAAACACCAAAAATAAATAATATTGCTAATCTTAATCCGCCAATCATAAATGAAGGTACAATCATCAGGGCTGCAACAAACACCCACGAAGAGTCTAAAAGAAAATCTTCAAAACCGTAATACCCTACTTTAACATAACTAGCTATTAATCTTGTAATCCACTTATAGTGATCTTTTAAATAGTCTTCGCCAGCATTTATCCATGCAGTAAACGTAAATGCATCTGTTGCAAATTTTGGAAAGGTTGATTTGACCTCGCTTTGGAAAGCTAGATAAATTGAAAGTGCAAAGGCAACAAAAATAACAAATGGTATTAATAAGCTATAATAACTTGAATTTGAGGTATTTTTTTTAGTGCTGCTCAGAAATGCCATAATAAAAATTTGTGATTGTTGGATATATTTTTAAGTTATAAACTTATGAAATACATTCTTGCATCTTCTAGACAATATAATAGTATTTTTTTTATATGGAAAGTAACGAAAAAATTATTTGTAATAATATTTGGAAACTATTTGGTCCAAATGAGAAATCTATTTTATCAAATTTAGACAAAAACTTGTCTCGAAGTGAAGTTCAATTAAAAACTGGACATGTAGTAGCTGTAAAAGATGTAAGTTTTTCAATAAAAAAAGGTGAAACTTTTGTTGTCATGGGCTTATCTGGTAGTGGCAAATCAACATTGGCCAGGTGCATATCAAGATTAATAGAACCTACTCATGGTGAGGTCAAAATTGATGACATGGATGTTATAAAGATGAATAAAAATGAACTTACCAACCTTAGAAGAAATAGAATGAGTATGGTTTTTCAACATTTTGGTCTTTTTCCTCATAAAAAAGTAATCGATAATATTTCCTATGGATTGGAAATAAGAGGTACTAAACCTAAAGAGCGTTTAGAAAGAGCAATGGAAATTTGTAAAATGGTTGGGTTAGAAGGCTGGGATAATCATTACCCAAGAGAGTTATCGGGAGGTATGCAGCAGAGAGTTGGATTAGCAAGAGCGCTTGCTGTTGATCCAGAGATACTCATATTTGATGAACCATTTTCAGCCTTAGACCCCCTAATAAGAAGAGAAATGCAAGATGAACTTTTAAAACTACAAGAAAAACTTCAAAAAACTATGGTTTTTATTACTCATGATTTTGCGGAAGCAATTAAAATGGGCGATACAATTGCAATTATGAAAGATGGCGAAATTTCACAGCTAGGTACCCCCGAAGAAATTGTTGCTAATCCAATTGATCAATATGTAAAAGATTTTACTGAGGACGTTCCTAAATATAAAGTTTTAAGTGCGGGTAAAATTTGCAGAAAACAAGTGTGTGATGAAACAAAAAAAACTTTTGAAGAAGGTAAAGACTGTATTCCCAATAATTCTAAGATAGATGGTTTAATGGATATGTGTTGTGATAGTGATAAGACTTTTCCAGTAGTAGATAGCATAACTGGTGAGCTTGTTGGTGAAATTGATCGTACTATTATTATGCAATCAATGACTTCTAAGTAAATAATTCTAGAAAGGTTTCTTTACTTCTAGATCATGACTCTCTTTTTTGGCATCTCGCCAAATGATAATCATTCCAGCTAAAACAATAGCTAATACTCCTGGGAATAACTGATTTATAGGCGCCTCTTTGAAAAAAATCCAACCCAAAATAAATGATGATGGAATACCAAAATACTCAAATGGTGCAAGCTTACTAGGTTGCAATAAACGGTAAGCATATATAAACAAAATACCTCCTGTACCACCAAGAATTCCTGTCATTATCATCAAAAATAAATGATTTATACTTTCAATTGATTGATACCCTGAAAATAAAACGAATAATAAAAGAGCTCCTAGAATTGAAAAAAATAATGAATAAAATTGAATTTTTGCAGTGGAAACATTTTCTGGAACAAATCTTAATACAATCATTGAAAGTGACCACAAGAATGCAACTAAGATTGGAAAGATTGAGTAAAATGTGAAAACATCACTAGTCGGTTTCATAATCATCAAGACTCCAGCAAAACCAATGAAAATTGCTGACCAACGAAATATTCCCACTTTATCTTTTAAAATTATTATAGACATTAGTGCTACAAAGAAAGGTGAGGCAAAAGTTAATGTCATAGCAATTGCATACTTCATATTAATAACGGCAATAAAGAAGAAAACATTTACACCTGTAAAACATAATCCCCTAATTAAACAAATAAAAATAAACTTTTTATCTAAATTTTGAAAAATTTTTAAATCTTCCTTTGAAAATATTATAAGAATTATTAAGGGTATAATTGCAAATACATTTCTAAATACCAATAACTGAGTAGTTGTATATTGATCACCAAGACTTTTAATAATTATACCCATGGTGTCAATTAGTAAAACACCTAAAAGCATTGCTCCGACAGCTAAATAAGTATTTACGTTAAAAGAGTATTTTTGCATAAAATAAATATTTTTAATTTTAGACTAGTATAATTTTTATTCGAATAATATGTTAAAAATTACTTTTAAAGATAACTCAAAAGAATTATAGTTTTTGCTCTCTATATAATTAATAAATAATATTTGAAGGAACTTTTTTCTATGAAGCATTTTAAATTTAATATTGATGAAATTTTACAACCTCAAGATTGGGGGTTTCCAGTTCCAATAGCTTATGGGCCTGGAAGAATAAAAGAAATTTCTACTTTTTGTAAAAATTTGAATATTCAAAACCCTTTAATAGTCACAGACAGTGGAAGTAAAGATTTGCCTTTTATTGAAAACTTAAAAAAAATTCTTACAGATGCAAATATAAAATCTGATCTCTTTTACGGTATATCACCGAACCCAAGAAGTGATGAGATAGCTGATGGGTGCTCTAAATTTAGTGGAGGAAATCACGATGCAATAATCGCAATAGGTGGAGGAAGTGCAATGGATGGTGGAAAATCTATTTGTTTAACAGCTAATAACGATTATCCATTATTTGATTTTGATTGGGAAAAACCTGCGCCAAAAATTACTAAAGAAAATCAATTTCCAAAGTTAATAACAATTCCTACGACAGCTGGAACTGGTGCTGAAACTGAAAGTACAGCGATGGTTACTGATGTAGAGCAAATGATGAAGTTTTGTATCTGCCATCCCGAGCTTAAACCATCTGTTGCCATACTTGATCCTGAATTAACTTTAAAACTACCTGCCAACCTAACTGCATGGACAGGTGTTGATGCAATGGTTCATGCTATTGAGGGATATATTGTTCCTGGTTTTCATCCATTGTGTGATGGAGCAGCTTTAGAAAGCTTAAATTTAATATCTAAATCCTTACACTTAGCTGTAGAAGAGCCTGATAACTTGGCTGCTCGTGGTGCTATGCTGGTGGCATCAATGCTTGGAGGTGTTGCATTTATAAAAGGTCTTGGACTTGTTCATGCAATTGCTCATATGGTTGGTGCTGAATACAACACCCATCATGGTTTAACAAATGCTATAATTCTTCCAACAGTATTGAGATATAACCTTCCGACTTTAGAAGAAAAAGTAAAGCGTATGTCTGAAGCAATGCAATATGAAGACAGTTCCGTTGCTACATTTATCACGAACCAAGAAAAACTCTTGGACAGGTTTAATATTCCTAAAGGACTTAAGGAAATTGGTGTTCCTGAAGATTGTGTGGACAGAATTGCAGAAAAATCTATGGTTGATACAGCATTTGGAACTAATCCAATTAAAGCAGATCTTGATGATGTGCGTAAATTAGTAATTGAAAGCATAAATAAAGCCAGATAAGGGAGGCAGTTTTGGAAAATCTTCAAAAATTTTATATTAATGGTAAATGGGTAGAGCCACGCTCAAAAAATACTATGCCTGTAATAAATCCTGCAACTGAGGAACAAATTGGAACTGTGGCTATGGGGAATGCCGAGGATGTTGATTTAGCAGTTTCTGCAGCTAATGAAGCATTTGTTACTTTTTCTCAAACAAGTATTCAAGACCGCCTAGACTTGCTTATAAAAATAAAAGATGTAACCCAAAAGCGCTTTGAAGAATTAGTAAAAGCAATGAGCACAGAAATGGGTGCTCCAATGACCATGGCTAGAGATGCGCAAGCAGATGCAGCGATAGGACATTTAGATGGCTTTATTGATGCCTTAAAAAATTTAGAAGATCAAAAAACTTTACCTAACGGTGATGTACTCTGTAAAGAGGCAATTGGTGTATGCGGCCTAATAACTCCATGGAACTGGCCCATCAATCAAATTACCTTAAAAGTATTACCTGCTATTGCTACTGGTTGTGCAAGTATTCTTAAACCTTCAGAACATACTCCTATATCAGCTGTTGTTTACACAGAAATATTGCACGATGCAGGTGTACCTGCTGGTGTTTTTAATCTTGTGCAAGGGAATGGGGAAGACGTGGGTGTTGCTTTATCAAGGCATCCTGATATTCAAATGATTTCATTTACCGGCTCAACGCGTGGTGGCATTTCTGTTACCAAGGAATCCGCGACAACAGTAAAAAAAGTTACACTTGAACTTGGTGGCAAATCTCCAAACTTAGTTTTTGCTGACTGTGATCTTCAAGAAAAAGTTACAGCATCAGTTAATGAATGTATGTTTAATACTGGTCAATCTTGTGATGCACCTACGCGATTATTGGTAGAAAAAAAATGCTACGCAGAAGTTCTAGAAATTGCAAAACAAGCTGCTGAGAATATTTCACTTGGTGATCCCACGAAAGAAGGTGATCATTTGGGTCCGCTATTTGACAAAATTCAATACGATCGAGTGCAGACAATGATTAAAGTAGGTATTGATGAAGGGGTAACATTGCTTACTGGCGGACTTGGTAAACCTGAAGGATTTGAAACTGGTTGGTATACGAAACCAACAATATTTGCAGATGTGACTAATGATAAACGTGTGGCTCAAGAAGAAATTTTTGGCCCTGTGCTAGTAATCATTCCTTTCGAGGATGAGGCAGATGCTATCAAAATAGCTAATGATACCCCATATGGATTAGCAGCATACATGCAAACTGGAAGTAAAGAACGAGCAGACCGAGTAGCAAGACAATTGCGAGCTGGCGCAGTGCATGTTAATGGAGCAGGATATAATTATGGCTCACCATTTGGAGGATATAAACAATCAGGCAATGGACGTGAGGGTGGCGACATGGGTATCGAAGACTATCTTGAAACAAAGACTTTACATTTTCCATCTTAAATTATAAATGCTCGAAAATTTATCGGCTGCTAAAATTGTATCACTAGTTACCTCAAAAGAAATAAAAACTACTGAAGTTGTAGATTATTATTTAAGTCAAATAAAAAAGTATAATCCCAAACTAAACGCGATTGTTTCTTTAAAAAAAGAAGAACAAATAAAAATTGAAGCTAATAATTTTGAAAATTCTTCAGATAAAATAGGGCTAATTCCTGGAATCCCCTTGGCAATAAAGGATATAACGGATGCTAAAGGCTTTCCCACGACTTTTGGGTTACCTGAATATAAAAATAATATTGCTAGTAAAAACTCAATACTAGTCGAAAGACTAATCAATCAAGGTGCTATCATTATTGGTAAAACTAATACTCCTGAATTAGCTGTAGGGGGTCACACTATGAATAAAATTTTTGGTTCAACGGCAAATGCTTATGATACATCAAAGTCAGCGGGGGGTTCTAGCGGTGGCGCCGCTACAGCTGTAGCAGCCTCATTAGTACCATTTGCAGACGGTACAGATATGATGGGATCTTTAAGAAACCCACCAGCATTTTCAAATTTATATGGATTTCGACCAACCCCAGGTGTTATTCCTGAAGATAGAAGTGATTTTAAAAAAAATTACCCCATTCTGCAATCTGCTGGATGTATTGCTAAAACTCCTAATGAACTAGCACTATTTCTTGATGCAATTGCAGGCAAACATGAGCTTGATCCAATTTCATTTGATTTAACATCTTCTTTCAGAGATAAAGAATTTTCTGATAGCGAGTTTCTGAATTTAAAAATTGCATGGCTGGGGGATATGCAAGGTCAATATAAGTTTGAGTCTGGAATTATTGAACTTTGTGAGAATAAACTTCAAATATTAGAGAAGAATTCAATAAAAATTGAATATTTAAATCCAGAGCTAGATACGGAACAATTATGGGAATGCTTCACAACGTTACGATCTAAAATCCAATATGAAGATTATTCTAAAATGGAATTAATTAGTCTAGAAAATTTAAGTATACCGCCTAGATGGGAATATGATTCTGGTAAGAAAATAAAAAATCAAGATTTTCATAAGTCTATGATTTTAAGAGGTGATTACACTAAAATTGTTAATAGTTTATTTTTGAGATTTGATTTTTTAGTCTTGCCTGCAGCACAGATGTTTCCATTTGATAAAAATTTGCCTTTTCCAAAAAAGCTAGGCACGATGGAGTTTGATACTTACCATAGATGGTTAGAAGTAGTCATATTATCCAGTCTTTTCTCATTGCCAACTGTTACTGTACCAGTTGGATTTAGTGAAATGGGATTGCCTATGGGAATGCAAATTATTGCAAAAAAAGGTGATGATTTAAATTTAATTGCATTCGCAAAAAGATATGAAGAACTATTTAGGCTTTCAAAATTTAAACCTAAAAACTTAGATTAAAAATTATGACACAACAAAAAATAATTAGTGAACCAAATCCTAGTTTGAAAACTCTGAGAGATAATAAAGCGCAATGGAACCTCCCTGAATTTAGACGGGACGGGTATAAAAACCTACATAAAATTAACAGGTACGGACTTCTTCTTAGATCTGATCATGTTCTTAAATTACAAAAGAATATTAATCATACTATTGAGAGTATTGATTTAGTCAAAAAAATGACTGACAAAAGATCTTTTTGTTCTTTGATTGTTGGAAAAGACCAAGAAATATTATTAGAAAAATATGCTAATGATTTTTCCGAGTTTCAACCTCAAACAATTATGTCTATTTCTAAAATGTATTTAAATTTATTTATTGGAGAACTAGTAGAACAAAAGAAATTAAATTTAAATGAAAAAATTTCTTTTTACCTTCCAAATATTGGCTCCGGTTATGCCAATGCTAGTATTCAAGATATATTAAATATGAATGTAGATAATCTTTATACTGAAGACTATACCGACCCTTTCTCTTCATCATTTGCTCATGAGTCAGTAGGTGGCTGGAGATTGCCAGATGAATTAGATGAAAATGAAAATCAGGAAGTTTTTTTAAATAGAATAAAATCTGCTAATGAAGCTGCAACAAAGAATTATTCAGATTTTGCAAAATATAAATCAGCAAACTCAGATGTTATTGGAATATTAGTTGAAAAGATTAGTGGTATTTCACTAAGAGAATGGCTATTAAAAAGTGTTGAAGCAGCGGGTTTTGAAGATGCACTTTATATGGCTACAGATAGAGCTGGTATGCCATGGATGTCAGGTGGTGGATGCTTAATCACAAGAGACTTCCTTCGCATGGGATTATTATTCTCTAGAAGAGGGCTAGGTGTTTTAAATAGATCAATTGGATCAAAAAACTTTATAAATGAAACCATAAACTTTTCAGGACCAAAGTATATGGCTTTAGGTAAAGATAATTATGTTTTTTATGCCAATCAAGCTATGAAATCTAAAGATTGGATTGGTCATTCTGGTTACGGTGGTCAGTTTTTAATGATAAATTTAAAAACTAACGTAGTTGCTGGATTTTTTTCAGTTCTTGAAACTCCCTCTGCAACTGATGAAAATTATAAAATAGATATGATACAAATGCTTGAAGAAATAGTATCTAGGAACTACTAAAATATTGAGAAAGGTGTAAGTATGAGAGGTTATGTAATGGTTGGTACTAACGATCTAAAATTATCTGAAGAATTTTATGATAAATTGCTAGAAACGGTTGGGCTAAAAAAAATATATATTGATGATTTTTGTATTGGTTACTCTCAACAAAAAGACTCCAATGAAGTAGAATTTTATATTACAAAACCTGCAAATGGTAAGCCGGCAACTTTTGGTAACGGTACTCAAATTTCTTTTTTAACCGATACTAGAAAACAAGTAGAAAAATTTCATACACTTGGGATTGAAATTGGTGGTACAAGTGAAGGTATGCCTGGAACTAGACCTGAAGGCGCTTCTACTTATTATTCATATATAAGAGACCCTTTTGGTAATAAAATTTGCGCTTATACAAATTCAGAGGATTAACCTTCAAAAAGAGACTTATACTTTTTACGTAATTCAGCTTTTTGAACTTTTCCCATAGCATTTCTAGGAAGGTTTTCTATAAAGATAATTTTTTTTGGCTGCTTAAACTTTGCCAATTTATCAGATAAATATTTTTTAACCTCAATCTCCGAAAGACTGTTATTCTTTCGAACTATTGCAGCAACTACGGCTTCACCAAAATCTTTATGTGGAGAGGCAAATACCGCTGACTCTAAAATCGTTTCAATTTGATCTATTACAGTTTCAACTTCTTTCGGATATACATTCAATCCTCCAGTAATGATAAGATCTTTATCTCTACCAACTATGGTAACATAACCCTTATGATCTATCTTAGCCATATCACCTGTTATAAAGAAACCATCCTTTCTAAATGAGTCATTTGTCTTATCGGGCATTTGCCAATATCCTTTAAAAACATTTTCTCCCCGTAATTCTATTATACCTATATCTCCTTGTTTAATTTCATTACCCTGATCATCTGCAATACGCAATTCAACACCTGGTAAAGGCAGACCTACAGTTCCAGCAATTCTTTCCTCATCATATGGATTAGAGGTACACATATTTGTTTCTGTCATTCCATATCTTTCAAGAATTTTTTTTCCAGTCCGATCTTCAAATTCTCTATGAGTTTCGGCTAATAAAGGAGCTGATCCAGAAATAAAAAGTCTCATATGATTAGTAAGAGATTGGTCAAATCTCTGATCACTCAATAATCTAGTATAAAAAGTTGGAACACCCATCATCGTGGTCGCCTTACTCATCCACTCTATAGCTTGATCAATATCAAATTTTGGCAAAAAAATCATAGCACCACCAACGTACGCAAGCAAATTAGTCGCTACAAATAAACCATGCGTATGATAGATTGGCAACATATGCAAAAGAACATCATCTTTTGTAAATTTCCAATATTCTTCTAGAACTTTTGTGTTTGATAAAAGGTTTTTATGACTGAGTATTGCACCTTTAGATTTACCCGTAGTACCTGATGTATAAAGAATTGCTGCCAAATCTTCAGGACTTCTCTCGATGGCTTCAAATTTTATATCCTGATTTTTGGCATAATCCATAACTGACCCAGACTCATCCGAGTTTAATGTCAATATAGTTATAGATTTATCAACTGATGCAAGTAATTGCTCTTCTATTTTTTTATCAATTACAATTATTTTGGCTCCAGAGTCCTCTATAAAATATTCTAGCTCACTAAGTGTATAGCCTGTGTTCAGTGGCAAATAAACACCACCAGCTTTTAGTGTCGCTGCATACAAGGCAATTTGTAAGTTTGACTTTTCAGCTTGAACCGCCACTCTTTCTCCTGGCTTCATACCTTTTTGAATCAATAGATTCGCAATTTGATTGATTGTTTTGTGAAATTCAGAATAAGTAATCTCCCCATTATTATTTATCAAGAATAATTCTGGGCTTTGTTTTGTAGGTTCAAAAATAGCATCAAATAAATGATTAGATTTTGACATATCTTATTTATTAAATTGTTGTTTCTTTATAATCAGAACAAATAGCTGAAAGTGAGGATACATTTATCTCTGTTCCAAGGCCAGGTTTATTATTCAGCGTTGCATGACCTTCATTAATTTTAAAACTAATGTCAGAAAATCTCTTAGCATGAGGTAAATATTCAGGATAAATTTCTGCCATATCAGTATTATCATTAGCAGCACAGAAGTGAAGCATAGCTGATGCAGCAATAGACATAGAATTCCAACAATGGGGTGAAATTTTAACATTCTTTTTTGAAGACAACTTGGATATTGCAACCATATCAAGAATACCCCCAACTGCAGCAATGTCAGGGTTAAAAATATCTGCAGCTGATTCTTTTAGCAATTGTTTAAAATGTGGAATTTCAAATTGTTTTTCTCCCGTTACAACCCTTAATTCAGTTAGCTTTTTAATTTCAATTAAGCTTTGAATATCTTCTCCATCTACAGGTTCCTCATACCAGTAAGGTTGGAACTTGCTTACTAGTGGAGCCAATCTTATAGCTAAATTTAAGTCATCAGGACACGCTAAGTCGAGCATCAAAGGAATTTTTGTACCTATTGAGTTACGAATAGATGATACACACTCAGCAGCTTCTTCTATGGTTCGATTTTGAAGGGGATATATCTTTATACCCCCATAGCCTTCATCTAATAATTGAACCGCTCTTTCACTTAAAGCTTTTATGCTGGGAGATTTTTCACTCCACGTATTTGCATAAACAGGTATTTTATCTTTGATCTTGTTTGATAATAAATGTGATAAAGGTTTATTTTTTAACTTTCCTTGAATATCCCATAAACTTATTTCTATCGCATTAGTTGCTGCAGAAAAATCTATACCACGATGTTTATTTGAAATTTCCTTTGCCTTATAATTAAATGTGCTTGGTAATAAATTATCCATCGAAACAATTATACTAGACAATTTGTGTATGAATTCGGCTATACCACTCTCTCTTAATGGTAATGTAAAAGCTTCGCCCCAGCCTTCAATACCTGTGTCTGTTGTAAGTCGAACAAATAAAAAAGGTTTTATTTCTGACCAACTATCATCACTTAAAGTTGGATAAGTTATCCACGTTTCTATTTTTGATAATTTCATAACTATTTATATTTATAATAGCTTTCTAGTGAAATATCACCACTCCATCTCCAACTCCAAATTATGTGGTGGTTTTCTGTGCGATTAGCATGGCTTACCATTGATGGATGATGAATATAGTCACCAACTTGACCAAGCACTTCAGGCTCATCATTTTTACTAAAATAGCCTTGACCACCGATAATAAAAAATGTTTCTTCAGCAGGATGCTTGCGAGCAGGATAATCAATATTTGGCATTTGCATAAGTATGCCTACCTCATAATCATTAGATTTAAATATTCCAGTAGGTCCCAATAAAACAAATTGAATAAATTCTTTTTTCAAATCTTCGTCTATTCTGCCGCCCATACTTGAACGCTCCCAAGGTAAATAGTTTGATATTTCTTTTATTTGTTGAGCCAGTATGTGATCTTTTTTTGAAATGTAGCTATCAAAGATATTCGATAACTCATCATTAGAATTTTTTTTAAGATTAGGTGTTTTATCTCTAATTTTATCAAGAGCCTTGGCTGTAAGAAGTCCATTATTAGAACCTTCATTTTGATATATAGTTATAAGGTTTAAAATAGAGTCTCTAAAAATCTTTTCTACGCTCATAGTATTTAATTTATACCATGCCTCGTCTTACACTAGTAATTTTTTTACATATTGATTGTTATCTAATAATTTAATTATGAATAATTAAATATCTTTATTTAATCAATTAATATAATTTTAGTGATAAACCATTATTTGGAGAAATGAATGAATAAAGATGTAATAATTTCATGTGCGGTAACTGGATCTGGAGATACAGTTGGAAAACACCCTGCAATACCTGTCACTCCTGAAGAAATTGCAAATGCAGCTATTGAAGCTGCTTCTGCTGGTGCTGCAATAGCGCATATGCACGTTAGAAACCCTGAAACTGGAAAAGCTACACGAGATGATGAGCTTTACAAAGAAGTAGTTAGTAGAATTAAAGAAAATGGAACTGATGTAATTATTAATCTTACAAGTGGTATGGGTGGAGACATAGAAATTGGTCCCGAAGATGATTTACTAAAATTTGGACCTAATACTGATTTTATTAACGCCATGGAAAGGCTTAGCCATGTAGAAAAAATACTTCCAGATATATGTTCTTTGGATTGTGGCACTCTTAATTTTGGTGATGGCAATATGATTTATGTTAGCACACCTGAACAACTAAGAATTGGTGCAAAAAGGATACAAGAACTTGGTGTAAAACCTGAATTAGAAATATTTGATACTGGGCATATGTGGTTTGCTAATCAAATGTATAACGAAGGTCTGTTAGATGCTCCAGCGCTTTATCAAATTTGTTTAGGCATTCCCTACGGAGCTCCAGCAAATACCAGTTCAATGGAAAATATGGTTAAGATGGTTCCTGAAGGAAGCAATTGGGCAGCATTTGGAATTGGTGCTATGCAAATGCCTATGGCCGCACAAGCAGTTTTACTAGGTGGTAACGTAAGAGTTGGACTTGAAGATAATCTTTATTTAGAAAAAGGAGTTTTTGCGTCAAATGGAAGTTTAGTGGAAAAGGTAGGCTCATTAATTAATCATATGGGTGCAAGTATAATGAGTGCTAAAGATGCACGTAAAAAATTAGGTTTGAAAAATGCATAAAAATAAAATTGTTTCAATAATTGGAACAGGAGTAATTGGTGCAGGATGGGCGGCTAGGTTTATTGCCAGTGGTTATTATGTTCAGGCATATGATCCTAACCCAAAGTCATTAAAAAAATTAAAAGTTGATGTAAAAAAAGCTCTTACTAGTTTGAAAAAAATTGGTTTAAATAACAATGCCTCAATCAAAAATCTTAGTCTTTTTTCAAACCTAAATGATGCTTTAAATAAAACATCTTTTGTACAAGAAAATGCACCAGAAAATGAAAAATTAAAAACTTCTTTATTAAAAAAAATTGACTCATTGTTAGATAAAAAAATTCTTATAGCTTCAAGTTCATCAGGTCTACTCCCTACTAAAATACAGTCACAATGCAAAAATCCAAGTAGAGTATTAATTGGACACCCATTTAATCCTGTTTATTTGCTACCATTAGTTGAAATTGTTAAAGGTAAAAAAACTTCACAACAATCAGCGCTCAAATTAAAAAAAATATATCTAGATATAGGAATGAAACCTCTAATGGTCAGAAAGGAAATTGAAGGGTACATTTCAGATAGATTGCAAGAAGCTCTTTGGAGAGAATCTCTTCACTTAATTAAAGACGGTATTGCCTCAACTGACGAAATTGATGATGCTATTGTATATGGTCCAGGTTTAAGATGGGCATTTATGGGGGTCTGTCTTACATTTCATTTGGCAGGAGGGAATGAGGGAATGAAGCACATGCTTGAACAATTTGGACCAGCTTTGAAATTGCCATGGACAAAATTAAAAGCTCCTGAATTAGACAAAAATCTAAAAAACAAAATGATAGTTGGCACAAAAAAACAAGCTGGTAAATTTAGTATTAATGATCTAGAAAAACAAAGAGATAAATTTCTTATTGAAATTATGAAAACTTTAAATAATAATCAGAATAACAAGTTTCCAAACTGGAGTACTAAATATAATAACTTTAAGTAATGTCAGAGAAACTATCTATTAAAGAGGCTAAAAAAGATATTAGAGATTTCATTGTTGAATGGAATGACGGACATATAAGTCAATTTAATTACTTGTGGTTAAGAGATAATTGCCCATCTGATATACATCCAACTGCTAGAGAAAGAACATTCAATTTGTTGACTGTATCTGAAAATATTGAACCCAAGGAATTTAGTTTTTGTAAAGATAAGCTTATAATCAAATGGAATGAAGGTAATCATACTAGTGAGTTTCCCACTGAATGGTTAAGAGAAAATTGCTATACTTTAAAAAATTCACAATCATATGAATCTCCATATGTACTTTGGGACAATAGTTTATCTAAATCTTTAGATAAAATAAAAATTGACTGTGCAGAAATAATGGAAAATGATGAAGGTATTCTTAAATATTTAAAACAACTCCATTATTATGGCTTTTCAATTGTAGAAAATGCTCCAACAGGAAAAAACTCTGGCGCAGAGGTAATAGAAAGAATCAGTCATTTCCGTCAAACTTTTTTTGAAACACCATTTGAAGTAATAAATATTCCTAATCCAAATAATTCTGCATATACCGCTTTAGGTTTAAGAAATCATCTTGACTTGCCATACTATGAAATACCTCCAGGTTATCAGTTTTTACATTGCTTGGTAAATGATGCTACAGGTGGAGACTCAACTGCCATTGATGGTTTTAAAGTTGCTTCATATATGAAAGATAATTTTCCAGAGTTTTTTAAAATACTTACCGAAGTTCCAGTAAAATTTGTAAATCGTGATTACACACAAAATACAACTAGGATTTTACATGCTCCTTTGATTTTATTAGATAAGGATTGTGATTTTCATATCAT
>ERZ802822.992-NODE-992-length-18760-cov-8.476422_pt1 | contig 18760 bp, 10 predicted proteins | sample MGYA00345649_ERZ802822 | MGnify/ENA primary metagenome ERZ802822 (study PRJEB30503, sample SAMEA104212359) | marine metagenome | biome: Westerlies Biome; feature: [SRF] surface water layer (ENVO:00010504) within the epipelagic zone...; material: water...
AAGTTATCACTCATTTCATAACCCATAGCTACAAAAGGTATGCCAAAAATTGTTATTCCTAAATAAAAAAATAAATTCAGAATTAAGAAATACCAGAAATTAAAGGTCTGACCATTTTCAGCATAAAGTTGCCAGGATAATATAAATGCAACACCTGTTAGTATTCCGCCAAAGAGGACATACTGTCTTCTTTTACCCCATTTGGATTTAGTATTGTCAGAAATAAAACCCATTAGAGGGTCTGTTATTGCATCTATGAATCTTGGAACAAATGCAATAATTCCATAAAGCAAAGGGTTAAAACCAAGATCCTGAATTAATACAACTATAAAAATGGATAGTAATGCTGGAAACAATTGGTTTGCGAGCATACCAAACCCAAAAGCTATTTTTTGTCCCAAAGGGACACTATTATTTATTTTTTCTACATTATCCATACGAATACCCCCTGCACTCATATATTACTTATTGATATCAAAATTCACATATGCTTCTTTAACAACATCGAAAGTTATTTTCTTTTTTCTGTTAATATCAACTATCCCCCAATACTCTTCATTTGCTGTTCCATCATAAGGGGTCCCGTCACTATTAGGCGCAGACCCACCTGTATCTTGTTTACTTGGATTTCCTGCTTTCCAAAGACCATCTGTAAACTGAAAGACAAAGGAGCCAATATTACTATCAGAGTTAACTAAGACCTCATTTAAAATTATTTTATTTGCATCAGCTTGTGCTTGTTGATTTTCGCCCTTTTGATATTTAGATGTTGATTTTGTCATATAACTATCTGCTCCAAGTTCTGCAAAATACATTGGCTTATCGCTAACTGCTTTCCATTCTTCAAATATAGATGCAGGCTCATCCCATCTATATACATTCATACCCCATACCTGAATACTAGAAGCAATTCTAAGAGCATCGTTACTTGGAAGATCACCATGAGCGGAGGACACTAATCTACTTGAGTCTTCTGATTGAATAATTTGAGCAACAAATTCCATTGCCTTATACCAATTATTAATATCTCCATCAAACCATTGAGCATTGTAGTTATATTCATTGCCAAGCTCCCACATTAGAATAGCTTCATGATCTTTGTATTTTCTGATGTAGTTAATAAAAGTCCCTGAAACAATATCAAATTGACCTCTTTGATTGTACCCAAATCCAATAACAACCTTAATTCCAGAGTCATGAAATTGATCTAACACTTTAATATCATCGATTGGTTCATAAACTCGTATAGTATTAATACCAGCCTCTTTCATTAACTCTAAGTCTTCTTTTAAATTCGTAAAATTTCTTTTAGTTTGGCCTTTTTTAACAGGATGGTAGCAAATACCTTTCATATAAAATGGTTCATCATTTACAATCAGATTGTTACCTTGAATTTTTACATCAATCCCATGTGATAGAGATGAAAAAATTAAAAATAAAGGTAGTAGAAAATTTTTCATAAGTTTTAGTTTTGAATAACTGGAGGTACGTTTGAAGTTCCTAGTAAAACCTCAAAATCACCATTAAATGTTTTGGTAATTGGATTTCCTCCTCTAGATAAACCACTAAAATTACCTTTATCAACACCATCCCAAAGAGGATACTTAGCTTTGCCATCAACTGTAAAAAGGCCAAAATGATTTTCAGATCCATTCTCGTTACTAGAATCTTTCCATGGCTCATCAAAAGCTGAAAAATAAAAACAAGAAATTGAGAGATTAGCGCATGACTCGGTAATCATCTGATAATACAAGCCTAGTTTATATTCGTCTGCTGCTTCACTTTGACCGTATCCATACAATTCAGTTGCAACACTAGACCACCCAGTTTCTCCTATATGAACTGGCTTAGATGAATCAATACTTTTAACATATTCTTGAACGCTTATTAATTGATCAAGTTCATAGTCGATTGCTTTTCTCATAGCATTATTAATAATGAGGGGTTTATCTGATTCATCATTTTGATTATGAATATTCCAAAAAGTTGGATTATAGTGAGTGTCATGGAAGGCATAAGTATGCATAGATATGAAATCTACAGCACGAATTAACTTATTTAAATCCTCATTATGATATTCATCTCCACCTCCACCCCAAGAAGCAAAATTATCAGAGCTTGTAATCCAAAGGTCATTATTAAGAGTTCCTTCTGATTTTAAAGATTGAAGATGATTCACCCAATTAAGAATAAATTTTGGAGCAACGTGATAACCCCATTGCCAATGAACCATTGCCTCATTACCAACTGATATCATTTTTACGATATCAGGATATTTTTGTGCCAACCTTACAGTTTCACTAATTTCTTTTTTATTTGTCTCAAAGTCTTCGTCTTCATGGATTGGCGCTTCTGTCATAGCATCTTTGCATTGTATCCACGCACCAAGCATCACATACATCTCAAACTTTTTATCTGAACTTTTTAGTTGCCTAATTGCTTTAAGAGTATTTTCTGCAAAAGGATGGTGAACGTCGTAAGTTCTTATAACTCTGAAACCTTGAGCGAACATAATTAATAGATCTTCTTTAATTTCTTCAAGTGTAGGCTGGATATCTCTTGATTTATCTCTATAGCCACCATAAGAGATAGCAGGATAATTTGGATCACCTAAAAATTCTTTTGCACTCTTGTTCATTTTAAATTCTCCAGATTGATTGCATGAAACTAATAGAAATAAAGAAATAAAAATTGATTTTTTCATTTGCTTACTCTTACATGCACAGCCTTTATAAAATTTGTTCTATTAAATATATTTTGTGAGTGTTCGAAGTTTAATTGATGGCCATCAATAATTTCTTCACCACCATCATTTGCAATAATTTTAATATCTTCCTTATCAGAGAGGTTATAAATTATTGGCACTTGGCATACAGTAAATGCTAAAGAATTTGCATTTAAATCCATGTATGTAATTTCATTGTCTAAATTAACAAATTTAAAAGACTTTTCTTCATCAATAAATTCACTTTTACGCAATACAGTTGGCTCAAAGGTTATTTTTCCATCATTTACATAAAAACCTAGCTCATTAAATCTGCTAATAACATCTTCTTTTACTTGGCCTGTCATTCCTGGCTGCTGCACACCTCTGCCTCTTGGTGTATGGGAGTATGGATCTGTTGGAAATGCACCATATAATTCAGGTGATTTATTCACTCCAATACCTTCATTGATTTCAAAATAATGGTCAAACAATCTTCCAATTGTTTTTGGATTACTATTATTATCAATAGATCTTTGTGTAACTTCTACAGATGCTAATAAAAGTTTTGATACCATATGCCAATAAATAGACCCCAAACCCTCATATCCATAAAAAGTACCAGATCTTCCTGTAAAAGATTTATGATCAAAAACACATTCAAAAATTTCTAAAATAATATCCGTTTCTTCTTTAGCAAGTTTGATATATTCAGGGGGCAGGTTTTCTAGTTCGCTAATTAAACAACTTGCATTATGAAATAATCCATTAAAGTGGTACTTATCATCAATATCCTTAACAACAATCTGATTATTTCCATCATTTACTAACAAAGTTAAAAGTGATGATTTGTTTAATTCATTTTCGGGAATAATATTTTTATCCAAAAAACCTAATAAATCTTTATTTGGATAAAGAATATAACTATATTGTTCATCCCAAAATAATGAACTACTTTTTAAACTATCCAATACTGATAAACTTTCATCATCCGATAGATACCCAGAGCTTAAAATTCCTACTTGGCCTTCTAACATCTCAGATAATCTATTAATAGAGATTTCATTATCATCTAAATTTATAAGATTATAAGCATGATACAAACCATCTTCTCTTTTGTTGGTATCGATTGTTTGCTCTATAGCCTTTTGTGCTGTTTCAAGAAAATTAATTACTTTATCTCTATCAACTAATTCTTTTGTTCCTGAAAAATATGATGTGTAAATTCTATCTCTATATTCAGCAGCAACTTCTCCTATATCATCTACAAACTTCTTACGATCCCTATTAGATAGATTTAAATCAATTTTACTAAAAGAAAGGTTAAGTTTTTCAAAAAAGTGATATAACTCAGTAGAAATCTCAAAAGAGGATGATTTGTCATTTTTTAGTATCTTTATAAAAAAGTTTAAAAAACGTCTTAAATAATAAAGTGTCACCATAGAAACTCCACTACCAACAAGAGCGTTGTTGGCATCGTTCCACTCTGGCCTTTGTGTATTCATCCAAATACCGGCACCAGGAACAAAATTAGAGAGTTTTGCTAATATTGTAGTTAGTATTTTTTCAAAGAAGTTTACTTCATGTATTGAGCCTTGATAGTTTTTTAGAATCGCGCCATCTGCACCTTCCTTTAAACGATCTTTCTCAATTTTTTCAGCCAATTCAAAATTAAAATCTATTGTATTTTTTGGATCTTTGTATATAGATTTATAATCTTTTATTTCATATGGAACATTGGCATATACGAAATTATTTTTTGTTAAAAAAGAATTTAATCTTTGAGGAAAATATTTTTCAGTAAATTCTAAAAATTTTAGAAGATAAATTATCTGATGATCTCCCCAATAACCAATATATGACCAGGGATTATCAGGTTCAATTGTTTCCCAATCAAAACCATCTTTTGTTAATCTATATGGGTTATAGCCATCAAAAGTCGATGCATTTAGAAACCTATATATCATGCCATCAATGAACTGAGGATAAGAGTAAGCAAGAGCCTCCCAGTTCTGAAATATATCTCTCCAATTACCTTGATAATCTAAAACCTTTTCACCTGTAATATCATCTCTTGTATTAATAGAAAACTTATTCCATGGTCTACTTGGATCTCCATGTCTTCTGCTAAATTTAATTGGTAAATACTCTGTTGCTAATCTTTTAAAAACTTTAGAGTTACTTTTATTAATTGAGTCTCGTAAAAAGTGAAGATCAAAGTGATCCGGCCATTCTGATATTATTGAACTCATTTCATGCCCACATTTTTTGCTGGCATTATCTAGATATTTGATGAAATCATTCTTTTCTACTAAATAATCTTTATCAAATATACCCCCTCTCATAATATTAAATAAAGTATTAGCGAAGTGTCTTATATTTCTTCTTCTGTCACTTGAAAGCTGTATTCCATCAGAGGAACCAACCAGTTTGTATAATTCATTAGATGAGTTAAGAATCTCTTGATTAATATCCTCAATTAAGTTGTTGTTAACTATATTTTCTTTGAGAGCAACAATATCTGAAGATGACTTATTTATGTCTCCTACAAAGAGCCATTCTTGTTTTTCATTTTCTTTTAAAGAAATAGACGAGTGAATAAAATAAGCACCCTTTTCAGCCTTTACATCTATTTCTTGATTTACGTCATGTCCTTTTCTAAATTTATCTAATTGTTGAGATGATAAGAGAACTTTGCAATTATCAAGTCCAAGGTGAAACACAATATTTGATTTTAATGCTTCGCTTGGCTCAGCTCTATCAACAATAGTTGCACTTAAAGCAAAGATACCAATCTTTGAATCTTCATCTAATTCATTTCTTTTGTATGCATCTGCCAAATTACTTGTATTGTTTTGAATACTCTCATCCAAACCCCACGGTAAGATATTTTGGAATCCATCAACTAGTGTGATTGATATATCTTCATTATTTAAATTTTTTATGGATGAAGTTTTTATAAAACCGTATTTATCACATGTTGTCCATTGATAAGAAAATTTAAGCCCTAAATCATTATTAATCTCTTCAAAAATTACTTTGTTTCCCCTAAGATTTTTATATAAATTTCTTTCATTTTGATAAATAAAATCTGAAGTTTTTGTAAAAGGCTCCCAAAGATATTCTTTGTTATTTTTATTAACATGGAAAATTGATTTGCTGCCTGTTACATCATGAGATTCACTAATTTTATCATCAGTGTAGTAAGGAAATAGTGCGTTATTACTATTCTTTCTTCCTGCACTTAGAGCTCCTGTTGATGAGATAAAAAGCCAATGATCATATGCACTTACGATGCTCATAAAAAAGGGTCTCATCTTATTAACATTTGAAATCTTATAGAAATTTTCATTCTTGATAACAACTTCTTTACCTTCAATATTTAAATCTGAAGAATTTATTAAGCTATCACCAAGATACAAGTCTTTTTTATTTATCATTATTAAACTAAGCCTTATTAAATATTTTTATATGCGTATTTTTTATTATTTCTATAAAAATTTAGATTGCCATGAAGACAAGCATGCTCCTTCTCAACAATACCAATTTTAATCATTTCAAGAATTTGTAAATGAACTAATTTTTTATCACCATAAAAATATTCAATAAACTTATCTTTATCCATAATTTTAAAAATTGATCTCATTAGGCTGCCAGCAACATAAATTCCTCTTCCAGTAATAAAAGTTAATGCCATGTCAGAAATAGTCTCTGCTAGTGACTTAATAAAGCCATCAACAACTAGGTTAGCCATATCATCATCAGACCCATATCTCGAAACAATATCTTCAGAGGTCAATCTTGTCCCTGTCTTATATTCGTAGATACCAGATATAGCCTTTCCAGATAAAACATCTTCAAGAGTCCTGAAGTGATCATCGTTATCAATAAAATAATTTTTAAGAAGCGCCTTAGTAAGGCCTGTAGTATTACCAATTTCAGTTGGTATCACGTTGTCATCTCCAATCAATAGTGCGGCTCCAAGCCCTGTCCCTGGACCAATGAAAAAACTATTATTATTAAATTCAGAGCCTTTTTTTATAAAGCTAATATCCTTATCTCCAAAAGCAGCTAAGCTATAACCTATAGACTCCCAATCATTCAATAAATGGCATGTATTAAAGTTAAAAGATTCTTGAATATCTTTTTCATTGATAGAAAAATCTCTATTTGTCATTGTTATAGAGCCGTTTATTTTTGGGCCGGCAACAGAAATTACTAGATCATCTACATTTTTTCCTTCGACAAGATTTTGTAGAAATGTATCGAACCCTTTAATACACGAAAGTTCAATTTTGTTCGTATCATAAAGTTCGGATGAATTGCCCTTAGAATATGCATATCTTAAATTTGTTCCACCTATATCAATTAATAGTACTTTACTCATAATTAGCTGAATTTAATTTGCAGGCAGTATAACCTTTGTTATTAATATATTTAACTGAATGTATATCTACAATCCAATCACCTTCGGTTCCAAGATTTGCTCTTGAGGTAATGGATGAAATGTTAAAATTAGCATCATCTAAACAAATAAGAGGCAAATCAATAACTTGCCACTCATTATCTTTATTGTCTTTTAAAATATTTGATAAATCAAAAGACTTATAGCAAATATCAGAGCCAGACGTTTTGATTTCTTCAGATGTTTTAGAGCATCCTATGCTAAATTTAAGTTCTTCACTAGCTGTTTGATTTGGTCTAATTATTAATTCTATAGATCCTTGAGTCATGTAACTTAGATCTTCATTAGCTCCGCTTGCTATCTGCCATGATTTATATGATTTTTGATTACCGAAATCTATTTTTTTTGCATCATCTTGTTTTTTAAAGTCAAACTTAGAAATGGTAATACCTGATTTTAAATGTTCAAAGATATCAGAACTTATGCCCTCATATGTTTGCTCATTTTTGCTGTTATCAAAATATGAAATTACTTCTCTATATGATGGATATGCCGAGCCCATAAATAAAGTGATTTCAGATGGTTTTGGTAATGCGTCTTCTATATCAATAGAATCTATAAAAATATTATCTTTATAAGTCAGCCCATATTTATATTCAAACAATGGATTATAGTTTTTATCTCCAAAATTAAGCACGAACTGTGAAGCAGTTTTAGGCCACGAGTATGATAGTTTTCCCTTAAAGTCATAAATAATCTGATTTTCGGCATTTGTAAAAATGACATCCGTTATTCCTTCAATTGCTGAACCCGGTAACCATAGCTGAACAAATGCATCTGATAAATTTAATTCTTCATTAACAATTAAAGGACGTCCAGAAATAAATAAAGATACAGTTGATATGTCTTGATCATATATATTCTTCATGTACTTTTTAAATTTTCTATCATAATTTTGATAAAAAAGAGTATTTCTATCCCCATCACCTTCTGCATAAGGATCTTCTCCATAAACAAAAATTACCAAATCAGGCTTATTTTTATATGAAGAATTATTAGAAAACTCTACAGTGCTTCCATTAGCCTCAGCTTTTGATTTGATAGCCTCATAGATACTTAAAGTATTTGGAAAATCCTTATTAGCATTTTCTCTTCCTTGCCACGTTATGGTCCATCCACCCATATGTTTTGTTATTTTATTTGCAGCCTCTCCAATTACTAAAATATGCTTATTAGCTTTTATTGGTAATACATTGTTATTGTTTTTAAGAAGAACTATCGATTCTCTTACAGCTTGTCTTGCAACCTCTCTGTGCTCAGAGATACCAATATAATTATGAGGATATTCATGAGGCTTTCTCCCATTAAACATTCCTAAGAGATATTTAACTGCAAGTATATTCTTTACAGCCTCATTGAGTCTTTCTTCAGAAATAATTCCTTGTTTAACTTGTCGTAAAGTATTTTTATAAAGTGGTTTCCATTCATCAGGAGCCATAAATATATCAACACCAGCATTAAATGATTCAGGGCAATTTTCTTTTGAGCATCCAGGAACCTGACCATGACCATTCCAATCTCCTACAACAAGCCCTTTGAAACCCATTTGGTCTCTTAATATATTCTTTAAAAGGTATTCACTGCCATGTGCTTTTTGACCATTCCAAGAGTTAAAGCTAGCCATTACTGTTTGGATGCATGAATTAATTGCAGCAAAGTATGGTTTGCCATGAATATTTTTAAGGTTTTCTTCTTCTAAAATTGTATTTCCTTGGTCAATCCCAAATTCAGTTCCACCATCTCCTAAAAAATGTTTAGCAGTTGCTAAAACATGATTGTTATCTAAAAATTCTGCGCCTTCTCCTTGAAGCCCAAGAATCATTGATTTTCCAAGCTCTGATACAAGTTCTGGATCTTCAGAATAGCCCTCATAAGTTCTTCCCCATAAATCGTTTTGAGGAACCGCAATTGTTGGAGCAAATGTCCATGGAATTCCTGTTGAAAGAACTTCTTTTGCGACAACCTCACCGATTTTCTTTACTAGGTCAGGGTTCATGGTTGATCCAAGACCTATATTATGTGGAAAAATAGTTGCCCCAATAACATTATTGTGGCCATGAACAGCATCAGTGCCCCATAAAATAGGTATAACTCTTCCATCAACTTCAGGAGATGCATCATAAAATTCTTTGCTAAGTTTTTTCCAGTCGTCTACTGAACTATTTTTATTTTTATTAGGAAATTTCCCTCCTCCATTTAAAAATGTCCCAAGTTGATACTTTTTTGCTTCATTTGGAGTAACTTCATCAATATCAGGCATTATTATTTGGCCCACCTTTTGCTCTAAAGTCATTTTATTAATAATGCTTTGTATAAAATTATGATCTACAGATACAGAACAAGTATTTTGATTAGTCCAATCTACATTACTTGCAACTAAAGACTCACTATTTAAGTCAACCCTTTCACAGGAAGATATAAATAGAATTGGCAAAATTAAGAGGTTTTTATTCATATTAAATAATTAAGCTAAAATTCCATAAATTAAAGCAAGAATGCCTACTATAATTATAGTATTTATATTAAATGCTCTTGAGGTTGAAAAATTAATGCCCTTAAGATCAATTGCTTTTGCTTGATCTTGGTATCCCTGAAGCAGTGTTGTTATATAACATGCAAAAGCAGAAACAAAGAATACAATTCCCATGCGATGAATGTATGGAATCTCTGGAAGAACATAGCTTATAAAGATAGACAGAACTAATGATGAAATAGCTGCGACAAGTGTTGATAAGGTTGTTGCCTTTTTCCAAAATAAAGCAACTAAAAAAATAACTAAAATTCCTGGGGTAAACAGACCTGTAAAATTTTGAATATATTGAAAAATTGAATCGAAACTTCCCAATAAGGGTTTTGCAACTATTACTGCAGTTAATAAAGATATAACTACTGCATTTCTTCCAATATTAATTAGTTTTGATTCAGAGATATGGTTATTTGAAAAGGATCTATAAATATCCATGGTAAAAATCGTACTAATACTATTTGTCATAGATGCTAATGAGGAGACAATTGCTGCAATAAGTGCTGCAAAAGTAAGACCAAGTAATCCATTTGGTAACAGTGACATCATTGTAGGATATGCCTGATCTGATTTTTCTAGAACAGGAAATAAAATTGCAGCACAAATACCTGGCAATACGATTACTAAGGGCATTAATAATTTTAGATATGCTGCAAACATGACGCCTTTTTGAGCTTCTTTAATAGATTTTGCTCCTAGCGCTCTTTGGGTAATATACTGATTAAATCCCCAATAAGCGAAATGTCCAATCCATACGCCAGCACCAATTAGAATCCATATACCAGGTAAATTATTATAAGAAGGATTGTCTGGTGATAAAATCATGTCAAATTTTTCAGGCAATGTGTTGTAGACCATAACCAATCCATCTACAACCCCATTATTATCAGATATCTTATTCAAGGCTATGTAAGAGACAGCTAATCCGCCAAAAATTAGTAGAACAACTTGAAGAATATCAGTCATTGCAACAGCTTTAAGCCCGCCAGATAAAGAATAGGCTAGTGATAATAATGCTAATAAAATTAAGCCATTCGTTAGTGAAAGGCCGGTAAGTGTGTTGATTGCAATTGATCCCAGCCACAAGACTGTGGTTAAATTGATAAATACATATACTGTTAACCAAAAAAATGAGAGTACTAGGCTAACTCTTTTATCAAACCTTTGCTCTAAGAACTGTGGCATTGTATAAATCTTCTTTTCTAGAAATAAAGGTAAGAAAAATTTTGCCATGACAATTAGCGCTATAGCGGCAGTAAGTTCCCACACTGCTATAGCCATTCCAACAACAAATCCTTGACCAGACATTCCAATGATCTGTTCTGCAGATATGTTTGCTGCAATTAATGAAGCGCCAATAGCCCACCAAGGAAGTGATCTACCAGCTAAAAAATAATCTTCTGCTGTTCTTTCTTTGTTGCCGCTAGTTCTTGAGACATAGGTTGCGAGTGCAATAAGGCCAACACAATAAATTCCTACAATAATCCAATCCAAAGTATTAAACATATTTATATCCTTTAATAATGCTAGCTTTTTAAGTAATTAGCTTTCGATTTATTCAAAATATCTTCAATTTCATTCCATGAGTTAGTCTTAATCAAATTTGATGGAATAAGTGCTGAAGCCCCAATAGCCATGACATTGTCTAACTTTAAATAACTAGATGCATTTTCTTTTGAGATACCGCCAGTCGGTATAAATTTTATGTCAGAAAAAACAGAATAATAAGCCTTTAGTTTTTGAATACCTCCAGATAATTCAGCTGGAAAAAATTTTAATACATCATGCCCTTCTTCATTTGCAGACATAATTTCAGATGGAGTTTGTATGCCTGGAATTAATAATATATTTTTTGAAAATGCATACTGTGATAATTTTTTTGAAAAACCAGGAGTAATTAAAAATCTAGCCTGAGCTTCTATTGCTTTATCAATTTGATAAGTGGTTCTTATAGTCCCAACGCCAAGAGTAATTTGTGGATATTTTTTGAATTCATCTAATATATCTAAAGTTTTTTCATCTCTAAGAGTTATTTCAATAAGAGGTAAGCCAACATTAATCAATACTTTACAAAGAGGTTCTACTTGATCTTTAGATGTAAGAGTTGCAAGTGGTAACAACTGACAAGAGGTGATTAGATTTATTGCATCCATTAGAAAATCGAAGCTCCTTTTTCGACAGTATTAACACTGTCTCTGAATGTTTTAAATAATTCTCTGCCAACTCCATTGTGGTTATGCTTAATGATTGAATGAGTTCTTTTGTTAAGAGTTTCATCATCAACCAATAACTTGAAAGTTGCCTTTGCAATATCTAGTTCAACTAAATCATCATTTTTAATTAGTCCAATTGGGCCATTATGAATAGCCTCTGGAGTAACGTGAATGACTGCTGGAACACTCCCTGATGCTCCAGACATCCTTCCATCAGTAATAATTGCAATAACAAAGCCTTTAGATTGAAGAACATTAAGTGGAGATGTTAATTTATGAAGTTCAGGCATTCCATTTGCTGAAGGCCCCTGACCTCTTATGATAATAATCGTATCTTTATTTAATTCATTATTTCCAAAAGCTTTAAGAACTTCTTCTTGATCTTCAAATACAGTTGCAGGTGCTTTAATAAGATCATCTGTATTTTTTAATGCAGAGGTTTTAATCATTCCTTTTCCAAGATTTCCATTTAATAATTTCAAACCACCTGATGACTTAAAAGGATTATTGCTATCTCTAATTATGCTTTGGTCTAATATGGTGGATTGATTTTCCCAAGCTAATTGATCATTTTTTATTTCTAATGTATTCCTAAAAACTTCTAGACTATTTCCAAGTAAAGTCTTCACATCATTAAACAAAAAACCTCCATCTAAAAGCGATCCAATGAATGCTGAAACACCACCTGCGTTATGAAAGTCATTCACATCAGCTGAACCGTTAGGGTAAATATTTGTAATTATTGGAGTTATTGAAGCTATTTCATCTATATCTTCAATAGTAATTATATAACCGCCAGCTTCAGCCATTGCGATTAAATGTATTGCTAAATTGGTTGAGCCTCCACTTGCAATTAATGCAACCATAGCATTAACCCAGCTTTTAGAATTTAACATTTCGCCCATTTTTATATTTTGTTCGCTCATGTGCAAAACACACTCAACTGTCTTATCAATAATTAACTGTCTTTCGATTGAACTAGGTGGAACAAATGAAGCGCTTGGCAATTGAAGACCCATAACCTCCATAATCAATTGATTTGTGTTAGCTGTTCCATAAAAAGTACAAGTTCCGGAAGTATGATATGCCGCTTGTTCTGAGCTTATCAAAGCAGATCTATCAACCTCTCCATTTGCAAACTTCTTTCTAGTATCTGATTTTTGAGAATTTGATATTCCAGTTGGCATAGGGCCGGCAGGAATAAAACCAATAGGTAAATGACCAAAAGTTAAAGCACCAATCATTAAACCAGGAACAATCTTATCGCAAACACCCAAACATAATCCTGCATCAAAAACATTATGAGAAAATCCTACAGCAGTAGATAATGCAATCACATCTCTACTAAATAGTGATAATTCCATTCCAGGTTCACCTTGAGTAATTCCATCACACATAGCAGGGACACCACCAGCAACTCTAGCTATAGCATTTCTTTTTAATGATGATTCTTTGATAACGTCTGGATAGTCCTTAAGTGGTGCATGAGCAGATAACATATCGTTGTATGCTGAAATAACTCCAATAACTTTTGCGCCGTTAGCAGCCTCACCTTGTTGAGCTTTATCGCATGAAGCAAAAGCATGTGCGATATTACTGCATCCCATATTATTTCTTGCTGATTTGCTGTGGTCAGATGAAAAATTTATTTTATCCAAGTATTCAGACCTTAAATCTTTACTTCGCCTATCAATTCGATCTTTAATATCTATAAGTTTTTTATTTATATTCATTTCTTTTTAGACCCGTTTTTCCATGCTCTAAAATCTCTTTTTAGAAGCAGGTCTGCATTTGAGGGACCCCATCCACCTGATATATATTCTTCCATAGGAACATCTTCTGATTTCCAAAGGTTAATAATATTATCGATCCATTTCCAAGATGCTTCTATCTCATCACGTCTTACAAATAATGAAGGATTACCTTTAATAACATCAAGTAATAATCTTTCATAACAATCTTGATGACCGATTTCATGATACTCATGAAGATTAAGATCAAGCGGAAGCTCTTCTAGATCAAAGCCAGAAACACCAGGATGTTTTGTATTTAGCTTGAGATCTATTCCTTCATCAGGATGAATTCTTAGAACTAACTGATTTGGTTTTAATGAGGTATCTTTGGAAAAAATATTATGTGGAACTGTTTTATATCTAACTACTATTTCAGATGATTTAGATTGCATTCTTTTTCCAGTTCTTAGATAAAAAGGAATACCGGACCATCTCCAATTATTTATTTCTAATTTTAATGCTACAAAAGTTTCAGTATTATTTTCATTATTCACTCCATCTTCATCAAGATATGAACATGCTGCTTCACCTTTAGATATGCCATCTAAGTATTGTGCTCTAACAGAATTTATAGAAATATTTTCAGCTGTAAATGGAGCTAAAGATTTTAATACCTTTAGTTTTTCATCCCTTACAGACTCACTCTGAATTGATACGGGAGGTTCCATGGCAATCAAACATAGAATCTGTAGGAGATGATTTTGAACCATATCCCTTAGAGCTCCAGTTTCATCATAATAACCACCCCTATCCTCAACACCCAAATCCTCTGCAACAGTTATTTGTATATGATCTATGGCTGAATTAGACCAACTCTGCTCAAAAATTGTATTACCAAATCGTAAAGCCAAAAGATTTTGAACAGCTTCTTTACCTAAATAATGATCAATTCTATAAATTTGACTTTCATTAAACCCAGTCGCTAGTGAATCATTTATTTCTTTAGCTGTATTTAAGTCTGTCCCAATAGGTTTTTCTACAACCACTCTGCAATTTTCTTTTATTAAATTAAACTCGTTTAAAGCTGATGAGATTCTTTTATACAAATTTGGAGGAGTAGCTAAATAATAAATAACTGCGCGATCAGCAGATATTTCTTTTAAATTATTCCAACCCTCATCAGAGTTTATATCTATCTGAATATAACTAATTCTTGCTGAGAATAATTTCCATGTGTCTTTGTGCTGATCGAAGTTCGGAAAATATTTTTGAAGTGAATCTTTGACCATTTCAACATATTCATCTGTTGTTAAATTTCTTGATCCAATTCCTATAATATTACTTTCAGTGCAAATGCTAGAAAGTGTTTCTTGTCTAAACATAGCTGGTATTAATTTTCTATTAGATAAATCACCAGTGCCGCCAAACAAATAGAGATCGAATGTATTAAGACTCATTAAAAGATTCCTTTAAAAAATTGATTTGTTTTAATTGGTTTGAGAATTCAGTAACATATTTTGCTGCATAAGCACCGTTAATAACTCTGTGATCATATGATAAAGAAACAGGTAGATATTTCTTATTAAGAACCTTCTCTCCATCAAGCAGCAGATGATCAAATGTTTTAGAAAGACCCAATATGGCGACTTCAGGAGGATTAATAATAGGTGTAAAGTATTTACCCCCTATTCCACTTAATGAAGAAATTGTAAAAGTAGCTCCTTTTAATTGATCAACTTTTAATTTTCTTTCTTTTGCTAACTTAGCAAGACTCATAACTTCATCTGATATTTCAAGGATACTTTTCTTTTCAGCATCCTTAATATTTGGGACTATAAGTCCCTCAGGCGTATCTACAGCTATGCCGATATTGAAATATTCCTTAATTACAAAACTTTCTAAATCTGATGTCAGTGATGTATTCATCATAGGGAATAGTTTTAATGTTTCTACAGTAGCTTTGATTATGAAAGCTAATGGAGAGACTTTTGTTTTGTGCTTTTTATTAAGATCAGATCTTAATTCTAGCAAGTCAGTGATATCTGAATCATTGTGTTGTGTAACGTGAGGAATATTAATCCATGACGTATGTAAATTTTTTGATGCAGTTTTTTGAAATTTAGACAATTTTTCAATACTTATATCGCCCCATTTTGAGTAATCAATATCTGGTTGTGAATGTTGGAAACCTTCCTGATCTTTGCTATTGAGTTTACTTGATACAAATGCATGCAAGTCCTCCTTTATAATTCTACCTTTTGGACCTGACCCTTTAACTTGTGATAAATCTATTCCAAATTCTCTAGCTAATTTTCTTGTTGCTGGGCCTGAGTGAACTGATGTATTTTTAAAATTGACAGGTTGTGTTGGCTTTTTCTTTAATTCAATATTCTCTTGGGATGTAATTTTTTCTGATTGTGCTAAATCATTGTCCTCGTTCTTAGTTTGTTTATTTTCTTGAGGTACTTTATTAATGATAGTTTCCAGCTCTACAAACGGCATACCCTCTTTAACCATATCCCCAACTTTTATAAGAATATTTTTTACAACTCCATCAGCTGATGCTGGAATTTCCATAGCAGCTTTGTCTGTTTCAAGAATCATTATTGAGTCTTCTGATTCAACTTTCTGACCAACCTCAACACATACTTCAATTACTTCAACCTCATCAACATCGCCTAAATCAGGTATATTAATTTGGCTAATATCTGACATTAAACTTCCCAAGGATTTGGTTTTAGAGGATCAACCTCCAGATCATCATAAATTTCTTTTAATTTCTTTTTATCTAAAGTGCCATTTTTAAATAAAGTATATGCGGATGCTCTTACAATGCTGTTAGCATCTATTTCAAAAAATTCTCTTAAACTGCTTCTAGAATCACTTCTTCCAAAGCCATCTGTTCCAAGAACAGTAAAATCATCTTTTATGTATGGTCTTATTTGCTCAGCATAAGACCTCATGTAATCAGTTGAAGCAATTACAGGAATAGATTCATTTTTAAAACATTCCTCTACGTACGTTTGCTTTTCTTTTTTTGTTGGATTTAGTTGGTTATATCTTTCAACCTCCATACCATCTTTTCTTAATAAATTAAAACTTGTAACACTCCATATTTCAGATTCAATTCCATAATTATCAAGAATGGATTTAGCTTTTATAGATTCATTTAAAATTGATCCCGAACCCAATAATCTTATTGCAGGAGTTTTAGATTCAATCAACCTATACATTCCCTTAACAATACCTTCCTCAGAACCTTTTGGCATTGGAGGGTGTTCATAGTTTTCATTGGTTGTTGTTATGTAATAGAAATAATTTTTTTGATCTACATACATTTTTTGAATCCCATCTTTTATAATGACAGCTACTTCATAGGAGAAGGTTGGGTCATAAGACAAGCAATTTGGTATGGTTGAGGAAAGAATATGGCTATGTCCGTCTTGATGTTGAAGACCCTCTCCATTAAGAGTTGTTCTTCCTGAGGTTGCACCAATTAAAAACCCCTTTGCTTGAGAGTCACCCGCTGCCCAAGCCAAATCATGAATTCTTTGGAATCCAAACATTGAGTAAAATAGGTAAAAAGGTACCATTGGAAAATCATAATTTGAGTAAGCTGTAGCTAAAGCAGACCAAGCTGAAAATGCACCAGCTTCAGTTATGCCCTCTTCAAGCATAACTCCCTCTTTTGATTCTTTATACCACATTACTTTATCTGCATCTTCTGGCTCATAGTTTTGTCCAGCTGATGAATAAATACCAACCTGTCTAAATAGTGCTTCCATACCAAAAGTTCTCGCTTCATCTGGAACAATTGGAACTATTCTTTTTCCTAGTTCTTTATCTTTAAGAAGATCAGTTATTACCCTTACTGTTGCCATGGTTGTTGAAATTTTTCTTTCATCCGAACCTTCATACAGCTTTGAAAATATTTTTTCATTAGGTACTTCGAGTACTTTCGATTTGTTCCTTCTTCTAGGTATTGGTCCGCCAAGATTTTGCCTTGTTTTCTTTAGATACTGCATTTCTGGTGAATCTTCAGGAGGCCTTACATAGGGTATATTTTCAATTTCATCATCTGTGACGGGTATATTAAATTTATCTCTAAAGGCTTTTATATTATCTAATGAGAGTTTTTTGACCTGATGAGTAGTATTGTCAGCCTCTCTAGAGCCAACCCCATATCCCTTGGTGGTGAGCGCTAATATAACTGTGGGAGCTCCTGATGAATTGACAGCCTTGTGATAAGCGGCATAAACTTTATATGGATCGTGACCTCCTCTGTTGAGCTTATAAATATCTTCATCAGTAAGATCTTCAACTATTTTCAAGGCGTCAGGATCTTTAGCAAAAAAGTTCTCTCTAGTATATGCGCCACCTTTTGCTTTAAAGTTTTGCATTTCTCCATCTAGAACTGCATCCATAATATCTTGAAGTTTTCCTTCTTTATCCTTAGCCATTATGGGATCCCATTTTCTACCCCAAACAACTTTAATTACATTCCAACCCGCCCCTCTAAATGATCCTTCTAACTCTTGAATAATCTTTCCATTTCCTCTTACAGGGCCATCAAGTCTTTGAAGGTTACAGTTAATAACAAAAATTAAATTTTCTAAGCTTTCTCTTCCTGCTAAAGCAATAGCCCCTTTTGATTCAGGCTCATCCATTTCACCATCACCACAAAATACCCATACCTTTCTATCATTTCTTGGTACTAAGCCTCTTGCAGACATATATCTCATTATATGAGCTTGATATATACCCATGATTGGTCCAAGACCCATAGAAACTGTAGGAAATTGCCAATAATCTGGCATTAACCATGGATGAGGGTAAGATGATAAACCGGGTTTTTTTACTTCTCTTCTAAAATTATCCAAATCTTCTTCATGAAGATATCCTTCTAAAAAAGATCTAGCGTATATCCCTGGAGAAGAGTGACCTTGATAATAAATTAGATCCTCAAGCTGACCTTCAGAGCCTCTAAAAAAATAATTAAAACCTACATCATATAAAGTTGCTGCAGATGAAAAAGTAGATATGTGACCACCCAAATCATCATCATTCTTATTTGCTCTTAAAACTAAAGCTAGAGCATTCCATCTAATTAAAGAACGAATT
>ERZ802822.994-NODE-994-length-18739-cov-11.726074_pt1 | contig 18739 bp, 17 predicted proteins | sample MGYA00345649_ERZ802822 | MGnify/ENA primary metagenome ERZ802822 (study PRJEB30503, sample SAMEA104212359) | marine metagenome | biome: Westerlies Biome; feature: [SRF] surface water layer (ENVO:00010504) within the epipelagic zone...; material: water...
TTGAACCAACGTAGGCAGAGCCAGTGGATTTACAGTCCACCCCCATTAACCACTCGGGCACCGACCCGAACCACACCTGGAGAATTTACCAGCCGATGCGTCATTCCTTGGCTTATCGATACGATTAATCCAGCTGAAACGGCCTTTTGGCCATGCACGTTCTGCTCATTAATGGTCCAAACCTCAACCTGCTGGGGCAGCGGGAGCCTGGAATTTATGGCCGCGACACCTTGGCCATGATTGAGACGGAGCTCACTCGAGAAGCCAACGCGGATGGTGTTGAGCTGGTGTGCTTTCAGAGCAATTTTGAAGGGGCTCTGATTGAGCGCATCCATCAAGCCATGGGTGAGAGCCAGGGGATTTTGATTAATGCAGGTGCCTACACCCACTCATCGATTGGGATTCGTGATGCTCTAACGGGTGTGGCCATTCCCTATGTGGAGTTACACCTCAGTAACACCCACTCTCGGGAACCCTTTCGCCATCATTCGTACCTGGCTGATCGTGCCGTTGGTGTAGTGAGTGGATTCGGCCCCAAGAGTTATTCGTTGGCTCTGAGTGGACTCGTCCACCACTTGAGACAAGGCGGATGACCGTTTCGTTCCCGCAGAAGTCCACTCCGGAGAAGGCCACTCCGGAGAAGGCCATCGCTTCGATTCGTTGGCTCGCGGCACCCACCAGTTGGAGTTGGGTTGAACAAGCCAACGCGCGGCCGATGGAAGTGTTGATTGACCATGCCCATTGCGAGCGGAAAGCAGCAGGCTCCGCCGTACAGATGATGTTTCGTTATCTCTGTGAACCAGGTCTGGGGGAGGTGCTGAGCCCCTTGGCGCGGGAGGAACTGGAGCACTTTGAGCAGGTTCTCGCCTTGATCAAATCACGAGGCCGATACCTCGAGCCCCTTCCTTCGCCTGGTTATGCAGCCAACCTGGCACGTCATATCCGCAAGGGGGAACCCCTGCGGATGCTGGATTCATTTCTTGTGGCTGGCTTGATCGAAGCGCGGAGCCATGAACGGATGGCTCTCTTGGCCGAGCACAGTCCCGATGCTGAATTGCGGTCGCTGTATGGAGAACTTTTAGAGAGCGAAGCGCGTCATTTCGGGCTGTATTGGGTTTTGGTGGAGGAGCGCTTTTCGCGAGCTGTGCTGGTGGAACGCTTGCAAAGCCTGGCCCTTGCCGAAGTGGCGGCGTTGCAAGGTGTCCTTGATTGTCCGGACGATGTGCGGATGCACTCCTGTGGGGTGTCTCTTGTCTGAGCTACGCCGAAATGTCTTGGGCTGCTATCTGAAGTGCCTCGCGCCGAGAGGCCACCAGTTCTCCATGAACACCGAATTGGCGCAGGCGCTGTTGCAGTTTTGAGTTAGCTCCAGCGATGAGAATGGTTCGTCCGGATGTTTGTGCCTCTTGCACCATCCGTTCAATGGCGAGAGAGGCCGTGATTCCAATTCTTGGCACCTCTGTGATGTCCAGAATTAAAACCTTGTAGTTCTGAATGAGGCCCATCCGGGCACTAATCCCCTTGGCGGCACCAAAGCTCAGCGGTCCGCGGAGTCGGAACAGCATCAGAGCATCGCCGCACCGAACAACCAAGCCCTTTTCCTCGGCATTGAGGTCATGGTGACGGCCTGCTGCAACATCGGGCGAATTATCGGCGTCCATCCCCTCCAGCTGAGTTTGCGTGATGGAATCAACGGTGAGCAAGTTGGCGATGAACATCCCAATTAACACCCCCCAAATCAAGTCCCAAAACACCGTCATTAACAGAACGGCGTACATCAACACAGCCGTCTTTCCGGACAGACGGTGGGCACGAAGAAGGAAGCCCCAGTCGATGATGTCGAGCCCCACTTTGATCAGAATTCCGGCCAACAGTGCGGTGGGAATTTGTGCGGCAAGCGGACCTGCCCCCAGCAGAACAATCAGCAGAACGACTGAATGGCTCATGCCAGACAGCGGTGTGGAGCCGCCGGACTTGATGTTGATCACCGTGCGCATCGTGGCGCCAGCTCCGGGCAGGCCAGACAGGAAGCCCGCAGCGGTGTTCGCTATTCCTTGACCAATGAGCTCACGGTTGGAGTCGTGGCTGGTTTGGGTGATGTTGTCGGCGACGAGAGAGGTGAGGAGTGAGTCGATGGCTCCAAGTAGGGCGAGGACAACACCGGCCTTCACCAGCTCCGGGAGGTGCTGACTGAAGTTGGGCATGACCAGCTGAAGTCCCCCCTCTGGGATGCTTCCGATTCGAGCCAGTGGTTCCAATCCCAGGGCGTTTAAACGGTTGTCGTTGAAGAGCAGCAACGACAGTGGGGTCACAATCACCAGTGCCAGGAGTGGTGAGGGAATCCACTGGCGCAACCGCAAGGGCGAGAGGAACACCACAGCCAAAGTCATCACACCCACCGCTAACGCTGCGGGATTGAGGCCAGGGCTGTTGGCCAGTGTTTGCAGCGAATCCACCACACCACCTCGGGTGGTAATTCCCACAAAAGGCCCGAGCTGCAAAACGAGAATGATGAAGCCGATGCCCGACATGAACCCCGACACCACGGAGTAGGGCACGAGCGTGATGAAGCGGCCCAGGCGCAGCACACCGAGCAGCATTTCGCAGACGCCGCCAATCACCACAGCAGCCATCACCATCGGCAGGATTTCCCCTGCGTTGAGGTCTTGATTGACTCCAACAGCAGCGAGGCTGGAGACGACCCCCGCCACGGTGACGCTCATGGGTCCTGTGGGACCACTCACCTGGGCGGGAGTTCCGCCCAGTAGAGCGGCTAAGAATCCAGTAATAATCGCCCCGTAAAGCCCATAAATGGCTCCGCCTGGACCCAGTGCCGCATTACCAAAGGCCAGTGCGAGAGGTAAGGCGACGACCGCAGCGGTGAGTCCACCGAGGAGGTCGCCTTTCAGATTGCGGCGATGGAAGCCGTGAATAAAGCCCATTAAGGCAGTCCACTCCAGCTGCTCAGTGCGTCGAGCGTTTGCAGGCCTTCTCGTCGACGTCCATCAGGCATCACCCAGGTGGGGTAGGCGCGAATGGCTGCGGATTCACAATCAGCGGCTTGTTGGGGAAGTTTTTTGGGTTGACGACACTCCACATAGGGAACGGTTCGTCCAGCTTGTTGGCCAAACAGATTCATTTGGCGAAAGCAAGCCGGACAACTCCAGGAGCCATAAAAGCGTGCTCCGATGGAGCTCAGATGATTGGCCAATGCGATCGCCTGATCACTTGAGGCCCGAAGTGGTTCACCGATCGTGCCCTTCCATTGCTGCTCTGCTGAGGCAGGCAGAACCCAGATGGCAGCGCCCAAGGCCCAACCCATGAAAACGATTCCACCGATTCTTTTCATGCAGGCCAAGCGCTACAAAAGGAAGTTAGGTCGGATGGCACCGTTCGGGCTTCCCTCCATCCCGAACCCTCACGAAACGAGCCACCGTTGAGACAGTGGGATTCGGGAACGGGAACCATGGCTGGTAGCGGTTACAAGGATTATTTCCAGGTTCTCGGTGTTGACCGATCCGTGGATGCTGACGGAATCAAGCGCGCTTTTCGAAAACTGGCTCGCCAATATCACCCTGACGTGAACCCTGGCGATGCATCTGCAGAGGCGCGTTTCAAAGAGATCAGTGAGGCTTATGAAGTGCTCTCTGATGCCGATAAGCGCAAGCGTTATGAGCAGTTTGGCCAGTACTGGAACCAGGCAGGGGGGATGGGAGGTGGAGCCCCTGGCATGGATGTTGATTTCGGACGATATGGAAACTTCGACGATTTCATCAATGATTTGCTCGGACGCTTTGGCGGTCCTGGGGGTTCCCCTGGCTTCCAGGGGGGTGGTTTTCCCGGTGGCGGATTCCCGCGGGGAGCCCAGGCATCGCGTTCACCGGTGAATCTCGATGCGGAAGCGGCCGTTGGGGTCTCGTTCACGGAGGCCTATCGGGGTGGAGAGCGAACGTTGTCGGTGAACAACGAGCGGGTTCAGGTCCGCATACCGGCTGGGGTCAAAAACGGATCGCGGCTTCGTCTTAAGGGGAAGGGGAATTTGCAGCCTGGAACAGGTCGGCGTGGTGATCTTTACCTGAATCTTTCGATCAAGCCCCATGCGATCTGGCGACTTGATGGTGATCAGCTTCGTGCCGACCTTCCCGTCAGTTTCGATGAGTTGGCCTTGGGCGGGATGGTGACTGTGATGACTCCCGACGGCGAAGCTCAGGTTTCGATTCCTCCTGGAACTCCGCCAGGGCGCAGTCTCCGACTTAAGAACAAGGGTTGGCCTTTGAAAGCTGGCCGCGGCGATCTCCTGCTGACACTCACCCTTGAGTTGCCCACCGCGTGGAGTGCGGAGGAGCAGCAATTGCTTGAACAACTCCGTGTTCAGCGTTCTGCGAATCCCCGCCACGACTGGTTACGAAGTGCCGCTCTTTGAACAGCGGACCGTACGATCGCTGATACCTCCCCCGGTCTGATGGAGCTCACTTACCGCCCCCGTCGTTTACGTCGTACGCCGGCCTTGCGCGCCATGGTGCGAGAGCACAGTCTCTCAGCTGCGGACTTTATTTACCCCTTGTTTGTGCATGAGGGTGATGGGGTGGAGCCAATTGCTGCCATGCCTGGAGCCAGTCGGTGGAGCGTGTCTGCATTGATGGGCGAAGTCCAACGAGCATGGGACCTGGGTGTTCGCTGCATCGTGTTGTTCCCCAAGGTGTCTGAGGAACTTAAAACTGAAGATGGGGCTGAATGTTTCAACGAAAATGGGTTAATTCCCCGTGCGATTCGCCAAATTAAAGGGGCTATTCCTCAAATGGCGATCATGACGGATGTTGCTTTGGATCCCTATTCCTGTGATGGTCATGACGGGATTGTGAGTGAGGATGGGGTTGTGCTTAATGACGAGACGATCGAACAGCTTTGTAAACAAGCGGTGGTCCAAGCCCGTGCTGGTGCAGATCTCATTGGTCCGAGCGACATGATGGATGGCCGGGTTGGGGCGATCCGTGAAGCTCTTGATGATGAGGGGTTTGAACATGTCGGCATCATTAGCTATACCGCTAAATATTCTTCGGCTTATTACGGTCCGTTCCGAGAAGCTCTTGATTCGGCACCGAGATCAACCGGTTCAAAGCCGATCCCGAAAAACAAAGATACTTATCAAATGGATCCAGCCAACGCTCGGGAGGCGATTACTGAGGCCCAGCTGGATGAGCAAGAAGGCGCCGATATTATGATGGTGAAGCCAGGTTTGGCTTATTTAGATATTATTCACCGTCTGCGTGAGGAATCGGAATTGCCGATTGCTGCATACAATGTAAGCGGCGAATATTCGATGGTTAAGGCTGCCGCAGAGCGAGGTTGGATTGATGAAAAAGCGGTTGTATTAGAAACCTTGCTGAGCTTTAAAAGGGCCGGTGCCGATTTGATCCTCACTTATCACGCCTGCGACGCTGCTGGCTGGCTTCGAGAAGGTTGATCTCATGCATAGGCTTCTTGTCTTGTAGAGATAACGCTTTTTCTTTCTAAATTGAAGTTCTATTTTTATTATTGCTCGAGCTGATTGATTCGTTCAGTTGTTTTTATTGAGGTGGGGGTGACTGCTAAGGGTAAGAAGCGATTTTGTGGAGCTTTTTGGGTTAAGAGATTGTCTGCTTAAGTTGCCAATTACAATTTTTAAGACTTGAAGGCCATTGCTGGAGTCTTTGATTAGCTCGAATGCTCGCTGCTTTGTGTTGATCTGCTCCACAATGGTGATCTTCAATCGCTTCTTCGAATGTCAACGGTTGATCGGCTCGGCCACGTCGCCATCCGCGTTGATGATGTGGAACGTGCCGTGTCCTTTTACACGGGCCTGGGCATGCGTCTGGTTTGGCAGGCCGAGGATTGGTGCTACCTCGAGGCAGGCGACAGTCGTGACGGGTTGGCGTTGCTAGGGCCGGGTTACAAGGCGGCAGGTCCCCATTTCGCGTTTCATTTTCGCGATCGGGCTGAAGTGGATGCCATTCACCACCGGCTCAAGGCGCAAGGAACCCACGTTGGTGCAGTGCATGACCATCGCGACGGTACCGCCTCTTTTTATCTGAAAGATCCCGAAGGTAATTGGCTCGAAATGCTGTATGAACCCCCTGGTGGTATCCCTTCCAACTGCGATTGAGACCGTGAGTCCCCCCAACGACCATCAAGCTCTAAGCGAAACGCTCGAGCTGTTGGAGTGGCCTGAGGTGTGTGAGCACCTGGCAACGTTTGCCAGCACACGCATGGGTCTTGAGTCGGCTCGGGCAACTCGGTTGCCTCCTTCTCTTGCGGAGACGCTGAAACGTCAGGCCGAAACCGTCGAGATGGTGGTTTTGGACGATCTCACAGAGGGCGGCTTGAGTTTCCGGGGTGTGAAAGATCTTCGGCCAGTTCTGTTGCGATGTCTCAAGGGTGGTGTGGCCTCAGGAGAGGAGTTGCTGGCCGTTGCTGGAACCCTCGCTGCCGCAAGAAAGTTGCGTCGTCAAATCGATGACCATGAGCTGCGTCCCGTCTGTACAGCTCTCATCGAAACGATGGTTACCCTGCCTGATCTTGAGCAACGCTTGAAGTTCTCCCTGGAAGAAGGTGGTCGTGTCGCGGATCGAGCTAGCCCCCCGTTAATGGGCCTTCGACAGCAATGGCATGGCTTGCGCCAGGAACGACGCGACAAACTCCAAGAACTCACGCGTCGTTACGCCTCCTTTCTCCAAGACTCAGTCATTGCCCAGCGTCATGGACGCCCTGTCCTCGCTGTTAAAGCAGGTGCGGTGGGCCAGATATCGGGTCAAGTCCACGACAGTTCGGCATCTGGGAACACCGTTTTTATCGAGCCCCGCTCAGTACTCACGATGGGCAACAAGCTCGTCGATTTAGAAGCTCGAATTCGAAAAGAAGAGCAGCGGGTTCTCGCTGAGTTGAGTGCCTTGGTTGGCCAGGACGAGCCAGTGCTGGACTCGCTCGTGGAGATCCTATTAACCCTGGATTTGGCCTTGGCCCGTGGGCGTTATGGCCGATGGCTCGGAGGAACTCCCCCGACCATGGAGGAGGAGCCTGATGCGCCATTCCTGTTGAAGGATCTTCGGCATCCACTGCTGATTTGGCAGCACAAACGATCGGGTGGCCCGCCGGTGGTTCCCATCAGTGTCGATGTATCGGCGCAGTTGAGGGTTGTTGCGATTACAGGTCCCAACACTGGGGGGAAGACCGTCAGCCTTAAAAGCTTGGGCCTTGCTGCACTGATGGCCCGCGCTGGCATGCTGATTCCCTGCTCTGGTCAGCCCTCATTGCCTTGGTGTGGTCAGGTACTCGCTGATATCGGCGATGAGCAATCTCTTCAACAAAGCCTGTCCACATTTAGTGGTCATATCAAACGGATTGGCAGGATCCTGCAGGCGCTTGAATCCGGACCCGCTCCAGCCTTGGTGCTATTGGATGAGGTTGGGGCAGGGACAGACCCAAGTGAAGGCACAGCTTTAGCGACAGCTTTGCTGAAAGCGTTAGCCGATCGGGCTCGACTCACGATCGCAACAACACACTTTGGCGAGCTCAAGGCGCTCAAATACAACGATGACCGTTTTGAAAACGCCTCAGTTGCCTTTAACGCTGAAACCCTGTCTCCCACCTATGAACTTCTCTGGGGAATCCCAGGGCGAAGCAATGCCCTAGCGATTGCGATGCGTTTAGGACTTGATGCAGGGGTGCTGGACCAAGCGCAAGCCCTCTTGGCTCCGGCTGCGGAAGGCGAAGTGAACACGGTGATTCAAGGCCTTGAGGAGCAACGTCAGCGACAGCAAGCAGCTGCGGAAGATGCAGCAACACTCCTGGCGCGTACTGAGCTGCTGCATGAAGAGTTGCTCTTGCGCTGGCAAAAGCAAAAGCAGCAGACGGCCTTGCATCAAGAACAAGGACGTCAGCGACTGGAACATTCCATCCGTGAAGGACAGAAGGAGGTGCGTTCCTTGATTCGCCGGTTGCGGGATGACCGAGCGGATGGTGAAACGGCGCGCAAAGCAGGACAACGTCTTCGCAAGCTGGAAGACCATCACCGTCCAACAAAAGAAAAGCGTGCACCAAAACCAGGCTGGCGTCCTGAGGTTGGAGAACGCGTTCGGTTACTGGCGTTAGGAAAGGCAGCAGACGTGTTGGCCATCTCAGAGGATGGTCTGCAACTCACGGTTCGTTGCGGTGTGATGCGAACGACCGTCGAACTCAACGCCGTTGAAAGCTTGGATGGCCGGAAGGCGGATCCTCCTCCGGTCCCCGTTGTGAAAGTGCAAGCGCGCTCAGGATTGGGAGCAGGCGCTCAAGTGCGAACGAGCCGCAACACCTTGGATATTCGTGGGATGCGTGTGCACGAAGCAGAATCCACCGTGGAAGAGCAGCTCCGCAATGCCAATGGTCCCCTGTGGGTGATCCATGGAATCGGTACGGGAAAGCTGAAGCGTGGCCTGCGGGCTTGGCTCGATACGGTTCCTTATGTGGATCGTGTCGTTGATGCCGACCAGGGTGATGGGGGGCCGGGGTGCACAATTATTTGGCCAAGATGAATAAATCAGATGTTGTGAATCACATCACTACTTGTTAACTCATCGGCGCTAGACTCCAAAGCAATAGCACTAAAACTGTGTTTCTTAAGTTTTATATTGGTGTCATGATCTGAGGCAACAATTTTGCAATTTCTTGATGGTTCGAAGGCGTCCTTGTTGAGATTGAGTTCTTGGAATTTGTCTTGCCGCTTGGTAGCTAAAAAGTTATCCTTCCGGAACCACTTTTAAGGATATTAAAGCCACTCTTGCCGATGAAATGATTATTCCTCCTTGTCACCTTGCAAGCAACTATTGGCGCCTTCACTGTTCAATTTTGAACTTTTGTTTGGTAATTAATATATGAACTCAGAGTATTGCCTGAAAGTTCTGCTATATGTAGCTTGGTCTATTCTTTAGTTGCTTTTCATTGCCAGAACTGCTTGATCGAGAGGCTTGGATATGCCTGACGGCCAGATAGCTGTGTAGCGATAAAGTTCAGAAATTGAATTGTTGTAATTAAATATTGATTTGTTGTACCTCCTTGAGGCAACGGCAACAGCTGTTGCAGCTGTTGAGTAGCTTGATGCAGAAATTTGATCCTGTTTGTAAAGCTGCATATTGGTTTGTCTTGCATTTAAGGCGTTTTTTAGTGCTGCGGATGATGTGTCTAAAGTCATTTTTGCAGTTGTATATCTTGTGAATGCTGTAGCTGCTTGCGCCTCAATATTATCTCTATGAGATTGTGCTTCAGCTAAGAATTTTTTCGACTGATACTCGAGACTTTTTGCTTTTGCAGCAGTAACTGTTCCGTCAAAGTGCCAATTGATTTTTAGGCCAATATTTGCTTCCGGACCATATAAGTAACTCCCGTTGTATTTATTGGTATCAGGCATGCCATTGATGCCATGCTGGCTGGTGTATCCAGCGTATCCGTACAATGAAAGTTTTGGGGCATAGCTGTATTTCAGTGACGTTGCTAGGTAGCTTGTCGACTTCGCTCGCGTTTGAGCTATCTTTATCTCCTCTCTATGATTAAGCGCATGCTCGATTGTAGGCATTAATTTTAAGGGCCAAGATCCAAGTGGTCGTAATTCAAAGTTGCTTATTGGACGGGCCAAAGTTTTAAGCGGCAGGCCCATGTTTGATGATAGTTTTGTGGCTGCTTCCATTAGGTGCACGTGTTGTTGAATTAACTCTTCTAGTTGACTGTATAGTGTCGATTTATTTTGCTGAACAGTATTCAAGTTCTTAAGACTTGGATTCCTTTTGTACTTATTTTCCGACTCGACTAGTTGCGCTAAATTAATGCTGTAATCTTGTTCGAGGTTGTTTAGGTATTGCCGAATACTATATAATTTGTAGTAATCTCTATGGATGTCTAGCACTAAATCTCTTGCAGATAAATTGAACAAGAGCTCTTCTGCCTTTGCTGATTCAGTAGAGCTGTTGATCTTTGCACCCCTGCTCAGGTTGAAAAATGTCCATTGGGCCTGAATCCCTGGAGTTAGCGCGTCAAGGACTGTAAAAGATCTTGCTGACTGGCTTGGTGTTGTCGATGTGCTGAAAGAACCACCTCGTAAGGAAGAGTATCTTTGTCCAACTAAAGGAAATGTGGGGACTGTGGTGATGTCACCCATGGGTCCGGCCCCCGAAACAGTGGGCCACCACAATCTCTTATCGCTAATGGCTCTCCATTGTTCTGATTGAACGCCTTTGTAGGCAGCCTGTATTGTCGGATTGTGGGAAATAGCGTAATAAGTAGCATCTTCAAGCGAAAATTCTTGGGAGCGTTTCTGGAAATCAGATCTGATCTCTGCTAATCGCTTGCTTGTCTTTGAAAAGGTATCTATTCGGCTTTTGTTCTGATTTTGTACTTGCTGAGATTCCGCAGAAGCTTTGATTGCAAAGCCACCCAGTCCCACAATTGTCAATGCATAGAAAATAAATCTTAAAGAAAAAGAGGATACTTTCATTTGATGCTAGATATATTTAGCACGTTATTAAGTGGTCGGTTTCTGGGTCGCATTTATTTTCAATTGCGCATATTTGATGTCATGCTGATTCATTCGTTTGGCAGGCGTATTTAACCGCCCTTTGTACGTCACGGTCCTTGATGTTGAGTTTGTCGTTGAGGTCGATCCTTTAGGTCGTCTCAGGCAGATGCGCTCCTGGTTCTATGGGGTCTGGTAAGGCAATGGCATTGCCGTTCTCATCAAACAACCTCCATCCGCGGGGATCTGGTGAAAGATGCACCATTTGTCTTGGCTGATAAAGGGGGTCTGGTGGCGTTCGAACTTGGATTAAGTGATCCCCGTCTAGCAATCGACAGGTGAGGACTTGTTCGTTGCCCAGCACTTCGCAATGGCTCACTTCTGCCGTCAAATTCCGGTTTGTTGCCGGAGCCAATCTCCAGCCCTCTGGCCTCAGCCCAGCGGTGAGCTGTCTTCCTTCAAGGTTGGAAAGAATCTCAACCAGAGGCCCTTCCGTCGGGAGCCGTCGATCGCCGAGCATGAGCGTTGCATTCGGCCCAACGCAAACGGGCAGAAGCGCCATCGGAGGACTACCGATGAATTGTGCGACAAACAAATTGGACGGCCAGTTGTAGAGCTCCATCGGGGTCCCCAGTTGTTGGAGCGTCCCCTGGTTCAAAACGGCAATTCGGTGCCCCATCGTCATGGCTTCCACCTGATCGTGGGTGACGTACACCGTGGTGGTGTTCAGGGCTCGTTGGAGTTCAACGATGCGCGTGCGCGTGCTGTTGCGGAGCTTCGCATCGAGGTTGCTGAGCGGTTCATCCATCAAGAACACCGCGGGTTTCCTCGCCATGGCGCGTCCCAAGGCAACCCGTTGTTTTTGGCCGCCAGATAATTCCTTCGGTAGCCGATCGAGGAGTGGTTCCAACTCGAGAGCCTTGGCCACCGTTTGAATCTGCTCAGCGATTTGTTGCTCCCTGTTGGAACGAATCCTGAGTGCTCGCGGCCATCCTCTGGTCGCACGGCTGCATTGATCGTGCAGGTGTTGCCATGGGGAGCGTATTTGGCTTCGGCGTAGCCCAAAACTCAGGTTGTCGCGCACGCTGAGATGGGGATAAAGCGCATAGCTCTGGAACACCATGGCCACGTTGCGTTGCGCTGGTCGGACGAGGCTGACCGGTCGATCACCAATCAGGATTTCTCCTGAGGTCGGCCGATCTAAACCGGCGAGTAGGCGCAGAAGTGTGCTCTTTCCACAGCCTGATGGTCCGACAAGAACGAGGAATTCACCATCGTCGATGGTGAGATCGAGCTGCCGCAACACCTCAACTGGTGTTTCGCCGCGTCGTCCGGGGTAGGTCTTGCTGAGAGCTTCAAAGCGGACGCCTGACAATCGATTGCTGCATCGGTTTGATCCTAAGGTTGGGGATTGGATCCAAGCGACGCTGCCGTGCAGTTCATCGATCAGGCGCGGATCTCCACGCGCGGGGGGCGCGGCGGTGACGGAATCGCTGCATTCCGCAGAGAAAAGTACGTTCCAGCGGGTGGCCCCTCCGGCGGCGACGGTGGCTATGGCGGCCATGTGGTGTTGGAAGCCGACAGCAATCTGCAGACGTTGTTGGATTTCAAATACAAGCGCATGTTTGCTGCGGACGATGGAAAACGCGGCGGACCGAATAAACGCACTGGCGTTTCAGGGCGTGAACTGGTGATCAAAGTTCCCTGTGGAACCGAGGTTCGTCACCTCACCACAGGCATCCTTTTGGGGGATTTGATTGAGCCTGGAACAAGGCTGGTAGCTGCCTTCGGCGGGCGTGGGGGGTTGGGTAATGCTCATTATTTGAGTAACCGCAATCGCGCACCCGAGAAATTCACGGAAGGGCGTGAGGGGGAGGAATGGCCGTTGCAGTTGGAGTTGAAGCTTTTGGCGGAGGTGGGCATTATTGGCTTACCCAATGCTGGCAAAAGCACCCTGATCGCAGTGCTTTCGGCAGCCCGACCCAAGATTGCTGACTACCCGTTCACCACGTTGATTCCCAATTTGGGAGTGGTGCGGCGTCCGAGCGGTGATGGCACTGTTTTTGCCGATATTCCTGGCCTGATTGCTGGTGCAGCCCAAGGTGCTGGTCTTGGCCATGATTTTTTACGTCATATCGAAAGAACGCGTCTCTTAATTCACATGGTCGATGCTGGATCTGAGGATCCGGTTGAAGATTTACGCGTGGTGGAGCAGGAACTCAAGGCCTATGGCCATGGGTTGGTCGATAGGCCAAGACTCTTGGTGCTGAATAAAAAAGAACTGCTTCAGGAGTGCGATTTGCCTGGGGTCTTGGAAGACTTAAAAAATGCAAGTGGACGAAATGTTTTATGCATTTCTGCTGCCATGGGAACAAATCTTGATGAGCTACTTGAAAACGTATGGAATGAGCTTGGAGTGTAATAACGAATCTATTGCTGATCAAAAGTAATATCAAGTTGAATTGATCTAATGCTTTCGTGGCCTTTCTATTTGCGCTTGATTTGCGCATAATAAAAATTCAGGAGCGATTGATCCAGAGGCTAAATTATTTTAATGAGTTCGATGAGGGAGCAACTTAATCAAATTGAACCAAAAAATGCTGGTCAATGCCTGACCAGCAACCTAAAGATATGAATTAAAGAGAGTAGAGCTCTCAATGAACACTCAATCGTCGTAAACCCGACACTCGTCTGCATCAGGATTGGCATCGCAATACAACTCGAGTGACGTGGGATCGTGCTTGTCCTCAGGGTTGTGCTCCTTGTACTCCTCAAGAGACTTCAGCTCATCTGTGAGGTGGCGCAGCTTGGCATCGTCTCCAGAGTTTTTGGCCGCCTGGATTTCAGACTGATCCTTCTGGATGTGCTCGTCGATGGATTTCATGGTTCCAGCCTTCGCTTGCGCGAGCTTAAACCGGCTTGCCAGTTTTATTGTCTTGCTTTCTTGAAGCCATGACCTTTTGTCAAAGGGCAGGTTTTAGACCACGGGCTTCATGGATCAAACCAACCTCTCAAGGAGCAAGCTCGCTGAGCTCAAGCCAGCGCTCTTCGGCTTGTTCGATGGTGCTAATCAGCGCCGCAAGTTCGAGGCTTCGTGCGGTGATGTCGTCACAGTGGCCGGCAATTTGTGTTTCCAATGCAGAGCGCTGCTGCTCAAGTTGCGGCAATTTTGAATCCAGCTGATCTAATTCCTTTGTTTCCTTGAAGCTGCGACGACGTGGCCCCTCCGATGTGGGCTTGTGGGGCTGACGTTCCTTGGTGGGTGTTGGTGCAACGGCTTGCATCCGCTCCTCTTGTTTTTGTTGCTCAAGGAATTCGCTGTAGTTCCCCTCAAACCGTTTGAGACGGCCGTTTTCGAAGCAAAACAGACGATCCACTGTTCGATCCAGAAAGTAGCGATCGTGGGAAACAACGATGACGCAGCCACGGAAGTCCTCTAAAAAATCTTCCAAGACGCTGAGTGTTTGCACATCAAGGTCATTGGTGGGCTCATCAAGAAGCAGCACGTTGGGAGCTTGAACGAGCATTCGACACAAAGTGAGTCGACGTCGCTCTCCACCCGAAAGCTTGCTAAGTGGGCTGTGTTGTTGTGCAGGGGGAAATAGAAAGCGTTCCAGAAGTTGAGAAGCGGTGACCTGTTCTCCGCCTAGATCAATCCTGCTGGCGGCTTCTTCGACAAATTCGATCACTTTTCTTTCCAAACCTTTGCCTTGATCAAAGGCATCGGTGTGTTGATCCAAGTAGCCGATATGGATGGTTTCGCCAAGCCGCAAGGTCCCTTCGGTGGCCTGACGCCGTCCTGCAATCAAGTCCAGCAGGGTGGACTTCCCGCTGCCGTTGGGCCCCAAAATTCCTACACGGTCTTCCGGACTGAAGCTGTAGCTGAAGTTGTCGAGTAGTCGTTGCCCATCAGGGTGTCCATTCGCCGTCACCCCCAAGGCTTCAGCTTCGATGACTTGTTTGCCAATGCGGCGACTCACGCTTGCCATTTCAAGTTTGTCCTTGGCTTGGCTTGGTTTGTCTTCGCGCATCGTCTCGATGCGTTGAAGACGCGCTCTTTGTTTCGTGCTGCGTGCTTTGGGTCCCTGGCGAAGCCAGGCCAGTTCGCGTCGAAGAACGCCACGAAACTTGGCAGCTGAGGCTGCCTCTGAAGCATCTTCTTCGGCTTTGTGCTGCAAAAAGGTGCTGTAGTTGCCCTGATAAGTCCGCGCTCGGCCCTGATCGACTTCCACCATTCGGCGGGTGACGCGATCGAGCACGTAACGGTCATGGGTGACCAAAACGAGGGCACCTGGATAGCGATCCAACCAGCTCTGAAGCCACTCAATGGCAGCAGCATCGAGATGGTTCGTTGGTTCATCCAAAAGCAGCACATCTGGGCAGGCCACCAGGGCTGAGGCCAAGCCAACCCGTTTGCGATAGCCGCCAGAGAGGTCCTCGACAGGACGTTGTAAGTCGCCAATTCCGAGTTTCTGCAGGACTTCGCGGCATTGCTGCTCGAGGCTCCATGCATCCTCCTCATCCATCGTTTGGCTGAGTTCTCCCAGCTCTGACAACAAGGTTGCGTTCTCGGGTGCCGCGGCAACCGCGTCGCTTAGGGCGTTAAAGCGCAACAGCAGATCGCGCTTGGCGCCGCACCCTTCCAGGACTTGTTCGAGAACGGTGAGCCCTGGGGTGATGCGGGTGTCTTGCCCAACGAGCTCAACACGTAGACGTGGGGAGCAGCGTCGTTCGCCGTTCCCTAGCGGTTCGCTTCCTGCGAGAACCTTGAGCAAGGTGGATTTTCCAGCGCCGTTTGGACCGATTAACCCGAGGCGCTCTTTGTCGCCGATATGAAGATTGAGATCGGCAAACAGAGTTCGGATGCCGAAGTCTTTCGAAGCACCCACCAAGCTGATCAAACTCACTGTGTGCTGGTAGGTCGTTGGCTGTCTAGGTATGCAAACACACTCTTGTCGCCCACATCTGCAGCGGCTTCCATTCCAAATTTCCGAAGCGCGAGCAGCACCATTAATAGTCCAGCGGTTATGAGAAGGGCGGCACAAAGGCTCGTATTGATAATTCCCACCAGACGCCCCAGGAGGGCGATGGGTAAGAGCAGGGTGAGTCCAATCGCTTCGGGTCGTTGGAAGCAGAAAAACTCCTTAAAGCCGATGCCCGCGAGGGCCGCAAACAATGGACCGATCGCCAGGATCCATAACGGTTGTGCAACAAGCATGGCGAGGGCTTCATTCGGACCAGCTCGCATTAAGAGGAGTCCCCAGCCCAGGCAACCGATCAACCAAAACAACTTCAGCGCGTTGTGGAGTGGTCGTAGATAGATGTGGATCCACTTCAGTGCCAAGCCGAGTCCGGCCATGAATGGCACAAGCCAAATCCAGGCCCAGCTGTCTCCAAACTGCCACCAGTGAACTAACGCTGCAGTCATCGCTAGCCCGGCTACGAGGAGTGAAATGCGGTAGCGCTGCACCTCTTGCCGATCTGTTGAGGTGATCGTGTAGGGGCCATAAACGCCTTCAAACTGGGGATCACCCGTCGTCATTCGTTCGAGATATCACTGCATATAAGTGTGGTCAGATCTGGTCCAGAGGGGACGATTCCACCAGGATTCAGCGGAAATAGCGCTCCGAAGTAGTCATGTCGCCAAGATTCGGCGTCACAACTTGTTTGGACACCGGGCTGCTCATAGAGCCGCCGTCGCCAATTCCATAGTTTTGGGAATGTCCAAAGTGGACGCTGACTACAGCCAAACAGTGGTGAGTACACCATTTCCCATCGAATCAAGGTGGGAAATAAACGCACATCCGCCAAGGTGATCTGCTCCCCGCAAAGCCAGGGTCCCGATTGAGACAGGCTTGTTTCCACTTGATCGAGGGCTGCAAACAATGCGGCTTCAGCACGGTTGTAAGCCGCTTGATTGCGGGCAAAGCCGCAGCGATAGACCCCATCATTCACGTTGGGTTGGAGGAGTTCCTGCCAACGGCTAATGCTGTTTCGTAGTTCTGGTGGAGCCAGGTCTGGTGCTTCTTCATGCGTTGGCCAGCGGTTCAACACCTCCACGAGCTGGGCACTTTCGTTCCCAAGAATTTTGGGATAGCTGGGGTCGATCAGGACTGGAACTGTGGCGCGATGGGAAGGAGGTGCGTCACAGCGTTGATACAGCGCTAGCAAGCTGTTGCATCCCAGCCAGGGAGGATCGAGTTGCCACCGTCCAGCCTTGTGATCTGCATGGGCTGTTAACAGATTGAGACTCTGATCAAGCCCTCGCAATTGATGGACCAGCCAGGTGCGATGGGCCCATGGACAGCTACGCCCAACAATTAAGTGGGGACGTTGGTCATGGGGGCGGGACTGCAAGTCCAGAGCGTTGGGACCTTCCGCCTCAAGGTGGTCGCTTTTTGGTCTGCAGTAGTTCCCTTCAGCATCAGCGGGGCCAAGACCGCCCATGAGCCGTTGCCATTGCCAACGCCAGCCAGCTTTGGCTGCCATCACAACGATGGGAGGAATCGACATGGCATTTGCCGGTGCAATGGCTGAGGTCGTTACGACCTCAGCCATCTTGGCCCCATACTTCAGTCAAGCAAGATCCTTTTGGAGTGCATGGCTGCCAGCGATGTTCTGGTTGTGGCAGGGACCCACGGCAATGAGCTGAATGCTCCTTGGTTGTTGCAGCAATGGAGTCGTCAGCCTGATCTGATCAATTCCGCTGGACTGTCAATACAACGGTTGGTGGGCAATCCAAAGGCTCAAGCGGCGATGCGTCGTTACATCGATCGCGATCTAAACCGAAGTTTCAGGCCGGATCTGCTTGAGCAGTCGGGTGGAGATCTTGAAATGCGCCGGGCGCGTGAATTGGTCGGGAGATTTGGGCCAAAGGGAGACGATCCCTGTTCTGTTGTGCTCGATTTGCACAGCACAACGGCTGCGATGGGGTGTTCGTTGGTGCTCTATGGGCGGCGACCTGCAGATTTGGCATTGGCGGCCCTTGTTCAAGGTGCCTTGGGTCTACCGATTTATTTGCACGAATCAGATTCGGCGCAAACCGGGTTTTTGGTTGAGCGGTGGCCCTGTGGATTGGTTGTCGAAGTGGGCCCTGTCCCTCAGGGTGTTCTTGAAGCCAGGATTGTGCGTCAGACGCGCATTGCAGTGGAGGCCTGCCTGGAGGCACTTGCCGCTGTTCGGTTAGGAGTGATCCGTCCTCCCCGCCAGGTGGTGGTGCATCGGCACCTCGGGAGTTGTGATGTGCCACGAGGGGAGTCCGATCAGCCGCACGCTTTGATCCATCAACGGCTTCAGGGAAGGGATTGGGTTCCTTTAAAGCCATTGGATGCGATTTTCCAGGCAGCCGATGGGACAACGGTGGAGACCCCCCAGATTGAGCACCCGTCCATTCCCGTTTTCATTAATGAAGCGGCCTATGCCGAAAAGCACATTGCGTTTTCATTAACGAAGAGGGAGGTCTGGGCGATGGAGCCCCAATGGTTGCTGCAGCTAAGAGCACTCCTGAAATGAGGATGATTTCAGCCTTACCCGCAAGCCCAAGTGCCTTTGCCTTCTTGGCTGCAGGCCAGGTCACTGGTTTGCCCATCACCCCAATACAACCGAAGTCGATCGTCGTCGGTTCCTAGCCGCAGCGTGAGGGAGCGAATGGGGCCTGCCGGGGTCTTGCTGTCAGCTGGAGTTGATGCCCCTTTGAAGTCATTGAGTTGCTGTTCGAGTTGATTCACCCGTAACTCCAGGCGCTCGAAGGTGGCTTGCGACGCATCGTTGCCGTTGGTGTTCAAGGCTGATGTTGAGCAACCCGCCAGAAGAAGGGCTGTGGCAACAAGCCATCTGAGATGTAAAGGCCGACCCATAGCAATGCTCAGTATTGATTTCAGCCTCTCAAGCTGCTCAGACGTTGACCAGCCTTTCGCTCCAATACACGGTGGCTCCTTCAGCTTCAAGTTGATTGCGGCGATGACGGGCCGAGGCCAGAGGCACGGTTTCTTCGAGGCGTTGTCCTGCAAGGAGCCAGCGGATGAGTACCAAAACAAAACCCCGTTTGCGAAATCTTAAATCTTTCTGTGCACCCCAGCGCTAGCAGCTGGTTTGAATATTGCTTGGCGCAATCTCCGAACACAGAACGCAATATTGCTTTACATTGGCCACAGGCAGGACTTCTGTCCTTTCTTTAACCGTCCCCTTGGGGGCATTTCTTTCCGTTCTCATGACCACCAC
>ERZ802822.995-NODE-995-length-18722-cov-13.419952_pt1 | contig 18722 bp, 14 predicted proteins | sample MGYA00345649_ERZ802822 | MGnify/ENA primary metagenome ERZ802822 (study PRJEB30503, sample SAMEA104212359) | marine metagenome | biome: Westerlies Biome; feature: [SRF] surface water layer (ENVO:00010504) within the epipelagic zone...; material: water...
ATGGTTTCCCCCTCGGGCAGGTGCTCGGGCAAGCCTTCTACGGGCTCGTCTTCATATTCAGTCATACCCATATCAGTCCTTCCGAGCGCATTGGCAGGGCGTAGAGGTGGCCACCACCATAGAAAGCGGTAATACGATCCTCTTCCTGCAAGGTCACCTGATCAGGATTCGACAGCCCAGGTACCTGAGCAAACTGATCAGAACGAATGGATTTCACGTTCACAGAGCCGTCCGCAGACACCATTGCCAGCGTCATGGGCAACAATATGCGACGCCCGCCCGCGTCCAGCTCGGCGTAGCGGAAGTGCGGCTCGGCGCGATCTACCCAAAGATCTACGACCGTCGCAGCTTGCTTACCGTCACAGCCATAAACAGCTTGGCCACGCGGATCAGGATCGCCGCTGTTGACACTGTGATCACTGTCGACCCGCAGAGGCACAATTCTCGGCCGCCCATCAACCGTCAGATCGGGCTTATCCGGGCGAGTCGCCCATGCGGCTGGGCCCACACCATCCACCATTGGATCACCGTTGGGGTGCAACGGCGCCCCACTTTCGTCGTAAATTTGTGTGGCATTCACCTCATATTGTGCTGGCTCGGGGCCAGGCTTTACCCGCTCGCCCTGGCCGTGCGCCAGACGGTAGGTTTTCGGCGGCGGCATACCGCCGACACCTGTGCGGAGTTCACCAGAAGACATCTGCAGAGGCCAACCCTCACGCTTGCCCTCTCGGTGGAGATACCCCACCAAAATGAAGAACAGAATCCAGAACGCATACAGCGCTATCTGCGCCACGTCCACGTATTCAGTAATTGCACCAGTACCCATAATTAGGTCCTCCCAATGTGGTCATTAACTCGGAAAATCCGCTAAACCGAGACGCTTACCGTTCTCGCCCGCCTCGCCAGGTCGCCGTACCAGCCGACCCATTGCTGCGAGCGCCACGAACAACAAGGCAATCTCGATGTGATAAACCGCTCCATAACCTGAAGCGGGTGATTGCAATGCGACACCTAACAGTCCCGCATCCGCCCAACCCGTGACCAGGTCACGGATTGCACCCCCAGAAAACATGGCTACTCCGGCGGCAGCGGCTTGCACTGCTCCCCAAGCGCCCAGCGTCAGCCCTGCCATCTTGTCACCGCCAAACTCCATGGCGGCTGTCAGCATGCCGACCGCAAATAAACCATTGCCCAGACCAATCATGGCCGCGCCAATCTGAAACAGCGCTGGCGCCTGGAGCGGCGCGCTGAAAATGACCGCGGCGAAAGCCGCAATCCCGATCAAAATGCCCGTTGATGCCACTCTGATGGGATCGGAACCTTTACCCAGTCGACGCGACGTCAGAATGAGCGCCAGCACCATGCCACCGGCAAACATGGCCGTAAGCAAAGTTGTCTCACTCACAGACAGCCCCAGTACCTGAGCACCGTAAGGCTCGAGCAATATGTCCTGCATAGTGAAACCCATGGTGCCAAGCCCAAGGGCCCACAGCAGACCGCGGGCCTGAGGTAAGGCAATGAAGTCGCGCCAGGCTTTGCCAAATGTGGGGCGCGCTCGAGCATGATCAGTGAGATCAGGCCGGCGTGCTTCCTGCTTTAACATCGCCACGACGTTGAGCACCAGCGTGATCACGGCTGCGCTCTGAATCACCTGAATCAATCGCACATATCCGAAATCTTTCAGTAGCGCGGCGAAGATCAGTGCACTGCCGATCATACCGATCAGTAGCATCAGGTAGAGCAGTGCTACGACGCGCGGACGGGTCTCTTCAGTCGCGAGATCGGTGGCGAGCGCCAACCCCGCGGTTTGCGCCACATGCATGCCCAGCCCGGTAAGCAAAAATGCCCCCATCGCGGCAGCAGGACCCAGAAACCCAGGACCCGAGTGTGGCTCGGTCATCAAAATCAAGGCGAAGGGCATAAAGGCGAGACCACCAAACTGCATCATGGTGCCCGACCAGAGATACGGGATACGACGCCAGCCGAGGAAGGAGCGATGATGGTCAGACCGGTATCCAATCAGTGCGCGCGCCGGCGCCATCAAAAGCGGGATGGCCAACATTAGCGACACCCAAGAAGCGGGCTGCCCCAGCTCCACAACCATGATGCGATTCAGCGTACCCGTCAGCAAGACAATAGCCATGCCGGTAGAGAGCTGAAAGAGAGACAGCCGAAGCAGGCGGCCCAGTGAGAGATCTGCAGACGCGGCATCAGCAAAGGGGAGCCAGCGGTGCCCGAAGCCCGCGAGGCGAGTCCCTGCATTGCTGACAGCACGACTCATCGTCGCGTCAACTCCATAGCGTGGGATTTATAAAAGCCGACATCAATTCGGTGCGAGCGACCTGTCTCCCAGCCCTGGGTCAAGCCCGCATCATTGAGATGCCGCGAGAGGCGCGCTGGCGATACCGGCTCAATGGATGGGGCTCGATCAGCACGAGGGAACAACTTACCCGTGGCGTGCATCAACGCAAGCAGCGGCGTTTTCGGCGCGAAGGTGAACACCATCTTGCGGTGAATCTGCTTCGCCATGGCCTCGAGTGTCTGCACACCGTCCGCGACGTCGTAATGAATCAGTGAGTCCATGGCGACTGCGTAATCAAAGGACCCCAAGTCCATGTCACGCATATCACCGACCAAAAAGGTCACGTCCAGAGTTTGATTCAGGTCACGCAAGCGCTCTCTGGCCAAATTAACCAGCGTGGGCGACAGATCAACGGCTACGACTTCGGCACCGCGCTGAGCCGCCTCGATGGCCAGCGTGCCGGTACCACAGCCGGCGTCAATCAAAGTGCTACCGGTCAGATCTTCGGGCAACCAGCCCATTAACGTCTCACGCATTGCGTCACGTCCGCGACGGACCGTGCGACGGATCCGGCTGACGGGTGCATCTGATGTGAGCGCGGCCCACGCATCGGCAGCGGTGCGATCGAAATAGGTTTCGATCTCATCCCGACGGGTTTGATAATTCACTGATGCCATCAATCAAATCCCAGGAAGTCGAACAGGTCACGGTCTTTCATCGGCTCGCAGGGCAGCGGATCGGTTCCCGCCCACAGTTGTTCGGCGAGCTGAAGATATTCATCACAGACTGACTTCAGTTCCGGTGAATCATCCAATTCAAAGAGCGTCGACTTTTTCAAACGGCTCCGCCGAATCACATCGAGGTCTGGGAAATGTGCCAGCCGCTTCAAGCCCACGGCTTCATTGAAGCGGTCTATCTCATCCGTGTCGGCGCTTCGGTTCGCGATCACGCCGCCCAATCGCACCGCATAGTTCTTCGATTTTGCCTTAATCGCTGCGGCGATCCGGTTCATGGCAAAAATGGAATCAAAATCGTTGGCGGTGACCACCAAGGCTCGCTCAGCATGTTGAAGCGGTGACGCAAAACCCCCGCATACCACGTCGCCCAAAACATCGAAGATCACGACATCGGAGTCGTCGAGCAGGTGGTGCTGTTTCAGAAGCTTCACCGTCTGCCCTACTACGTAGCCACCGCAGCCGGTACCAGCAGGCGGCCCACCCGCTTCAACGCACATCACCCCGTTATAACCTTCGTAAACATAGTCCTCTGGACGCAGTTCTTCGGCGTGAAACTCAACCGACTCCAGCACATCGATCACCGTCGGCATAAGTGCCTTGGTGAGTGTGAAGGTCGAATCGTGCTTTGGGTCGCAGCCGATCTGAATCACGCGCTTACCCAGCTTTGAAAACGCGACCGACAGGTTCGACGAGGTGGTGCTCTTGCCAATACCGCCCTTCCCGTAGACAGCAAAGACCTTGGCACTGGTCTGCATCAGGTCCTCTTCAAGGTGGACCTGAACGCTGCCCTCCCCGTCGCCGACGTTCTTGCCCGGATCAATGTTACTGACCGGAATGTGTTGATTCGGTGAATTCATGCTGCCACCTCTCCTGTGACACCTTCGAGGAAATCCTCAAGGTCTTCTCCTGCCCGTTTCAGGGCATCGATGCTCTCTTCATCGGCCCCCCAGTACTCTCTTTCTTGTGCTTCTATGAGCCGGTTTGCCATGCGCGCGGCCGACACCGGATTGAGCTCTGCCAGACGACGACGCATGTCCTCATCCAGCACAAATGTCTCGGATAGTTGCTTGTAAACCCAGGGGGCAACATCGCCTGTGGTGGCTGACCAGCCCATGGTGTTGGTGATATGCGCCTCGATCTGCCGCACACCCTCGTAACCGTGGTCCAGCATCGATTCATACCATTTCGGATTGAGCAGACGCGTTCTCGTCTCGAGAGCAACCTGCTCATTCAGTGTTCGTACACGACCTGAACCACCTGCAGTGTGGTCAGCAATGTATACCGGCACGCGCTCGCCGCGAGCTCGCTGTACTGCCCGACTAATTCCGCCCAGGGTGCCGAAGTAATGATCAACAGTGGTGACCCCCAGCTCGACTGAGTCAAGGTTCTGATAAGCGAGCTCAACATCCTCGAGCACACGGTTCAGCAGATCTGACTGCTGGGAGACCTTGCCATGCCGGTCATACGCAAATCCCTTTCGTTGCGTGTAGCAGTCGGCGAGTTCTTCCTCGTCCTCCCAGCGGCCGCTGTCGAGCATCAGGTTCACGTTGGAGCCATACGCGCCCTCGGCATTACTGAATACACGTAACGCAGCCTGCTCGAGATCACAGCCGTGCTCTTCCTGATAGGCGAGCACGTGCTTACGCACAAAATTCTGTTCGATATCTTCATCTGCGGTCGCAGCCAGCCAGCTCGCCTCAGCCAACAACTGGGTTTGCATAGGCAGCAGATCACGGAAGATGCCCGATAAGGTCACCAGCACATCAATCCGTGGACGCCCCAACTGCTCCAGCGGCAGCAGGCGCGCACCGACTACTCGACCATAACTGTCCTGTCGCGGTTCGGCACCCAACAAAGCGAGCGCCTGAGCAATGCTGACTCCCTCAGTCTTCAGGTTATCCGTACCCCACAGCACCAGGGCGACCGATTCTGGCAGCACGCCCGCGTCGGCCTGATGACGGGCCAGCAATTGCTCGGCCTGCCTGCATCCCTCAGAATGCGCGAACCTTGCAGGTAGCCGGAACGGATCAAAACCATGCAGATTGCGTCCAGTAGGCAGAATCTCGGGCGCGCGGAGCACATCACCGCCTTTTACGGGCTGAATGAATCGTCCGTCGAGGGCCCGCAGAATCGCCCTGAGTTCGTGATCTTCGCCAAGGGTTTCGCCTGCTTGTAGCAGCGTCTTCGCGAGTGAAGCTGACGCGCCCTCTTCGGGCGATGACATCGTGTCGGCGAGTAATTCCTCAAGTGCTGCAGTGTCCGCGTCTTGAACAGCCTGGCCAAATGCCTCGGGGTTAACACCCGGCGCACCGCTGGATTCGGCCATTGCCAAAAGCATTTCGTGCCGCTCTTCCGGCTTCAGCGGCTCACCCACCACATGCAAGCCGAAAGGAATGAGTGCCTGCTCGATTTCATCGAGCTGATCCCGCAGCGCGCTCATTTTTACGGTCCATTGATCGGCAGGCCACTCGACGCCCTCTTCGCAGAGCTCGCAGCGTGCAGCGATAGAGAGCACGGTGTCGATCATGGTCTGCTCTGCGGCCGTATCGAGATCCGCGGGCCGCTGCCGCCAGTGATCGATTGCAGCACGCAAATCCACAAGATGACGATACAAATCGGAATGCGTCACGGGGGGAGTCAGGTAGCTGACCAAGGTAGAAGCCGCGCGACGCTTGGCGATCAAACCCTCGGACGGGTTATTAGCCGCATACAAATAAATATTGGGCAAGTCCGCAATCAACCGGTCAGGCCAACACTTACCCGAGAGCCCCACTTGCTTGCCGGGCATAAACTCCAGAGAGCCATGGGTGCCGAAATGCAGCACCGCATTGGCGGAAAAATCTTCGCGTAACCAGCGATAGAAGGCAGAGAATACGTGGGTCGGCGCCAACCCGCCCTCAAACAGCATGCGCATGGGGTCGCCCTCGTAACCCATGGGCGGCTGAATGCCTACCAGCACATTGCCAAAGGACTCACCCAGCACAAACAAATGCTGGCCATCGGTCCATTCCCGTCCGGGAGCGGGACCCCATTGCTCTTCGATTTCTTTGAGCCAGGGCTCCGATCGGACATGATCATCCACCGGGATTCGCGTGTGTACATTTGCCTCGGCGCCAAACTGCTTGGCATTGCCGTTTAGGATGGCGTCGCGCAGCTCGGCATGCGTCTCCGGAAGCTCGACGTGGTAACCCTCATCGCGCATCGCCGAGAGGGTATTGAAGAGCGACTCAAAAACGCTGAGGTGCGCGGCGGTACCCGCCGCACCGCTGTTGGGCGGGAAGTTAAACAACACGATCGCTACTTTGCGCTCGGCAATGGGGGTATGTCGCAGTGACACCAATCTTGCCACACGATCCGCGAGACGATCGATCCGCTCCGGTTCGGGTTGCATATCAAACTTTTCGCCCGAGGCTCCCTCAGAGCGCCCGCCAAACACCATGGAGCCGGTGGCACCATCGAGTTCCGGGATCGCCACCATCATGGTCGCCTCGACAGGCATTAAACCCATCGAAGACGACTGCCAATCCTGCAGGCTCTGAAACTCGAGCCCCTGCACCGCTAAATACGGTACGTCGAGGGATTCGAGAAGCTCCTGGGCGGCATCGGTATCGTTATAGGCAGGTCCGCCCACCAGAGAGAAGCCAGTCAGCGACACGACTGCATCAACGATGGGTTCGCCGCGCTCCATGAAAAAGGCATTGACTGCCGGACGGGCATCCAGACCCGCAGCAAAAGCGGGAATGACCCGCAAACCGCGGTCTTCCAGCGCTTCGATTACGGCATCGTAATGCGCGCTGTTACCCGACAACGCATAAGAACGCATCAACAGCACACCGACCGTGCCATTAACCGCTTTTTTGACCGTCTTGCCCAACACGTTGGGATCGTCGGTAACCCGGTCAGGCAAACTGCTGTGATAGAGGCCTGTGTCGGGATATTCGATCGGTGGCTCATAGACCAGGGCGTCCCGGGTGGTGGCATGGGTATCGCCCGCGTAGCGGTTAACCAAAAAGGCCATCATTCGCGCCAAATTCGTCTCGGAACCCGCCAACCAATACTGCAAAGTCAGGAAATAGGCACGCACGTCTTGCGCCGTCCCCGGAATGAATCGCAACAACCGTGGCAGGCGCCTCAGCATGCTCATCTGCTGCGCGCCGGCAGAACGGCCCGACTTGTCGCCGCCACCACGCAAACGCTTTAGCAAGGCCAATGCTCCCGTGGCCTCGGTGTCCATGCGGAAGCGTCCCATGCGGGTCAGACGCATAATTTCCGGCGCAGACATGCAGCAAATCATCGCGTCGCAGTCGTCGCGCCGCGCCTCTAGCGCACCGCGGACCGCCTCGATGTGAGCTTCGAGAAACAGCATTGTCACAATGACGATGTCACCGTTGGCAATAGCGGCGCAGGCCTCCTCTAAGGAAGCAGGATTATGGTCCCAGTCCGTCGCCGCATGGGAGGAGACGCTGAGCGCGGGCACCTGTTTTGACAACGCATGCGCCGCACGCGACCAGGCACCACTGACGTGGTTATCGAGGGTGACAAGCACCACCCGCAGGGGATGATCTGCCCTAGCGGCTGAAGTGCGCTTTCGCTTCATACAGCGTCTCGACATCAATCACAGACAGCCCTTGCTCTTGCGCAAAGTGCTCGGTATTTCTTCGTGCCTTGCCGCGAACAAAGAAGGGGATTTTTCTGAGCTCCTTCTCTGCCGAAACAGCCCACGCCACCGCGCCCGGTTCGGCGGGGTTCATGGGTGTCACATTATCGGTTTGCTGAGCGCCACCGCCCTCTCCACCAAGATGAGACGGTACGGCGTCATCATTAAACTCAAAGTCATCCCGGAACATGGTGAGCAGATGCTCTTCGAGGCCCATGATGAGCGGATGCACCCACGTATCGAAGATGACATTGCTGCCCTCAAAACCCATCTGAGGTGAGTAACGTGCGGGGTAATCCTGAACGTGCGCGGGAGTGGATATCACCGCACAAGGAATCCCTAGACGCTTTGCGATATGGCGCTCCATCTGGGTGCCGAGCACCAGCTCTGGCTGAAGCTCAGTCACCGCGCGCTCTACCGCGAGATAATCATCGGTGATCAACGCTTCGAGCCCATATTCGCTCGCCAGTGCCCGCACATCGCGAGCGCGCTCCCGACTGTAGGTACCCAGACCAACGACTTCGAATCCCATCTCATCCCGCGCCATTCTTGCAGCGGCCAGCGCATGCGTACCATCGGCAAAAATGAAAACCCGCTTGCCCGTCAAGTAGGTCGAATCGACCGAGCGGCTATACCAGGGAAGGCGGCTCTCTCCGACCGTATCCGCGTCGATATCCAGTCCCAGCGTCTCAATCACTTCAGCAATAAAATCACGGGTCGCACCCCAACCAAGGGGTACGGTGGAGATTGTGGGTTGCTTGAACTGCCGTCGTAGCCACTCGCAGGTGAGATCACTCACTTCGGGCGCCAAATTAATGTTGGCATCTGCTTCGGGGATCCGCAGCAGATCACGAGGCGTCGCATCGAGTGGCGCGACAACGTTGACGCGAACACCCATGCTCTCCAGTAATCGCCGAACCTCGACCACGTCGTCGCGGCATCGGAAGCCGAGTTTCGTAGGACCGAGTATGTTCACGGATGGCGCCTGATCCGGCGAGCGCGGCGCGCGCTCCTCGCCAGGTTTCGGAACCTGACCCGCCAAGAGTCCACGCACCAACTGATAAAAGGTTTCGCTAGCGCCCCAATTTTCCTTGCGCGTGTAGGCGGCCATCTCGATAGGAATCACCGGCGCACTCAGGCCGGCTCCCTTGGCCAGCGCACCCGGCTGATCCTGAATCAGTTCGCCGGTGCAAGACTCAGCCACCAGCAGCACCTGTGGCTGATAGCGATCGCAAGCGCCCTTGAGCGTTTCGATGACCATCTCCGCTGTTGAGCTACCAAGATCCCGCGCCTGAAAGGTGGTCCAGGTCACAGGGGGTCGTCTGCCTTCACGCTCGATCATCGTAAACAGCAGGTCGGCGTAGGTATCTCCCTGAGGTGCGTGAAGGACCAAATGCACTTCGCGCATCGAAGCGGCAACACGAATCGCGCCCACGTGAGGCGGGCCTTCGTAGGTCCAGAGTGTCAGCTCCATGAGCCTACCTCCAGTTGCCGTTCCCGAGTCAGCGGCCGAGCAAACAGCCCGGCGAGATCCGCCACCTGATCAAAACCCTGAATCGGGGTAAAAATAAGCTCTATGGACCATTTGGTTCGCAGGCCCTCTGCTTCGAGTGGATTGGCAATACCCATGCCGCAGACGGTGAGATCAGGGCGGCTCGCCCTCACCCGAGCGAGCGCCGAGTCCAGATCCGATCCCTCGACGATCGACACCTCGCTCCCGAGTCGTTTTAACTCTTCGGCCATTAGTGTTTGATCAAGGAAAGGTGTGGCCACCTCAATTAAGGACATGCCGCACTCGTCGCGGAGGAAGCGCGCCAGTGGAAGCTCGAGCTGCGAGTCGGGAAGAAAATGTAGCGTCCGACCCTGCAGTGACTCCCTGGCTTTGGCGAGTGATTTCTGGGCGCGAGCAATGGGAATTGCCAATGCCTCTTGTACCGATTCCGGACTATGGCCCCACTCTGCTGCAGCGGCCTGAAACCAAGCCAGCGTGCCTTCTATACCCAATGGGTACGGCGCGCTGATCAATTTGGCACCGCGCTTCACTAACGCCGAAACGGTATCACTCACATAGGGCTGCGCGAGGATGACACGAGTGCCCGGCCCTACCGAGGGCAGATTGTCAGCCCGCGCCGCGGGGAAGAAGTCGACATCGGTAATCCCGAGCTGCGCAAAATGTCGTCGGAATTGGTCTTCAATAATATCTGCGATGGTGCCCACCACCATCAATCTCTGGCTTTCCTCAGGTGCCGCCGGCAGATCCGGCACCATACTGGCGAGACACTGGTCCTCTCCCTGAGTAAAAGTGGTCTCGATACCCGAGCCACTGAAGGCCGAGATTCGGAGACGGTTTTCGTGCACTCCTTGAAGTCGCGTCGCCGCATTGGCAAGATCCAGCTTAATCACCTCGGAAGGGCAGGAACCGACAAGGAACAAACGCCGGATATCCGGCCGGCGCTCCAGCAACTCCGACACCACGCGATCCAGCTCTTCGTGACAATCTGCCATCCCCGCCAGATCTCGCTCACCGAGAATGGCGGTGGCAAAACGTGGCTCTGCAAAAATCATCACGCCGGCCGCCGATTGCAGTAAGTGGGCACAGGTCCGCGATCCCACCACCAGAAAAAAAGCATCTTGAATGCGGCGGTGTAGCCAAATGATTGAGGTCAGCCCACAAAATACCGCCCGCTCACCTCGCTCTGTTGTGACCGAGGGCATGCTGTCGGCATCGGCTCGTGCAATGACCTGACTCACGATTCAAGCGCTCCCTGCGCACCGAGCACCGTAGGCGAGGCACGGAACTCCGACGCGGACATTTTTTTCGCCACCTGAAACTTCAACAGAAACTGCAGCGCATTGACGACGTAGCTCGCGTAAGCGGCCAGCGCCACACACATTTGTTCTGCAGGGGTACCCCAACCGGCGAGCCACATCACCACGTAAGCGGTATGCAGCGCCATCACCAGCATGCTGACAACGTCTTCCCAGAAAAATGCCGGTGCAAACAGGTAGCGCCCGAAGACCACTTTTTCCCAGATCGCGCCGGTCACCATGATGGCGTAAAGCAGGGATGTCTTGATAACGACTGAAATCGTCGCGGCTGCAAGGCCAACGCCGTTAAGAAGAAAATTGATCACTAGACAAAGACTGACGGCAAACGCCAAAAACTGAAGCGGCGCCAAAATGCCCTGCACCAAAGTCCAGACCGTCGCATCGCGACGTGCTCTCTCTGCAGGAGTGTATAACGTCTGCCTCTGCCGATTGCCCATCGACTGACCCGCGCCCATGCAAACCTCCAGCCGTAGCAGTTACTACAGCATTTATTGTTCGAATCAGAGTAGAGTTACGCCCTGTAAGTGTCAAACCTTTTTTACAAATCTAACTTTAGATTATTTAGACACTTAGGCGTCCGTTTTACAGGGGCAAAACCCGGCTTTCAGGGGGTTTTTTTGACGCAGAAGGTGTGCGAGACTCCCCCGATCAAGACCCAAGGTGTCAACCTAATGAGACACCTTGGCCAAACAGAGGCCCGAAAGGTGTCAAGTTCCAACCAACAGAATCTGGAGGTATTGCTCGCCAGCCTCGCCGACCTGCGCCTAACATTAAACGAATCTGGGGGCGTTCAAGCCGTTGATGCAAACAGCGGTTTGCTGCGTCACCTGCCTCGTGAAGCCATGATTGGGCGACCCTGGATAGAGCTGGTACGAGAATCAGACAAAGGGATTGCGGCAGACGCCCTGAGCGCAGCTCAGAAAGAACCTGGCATCGCGCATCGAATGGATGTGGCGCTGATGGCAGGGCCTGAAGAACAGCCTGTACCCGTCACCTGTTGGCTGTGTGCCAATACTGATGACAATTCGACGCAGCTCGCCTGTGTTGATCTCAGAGGCGAGACGAATCTGCGACAGCAGCTGGTGAACGCCCAACGGACTCTGGAGCAGGACTACTGGAGTAACCGCCGCCTGGAAGCACGCTATCGGCGCATGCTAGAAATGGTCGCTGAGGGCTTTCTGGTCGTAGACGATCTCTCTGGAAGAGTGCTTGAGGCCAATAGCGTGGCAGCCAGCCTACTCAATCTCGAGGAAGGTGCACTGGTGGGCCGCGTGTTCCCTGTGGGTCTCGATAACGACAGCACTCGAGTGTTAACGGAGCTACAGAGGGAGGCCCGCAGCACCACTGCCGTTGTCCAGGGGCAGGTCACCACCACTGACAGCGATCCTCTCTCCATCGGCGTGACCTGTCTCAGACAGGGCAACGAGACCCGACTTTTGATCCGTCTTGCGTCGATATCTGAAAACCAACCTGATCTGGGGCTGGGCGGAGACAGCTTTGAGGCTTCACCCGATGGCATATTGATTACCGATCAAAACGGCGCGGTAATTGCCGCGAATTCCGCTTTCCTCGAGATGGCATGCATCCAAGATGCCCAGCAAGCCACGGGGCGACGGGCGGACCGCTGGCTCGGCCGCTCCATCGTCGATTTAGACGTTTTGCTCAGCAACATCCACTCAGACCGGCCCCTGCAGCTGTTCAGCTCCGTCTTACGGACCGAGCTCGGCACACGATTAGATATTGAACTCTCCGCAGTACAGACCGAGCACTCCGGAAGACCGCTGATTCTGATGTTTATCCGGGATGTAAGCCGCCGCATAGGGACCGAGGAGAGTACCGCGGTGCACCTTCCCAGGTCGATCGAGCAGATCACAGGCCGGGTCGGGAGAGTGCCCCTCAAACAACTGGTGCGGGAATCCACCGACGTGATTGAAGCGCTGTGCATTGAAGCGGCACTCAAACTGACTCAGGACAATCGAGCGGCAGCCGCTGAACTGCTGGGTCTCAGCCGTCAAAGCCTCTATACCAAGCTGCGTCGATTCGATATCGGCGATTCTGAGGACACGGTCGACTGACAAGTGCGCTCCACCCATAATTGACAGCATATCTGTAAATTAAAATTGACATCCCTCTGCCTGGTGGCCAACATGGCGCCATGGATCAGTCTGCCCCGGTCAACGTAGCAGTTGGCAGGGCGTCACCGGGCGCACTGCTTGAACTCCTCAAACCGATCACGTGGTTTCCTCCCATGTGGGCGTTCCTGTGCGGGTGGGTTTCTGCCGGCCCTGGCACGGGAATCAGTGGTTGGTCACTCCTCGCTGGCATCGCACTGACCGGCCCGCTGGTGTGTGGCGCCAGTCAGGTGGTCAATGACTGGTATGACCGGGACGTCGATGCACTCAACGAACCCCACCGCCCCATTCCCTCGGGGCGGGTGCCGGGTAATGTCGCGCTCTGGTTCGCCATGGCCTGGACATTGCTGGCACAAAGCTGGGCGCTCATGCTCGGACCCTGGGTCGCTGCGGCCACCTTTATCGGCTTGCTGTTGGCCTGGGCGTACAGCGCCCCCCCGCTGAGACTTAAACTGAATGGCTGGTGGGGCAACAGTGCCGTGGCGCTAAGCTACGAGGGATTAGCCTGGATTACCGGTGCAGCAATTGTGCTGGGCGGCGATCTGCCACCTGCACCGATCCTGATCATCGCCCTGCTCTACAGTGTTGGGGCGCACGGCATCATGACCCTCAATGACTTCAAAAGCGTTGAGGGCGATCTGCAGATGGGCATTCGCTCGCTACCCGCTCAACTGGGCCGCGAGCGGGCGGCCAAAGTCGCCTGTGTGTTCATGCTGCTACCGCAACTGGTGGTCATTGCCCTGCTACTGCAGTGGCAACTCGCGCCCTATGCCGCCGCGGTCACCGCTGTGGTGGTGGCTCAATGCCTGGCCATGAAGCGCCTTCTATCAGATCCTGAGCAACTGGCGCCCTGGTATAACGCGACCGGCGTATCACTCTACGTGCTCGGGATGATGAGTGCCGCCACAGGCCTCGGAGGCTGGTTCGCATGATCACCGCCTCGAACACAGGCACAGCCGGACTCAGTTGGTGGCACATCATTCGACTGGGCCTGATACAGACCTCTCTGGGCGGGATCGTGGTGCTCACCACGTCGACGCTGAATCGCATCATGGTGGTCGAATTGGCTCTAGCTGCGACGATCCCGGGCTTTCTGGTCACCATTCATCACGTCGTACAGCTGGCGCGCCCGCGCATCGGCTACGGTTCAGATGTGGGCGGTCGACGGACACCCTGGATCATCGGCGGCATGTTTATTCTGGGTCTGGGCGGTGTTCTCGCTGCACTGGGCACGACGCTCATTCCCAGCCAATACTGGCTGGGAATGTCTGCCTCGGCATTGGGATTCTTTGCCATTGGCGTGGGAACCGGTGCCACTGGTACGTCCCTGCTGGCGCTGCTCGCCAAACATGTGGCACCGGAGCGAAAGCCGGCTGCCGCGGCACTCGTGTGGTTCATGATGATCATCGGCTTCGCGGTCACCGCAGGTGTCGCGGGGCACTTTCTGGATCCCTACTCCCCCGAGCGCCTAATGACGGTAACCGCTACCGTGTCGATCATTGCGATCATGGTGACATTGGTCGTCATCCGCGGTATCGAGCCTCGCGCGCAACCTGACGCGGCCGCGGTCAGCGATGAAACCTCACCCGAGAAAGGCGCTTTCAGCGCCGCGCTGGCCGAGGTCTGGCAGGATCCCCAAGCGAAGGTCTTCACGATCTTTGTCTTTGTATCGATGCTCGCCTACTCGGCTCAGGATTTGATCCTGGAGCCTTTTGCAGGACTCGTTTTCGGGCGAACGCCGGGGGAGTCGACCCAGCTCGCGGGGGTACAACACGGTGGCGTGCTGCTCGGCATGGCAGCGATGGCGATCTCCACCCTCCTCTTTAAATCGAGAGGCGCAGTGTTGCTGAGGTTCTGGATCAGAGGCGGCTGCCTACTCTCGGCCGTGGCCCTATTCCTGCTGTGTTGGGGCGGACTGACGAGCCCGACCTGGTCATTGGAGGCCAATGTCTTCCTGCTGGGCACCGCCAACGGTGGGTTCGCCGTGGCGGCAATTGGCGCCATGATGGTGTTGGCCAGCGCAGGACAACAGAAACGAGAAGGTATCCGCATGGGGCTGTGGGGTGCGGCGCAGGCCATCGCTTTTGCCCTCGGCGGTTTTCTCGGCACGGTGGCAGTCGATGTCACCCGCTACTGGCTCAATGATCCGGCCATTTCCTATGGTCTTGTTTTCGCCTGTGAGGGCGTTCTGTTCCTGGTCGCTGCCTCGCTGGCACGACACATTCACATTGCCAACTGGGGAGGCGGACAGCGTGATCACCTGCCGTCCTTTGGCGACATCGCTCTGGCTGACGCTGGAGAAGGAGGCATGAGATGACAATAACAACAGCTGACTACGACACCATTGTGGTGGGGGGCGGCCCCTCTGGAGCCACCGCGGCATACGATCTCGCTCGTCAAGGACACAACGTCTTGCTGCTCGAGCGGGGCTTTCGCATCAAACCTTGCGGTGGCGCAATCCCGCCCTGCCTTCTCGAAGAGTTCGATATCCCTGAGCATCTGTTGAAGGCGCGGATCCGCTCCGCACGCATGGTGTCGCCACGAGGAGAATCGGTGGATATGCCCATCGATGGCACCTTCGTCGGCATGGTCGACCGCGATGAGTTTGACCCCTGGCTGCGAGATCGCGCGGGCCGCGCGGGAGCCAATGTGGTGGCAGGCGTATTCAAGTCACTTTGCTACGAAGGCGACCTGGTGAGCCTCACCTATCAAACCAAGGATGACAATCCCCGCACCGAGACGGTGACGGCACGCAGCGTGATCGGCGCCGATGGCGCGCGATCTGCCGTCGCCCGCGCCACTATTCCCGATGCGGAAAAGACGCCCTGGGTATTGGCTTATCACGAAATCATCGAGGTGCCCGAAGACCAGAACTGGGATGCCTATGATCCGGATCGCTGTGACGTCTGGTACCAGGGTCGGTTATCGCCGGACTTTTATGCGTGGGTGTTTCCACACGGACAAAACGCCAGCATTGGCGTGGGCAGCGCGCATAAAGATTTCTCCGCAAAGGCCTCGGTGGCGGCGCTTCGCGAGGACGTGGGCCTCACCGAGGCGACGACCAAACGCAAAGAGGGGGCACCGATCCCCATGAAGCCCATGAAGCGATGGGATGATGGCCGCGCAGTACTGGTGTCAGGTGACGCCGCGGGCGTGGTCGCACCGGCATCGGGCGAAGGCATTTACTACGCCATGCTCTGCGGGCGTCTTGCTGCTGACGCCATGCATGCTTTTTTAGAGACCGGTGACGCAGCGATACTCGGCCAAGCGCGCAAACGGTTTATGAAACTGCATGGCAAAGTCTTCTGGGCGCTAGGGCTATTGCAACGCTTCTGGTACGGCACCGACAAGCGCCGCGAGAAATTTGTCGCCATGTGTCGCGATCCGGATGTGCAAACGCTCACGTGGCAGTCCTACACCACCAAAAAGCTGGTTCGGCGTCGGCCGTTCGCCCATATTCGGGTGTTCTTCAAGGACGTGGCACAACTGCTGGGACTGGCCCGGGCCTGATCGATGCCTGACTGGCTGTCAATCCCTCGGCTGGTCGATATCATCCTGATAGGTATGACGTTTGAGGCTCTGTGGCTTCAGCGCCGACACAGACAACGGGGCGGGAGCGGTGCCCCCGGAATCATCCTGCATCTTGTGTCCGGGGCACTTCTGCTGATTTCGATGCGCCTAGCTTTAACAGATTACTCTCCCCTGTTGGTCGCCGCCGTCTTGGGATGCGCCGGTTGCTGTCACTTTGTAGAGGTCCGCAGAGCATTAATGACGCAACATTGAGCCCTTCTTTCAGCGCGCACTCGTTTGAGTCGACCGCCCTTTTTTGACTACTATCGCCGCGTGGGTCGATGCTTCTCAGAGGCAATGATCCGGTTACTAGTAATGACTTCTGCTCAAAAGCCGATAATTTATGACTGCGAGAAACGCACCCTGCAGTTGCGGGAGTGGCAAGCGATACAAGCACTGCTGTGGCGCGTTGCCCGCCAGCGCAATCCCTTCCGCACCCCACGAACTCTACACTGATGCCGGTTGGTTCCTGCCTTCCTTTCGCAACGTCGCGATGAGGCGCTTTTGCCCTGAGCCCCCGGGAGCGGGGAGCGTCTCCAGAATGATTGCACCGCCAGGCGTGTTGATCATTGAGGGTTTTCTCAGTGCAGCCATGTGCGGGGATTGGTGTGCGTTCATGGATGCACAGTCCACACGAAGTCTGTGGGTCCAGGATACCGATAGCTATATCACGTCAGGCGAAGTCAAGTATCAGTATCACGAAGGTCGTATCACCGAAACCATCGACCTCGCAGAATATAAAACGGATGTGCTGCGGGAGGTGGTCAGAGGCTATCGCGATTATGTAACCCGTTTTTTTCAAGCTGATCTGGATACGATTGAGCCTCCCTCTGTTCTGAAATACGGACCCGGTGGGCGGTATAACGCGCACTCGGACAGCGAATACTGGGATGAAGGCAGCCATACCTGGAAGCGATCACTGGACCGCGACTACAGCATTCTGATCTACCTCAATGAGGGCTTTGAGGGAGGCGCGCTGTTTTTCCCTAATTTCGACTATCGCATTGCACCCAAGAGAGGGATGATGATCGCCTTCCCGTCTGACCACCGCTACATACACGCTGCCGAGCCCCTTATCTCGGGCACGCGTTTTGCGGTTGTGAGCTGGGCAAAAGCGAAGAAACAACAAGGCTTTACACCCTTCCCTGAATGATCCAAGGAGATCAGCGACAGCAATGAATCCGCAACACTCTTTTTTTCTGACGCCCATTGACGACCCAGACGCCTATGCTCGAGTAGGCCCCCGCTGTGTTGTCGTATTCACTCTCGCAGCCTTCATCTGTCTGATACCGAATGCACCTATCTCGGCTCAGCCTGTGGTTCAACCGGGCGCGCCAGGTGAAGTTTCGCGCGACCTCAGCGCTGAACAAGCGATCGCTATCGCCAATACCAGTTACACCAAAAGTGACGTGCGATTCATGCAAAATATGATCCCGCACCATCGACAGGCTCTCGCCATGGCCGCACTCGCGCCTGTCAGAACTAACTCCCTCAATATTCTCGAAATAGCCGGGCGCATTGATGCGTCGCAAGATGACGAAATTGCCTTTATGACGCAGTGGCTTGAGCAGCGTGGCGAGGATTCCGAGCGCCCTATGAGTCAGCTTGAGCATCACGCTATGCGCGGCATGGCGACGGCAGAACAGATGCAAGCTCTGACTGGCGCATCCGGGGTGGCCTTTGATCGGCAGTTCCTGACGCTGATGATCGCGCATCATGAGGGGGCGATAGAAATGGTCGATGACTTAATGGAGCAGCCGGGCTCAGCCTATGACCCGGTTTTATTCGAGTTCACAAACGACGTTACCAAAGACCAGAGCAAAGAAATCGAGTTAATGCACGAAATCCTGCTCAGTCTGTCGGAGGATCCCAGAGCAGGGTTGGCCGCGGGCTTCGATGATGCCGGCGAGGCGATCTGGAATCTCCGAAAGATTATCGCGCTGCCCAAGCCCGCCGGATTTTACGATCCTGCGAACCCCGCCGAATTACCGCCCGAACGATTCCTGAAAAAGACCATTGCCGAGGATGGAGAAGATCACACCGAGTCAGCTCTCTCGAATGGCGCTCGCCACGCACCGCTTGGCCCTATGGGCGAGCATCATTCCGAAGCTGATGGCGCTATGAGCGATGCCGCGCTGCCAACAAGTGCAAACGAGTACGACCTGGCAACTCCTGTCAGCGGGGGGAACGCCCGCGAGAATGCGGACGCCTCGGCCGACAAGGATGATTACGAGGACAGCAAACCCGACCCGCGCTCGCCGATGCTGAGCTTTTCCAACACCGATATCGCGTTCCGAGACGACGTGATGGTGGCAGGGAGCTATCACGGATTCAACGTTTACCAGCTGGGTGACGATGGTCATCCGGACCTGACCGCGTCTGTCGTCTGCCCGGGTGGTCAGGGCGACGTCTCGATCTTCGACGACCTACTGATCATGTCTGTTGAAGAGACACGCGGCCGCGTTGACTGCGGTCTGGAAGGTGTCACCGACGAG
>ERZ802822.996-NODE-996-length-18714-cov-7.848205_pt1 | contig 18714 bp, 13 predicted proteins | sample MGYA00345649_ERZ802822 | MGnify/ENA primary metagenome ERZ802822 (study PRJEB30503, sample SAMEA104212359) | marine metagenome | biome: Westerlies Biome; feature: [SRF] surface water layer (ENVO:00010504) within the epipelagic zone...; material: water...
TTGTTAAATTTTAATCTCGGGAGAAAAAAATGAAAATTGCACCATTATCTAATGCAATTAGGGCAGCGCTAGGGGCTTCTTTGCTCGTTAGTGTAGCTATGCCTGCATTTGCACAAGATGCAAATGATGTAGAAGTCGAAGAGGTTGTCATTACCGGTTCGAAAATCAAACGTACGACGAACACTGAATCTCAGTACGTTGTTTCGATTACCGCCGCTGACATGAAGCTGACAGGTGAAGTTTCTGTTGCTGATGCACTTCGATCTTCAACACTCAACTCACTTGGTTCGTTCAGAGAATCATCTGGTAGTTCGGCTCAGTCAAACGCAACGTTTAACTTGCGTGGCGCTGGCGCTGCACGGACAGCGATTCTAATCAATGGTCGTCGTACCGTTGGCTCACCATCGTTAGGTGGTGGCGGATCAGTTAACCTTAACCTTATACCCATGTCTTTCGTTGAGCGTATTGACATCGTTGCTGATGGCGCATCTGCTGTTTATGGTTCGGACGCGGTAACTGGTGTTGTCAACGTTATCTTGAAAAAGGGTTACGACGGCGTCCAGCTTTCTGGTCGTTATGGTGATCGTTCTAAAGATGACGGGTCAGAGCATGGCTTTAATCTTCTAGTAGGTGCTCAGGGCGACAAGGGCTCAGTCACATTTGGTTTAGAGATGGATAAGCGTGACGCGGTATTTGATAAAGATCGTGACTTCACTGCAGCTCGGTACTCTGACTTGGATGGTGATGGATACATCACAGGTTATGCTGAAACAGAGGGTATATCTTTCTATGCTACCTCTTTGATCAACCCTAACTATGATTCAGCAATACCTTACAGCGAGGATGATCCATCGTCTTGGTATGTTCACCCTGGTAACAACTGTGTAGATGATGGCGCTTTCCAAGGACCAATGAAGTCTGACCTAGTGTTTGGACCTGATACCGGATTCTACTGTGGTTATGCCTATGCCAACGTCTCTGCAAACAGAGCATCCATGGAGCGTATCAACTCATTTGTGAGCGCGGACTACAATGTCAACGATGACGTTGAAGTTTATGTTGATGCGATCATATCGAATAACGAGTCGTTCGGTCGTTATGCGCCTCCAGCTGCTCCAGGAACGATGCTGGCTGCAAATCCAAAGAACCCGTATGGTCAGGATGTTAGTGGATACTTCCGATGGACTGATATCGGTACTCGTGACAACGTTGTAAATGATACGCTGATTGACGTTAACCTCGGTGTTAATGCTCAGATCAATGATGATCTATCGTTTGAAGCGTACTACACGTACTCTGATTACAAGTCGACTTCAATTGGTAAGTACTACTTAAGCTACGGTGGTTTTGCTGAAAACATACTATCTGAAGTAACTGATCTCGATGTGTACAACGCCAACCTAAAGCACACCACGTTGAATGATGATCGCATGAATATGCAGAAAATCGCAGCGGGTATGCAGTGGAACATGTTCGAAATGGCCGGTGGTACAGCCTCAACGTATTTTGGTGTTGAGACATTTGATGTTAACTACCGAGCCGATGTTGATGCTCAGTCTGAAGCTGGTTTAGTCGGTGGTTCTGCAGGTAACTCTGCTCAGGGATCTAGAAGCGTCAACGCTGTCATGGCAGAAGCAATTCTTCCTGTCACTGATTACTTAGAGGTTGACCTTGCCGTTCGTTACGATAACTACGATGACTTTGGTAGTGAAGTTTCTCCTCGAGTTGGAGCTAGGTTCACTATGATCGATAACCTTGTAGTGAAAGCATCCTACGGTCAAGGATTCCGTGCACCAGATCTTTCCGATCTTTACGGCGCGACATCCTTCTCAGCTGAGAGTGCAAAAGACTACTACGGTTGTGCTCTTGATGGAGTTTCTGAAGCAGATTGTCCTGATCGTCAGTTTGATACCTACATCGGTTCAAACCCAGATCTAATGGCTGAAACTTCTGAGACGATGTCATTTGGTGTTGAATACACTTACGACAACAACTGGGTAGCCAAAGTGAACTATGTCACTCTAGAGCTACAAAGTGCTAATGAGTATGTATCTGCACAGGACATGCTGAACGTTGATCGAAATACAGGTGGTAACAACCCACAGGTAACTCGTAACTCTCTGGGTGCTGTGGTGGAAATTGCTGCTGGATACCAGAATGCGGTCAGTGATGTACAAAGAAAGTCTGTTGACCTTGCGTTAGACGGAACCATACACGAGTCGGATGACTATGGTACGTTTGGCTTTAGAGGTGAGGCGACTAAGTATCTGAAGTTTGAGACAGAGACTCAGTTCGGTTCTGGTATCTTGGGTGATGCGGTTGATACTCTAGGATTCCCTGAGTGGCGATCAAGTGCCCTTATCAGCTGGACAATGGGTAACTGGGGAGCTAACATCAGCACATCATATATTGGTGAGTCTGAGAGTGGTTCAGGTGAAGTTAAGTGGGACTCGTGGAAAGAGCACAACCTCAACGTTTCTTACAACTTCAACGAGCTTGGAGAAGTTACTCTTGGTGCTAATAACCTAACGAACGAAGATCCTCTTCTTGATTCGTCAGGTTCAATGGCAGATGAGTATCAGTACCCGATCCTCGGTCGTGTTATCTATCTAGACTACACGATAGAATTATAAGGTAGATACTTACCAAGTAGTTCAAGAGCCCGCTTATGCGGGCTCTTTTTTTGGTGAAGAAAAAAATTAGCTTTAAATAATAAATCTTTCTCTAAGAGAATCAATTTCTAAACTAGAATACTCTAGATAGTCTGTTAAGACCTGATCGGTAGACTCTCCCAACTGCTGTGGCGCTTTAATATCATCAGATTTAGAGCGACTATAATTAATTGGACTAGCCACCATTTTTACCTCACCACTTCGGCTCTCAGGAGCAGAGAACACCATGCCCCGCGCCAAGACTTGAGGATCTTCGAAGACCTGATCTATTGTATTTATAGGTCCGCAAGGCACATTGCATTGCTTTAGTTTTTCTAACCATTGAGCACTTCCATGCTGTTTTAAGTTCTGATGAATGATATCGCAGAGATGTTTACGATTATTGACCCTAGCCCCATTTGTTAAGAACCGCTCATCATTGGCAAGATCACTCTGTTCCAAGGCATCACACAATCGAATGAACTGCTGGTCATTTCCAACAGCAATAATAATATGGCCATCAGATGTAGAAAATGCCTGATAGGGAACAATATTGGGATGGGCATTGCCCAAGCGTTCGGGGACTAAACCACCAACAAGGTAGTTACTTGCCTGATTTGCCAGTGTGGCAGCCTGAACATCTAGTAGGGCTAAATCTATGTATTGACCCAAGCCAGAATTTTGTCTCTCAATAAGAGCTGCTTGAATAGCATTTGAAGCGTATAGCCCTGTAAATAGATCAGTGACGGCAACACCAACCTTTGTAGGACCACTGGTCTCTTTTGTCGAGTCATCTGGCTCACCAGTGACACTCATGAGTCCGCCCATCCCCTGAATTAAAAAGTCATAACCTGGGAGGTTTGCATAGGGACCAGTTTGACCGAACCCCGTAATAGAGCAGTAGATGAGCTCTGGATTAATCTTGGAGAGTGAATGGTAGTCCAAGCCATAGTTGGCGAGACCTCCCACCTTATAATTTTCAATCAACACATCAGACTGTCTGGCGAGCTGTCGAATAATTTCCTGACCCTCTAAACAGGTAATATCCACAGTGACTGACTTCTTACCTCGATTGGCACAGAAAAAGTAGGCCGCATCCTCAGTATCTTTTCCATCGCGATCTTTTAAGTAGGGAGGCCCCCAAGATCGAGTGTCATCACCATACCTTGGACGCTCAATTTTAATGACATCAGCACCCAGATCGGACAGTAACTGACCAGCCCAAGGACCCGCCAGAATTCTACTCATGTCGAGTATTTTAAGACCTGCCAGTGGACCTGCCATAGTTGTCCTTTTGACTAGTTTTAGCTAAATGCCTGAATACCTGTCTGCGCTCTACCCAGAATCAATGCATGGACATCGGCGGTTCCCTCGTAGGTATTAACTACCTCCAAGTTGACCATATGCCGCATCACAGGATACTCATCAGAAATTCCGTTACCGCCATGCATATCTCTAGCTAGTCGTGCAATCTCGAGTGCTTTTGTGCAATTGTTACGCTTCAGTAGTGAGATTAATTCTGGCGCTAAATTACCTTCATCCTTCAATCGACCGGCCCGCAAAGATCCCTGCAGGCCAAGACTGATGTCAGTTTGCATATTGGCTAGTTTAAATTGAATAAGTTGATTCGCCGCCAAGGGCTTATCAAACTGCTTTCTATCGAGCGTGTATTGACGAGCCGCATGCCAGCACTGTTCTGCAGCCCCAAGCACACCCCAGCTAATGCCATAGCGCGCGGAGTTTAGGCAGCCAAATGGACCTTTAAGTCCAGAAATGTCGGGCATAAGTTGGGCTTCACTCACAAAGACTTCATCCATCACTATCTCGCCTGTGATTGATGCGCGAAGTGCGAGTTTCCCTTCAATTTTTGGGGTGGATAGGCCTTTCATTCCTTTTTCAAGAATAAAGCCACGAATTACACCATCATCGGTCTTAGCCCAAATAATAAATACATCTGCAATAGGCGAATTACTAATCCACATCTTGCTGCCCGATATTACGTATCCACCATCAACACTCTTTGCGCGCGTATTCATGCCACCTGGATCAGATCCTGCGTCAGGCTCTGTAAGCCCAAAGCAACCAACCCACTCACCGGTCGCTAATTTTGGCAGATATTTCTCTTTCTGCTCTTCAGTGCCATAGGAGTAAATTGGGTACATGACAAGACTTGACTGAACGCTCATCATCGAGCGGTAACCTGAATCAACTCGCTCAACCTCTCTTGCTATGAGTCCATAGCTAACATAACTTACTCCTGGGCACCCATAACCCTCGATCGTTGCACCTAATAACCCCAGTTCTCCCATTTCATTGAAGATTCGGCGATCAGTCTCTTCTTTACGAAATGCTTCGGTTACTCGTGGAACCAGTTTTTCTTGAGCGAAGCTTGCTGCAGAGTCGCGAATTAATCGCTCCTCTTCTGTTAGCTGATCATTGAGATCAAACGGGTCTTCCCAGTTAAATTTACCCCATCCACTTGCCATCATTTATTCCTATACATCACTTAAGTTAGACTTTTGAAAACGAAATTACCATCCACGATTATACCCGATCAGCTCATCACTAGACCGAATAGTGTTCTGCCGTTTGATCTAGAGATTTTCTTGCCCTTGCAATTAAAAGATCGATTTCTAGGTAGCTACTTACAAATGGAGGCGAAATGATCATCGAATCTCCTACCGCCCTCATAATCAATCCATTCTCTACGCAGAACTCTCGACAGATCCCTCCTGATTTTTGATCTGGTTCTAGCCGCTCTCGAGTTTCTTTATCACGAACAAGCTCTAAGGAGCCCAGCATACCAACTCCCCTTACGTGTCCTACAATTGGATGTTCCTCAAGGGCTGCCCACTGCTTTTGCAGATAGGGTCCAATATCATTTGCCACTCGCCCTACAAAGTCCTCGCGCTCCATAATAGCGAGGGTTGCTAGAGCCGCGGCACAGGCTATTGGGTGTCCTGAGTAAGTGAAGCCATGCCCAAATTCACCGCCATCACTGGTGATGACATCAGCAATTTTCTCATTCACCATGACACCTCCCAAAGGCTGAAAGCCATTGGTAACAGCTTTGGCGAACGTCAAGAGGTCTGGTTCCATGCCATAGGTTTCACAACCAAAAAGACTTCCCGTCCGACCAAATCCACAAATAACCTCGTCACTGACAAATAAAATATCTCTCTCATTTAAGATACGCCTTACCTCTGGCCAGTAACTGTCTGGAGGCACAATAACGCCTCCAGCGCCCTGAATAGGTTCAGCAATAAAAGCTGCTACGTTCTCTTCACCAAGCTCATCAATTCTTCTCTCTAATGCCCTAGCTGCATGCAGGCCAAATTCCTCAGGTGACAAGTCCTCTCCATTGTTGTACCAGTTTGGATCAATAATATGGTCTGCGTAGGGGAGAGTTTCGAATTGGTTATGGACAAATTCAAACCCACCAAGGCTGGCCGCCGCAATAGTGCTCCCATGGTATGCATTGGTCCGCGCCAAAATGAACCGCTTCTTGGGTTGCTTTTTAATATCCCAGTAGCGGCGAATTAGTCTAATGTTAGTATCATTTGCTTCAGAACCTGAATTGGTAAAGAAGACATGAGTAAATTGTTTTGGCGTCATTCTTACCAGCTTGTCGGCTAATTCCACGGCTGGAGTATTGCTGCACTGGAAAAAATTATTGTAGTAAGGCAGCTGTTGGAACTGGGCTTGCACGGCCTCAGCTATCTCAGGTTGACTGTAGCCAAGGCTGCAACACCAGAGTCCAGACATAGCATCAAGCATTTTCTTTCCATCAGTATCATAAATATAGATGTGCTCAGCACGTTCTATAATGCGGCCGTGATTTTTCTGGTAGTCATTAAAATCAGTGAATGGATGTAGGTGACGACTAGCGTCCATCTGTTTCCACTGCGCAGTTGTCCGATTATTACTCATAATAGATCTCTTATTTTCGCGCTCTTTAAGCTCGTACTATAGAGCGATTGCTGGCAATATATCACCCTTAAAAAGCAGCTTGACTGTGACTTTACGCGAGCTATTTCAACATAGGATCGTGTCTAGGTCATCCACCCAAAGGGGTTGGAAAATTAGCCTTTAAAAGAGCTTAAGATGAAGATTGAATGCAAGAAGGAATTATTATGAATAAACCGCTGCCTACCATCGGTATTGCGTGCGACGTGATTAAAAATGGATTGCACCAGTTTCATGGGGCTGGTGAAAAGTATATCAACGCCGTAGCTCACGGAGCAGGAGCCATACCGATGCTACTTCCAGCTTTTGGCGATGGTAATGATATTACTGACTTAGGCAAGATTTATGATGTGTCCAGTTTAGTGAGCCGGCTCGATGGCCTATTTTTAACGGGCAGCCCCTCTAACATCCAACCTCATCACTTCAATGGAGAACCGCATGAAGATGGAACTCTTGAGGATAGGCAGCGAGATAGTCTTACGCTCCAATTGATCAAGGAATGTATTAGTCAATCTGTTCCCATACTGGCAGTTTGCAGAGGTTTGCAAGAGTTAAATGTTGCGCTGGGCGGGACTCTATATGCCAAAGTTCAGGAAGTTGAGGGTTTCTTTGACCATAGGGAAGATGCTACCAAAGATCGTGACGGTCAGTACGATCCATCTCACTCTGTTAGCTTCATAGAAGGAGGTTATCTTCATGGACTGACCGATGAGAGGCAATGCCAGGTCAATTCACTCCACAGTCAGGGAATCAAGAGACTTGCAGAGGATCTGGTAGTCGAGGCGGTTGCCGAGGATGGACTAGTAGAAGCGGTGAGCTTAAGCATGCAGTATGAGAATAGAGGTTGGGTACTTGGCGTCCAGTGGCACCCGGAATGGAAATTTGACTCAAATCCGATCTCTCGCAAGATATTTCACGAGTTTGGAGAGCAGGTAAGACGCTTCGTTTCATTGCGAAAGTGATTAAGAGTTTATAACTTAAGCCTGAAACCCAATTGATGTTGGCATTGACTATTCTGGCGAGGAGCTTTGCTGGTAAATTTCCACTCCATCAAACCAGGTGGCTAGGATCTGTGTATCAGAAATTTTGTCGCTGAAACCCTCATCCACAAGGCGCAACAAATCTTGATCTAGAATAACGAAGTCAGCTTTTTTGCCAACTTCTAAAGAGCCTGTTATATCCGCTTGATTCAGCATGACTGCTCCATTGATCGTATAGGCATCAAGGACATCTTGGATACTTAGCTGCTCGTCTCTATTATAGACCCGGTTTGTGACTTCATTTTTGCGTGTAACAGCCTTCTCAATATTTAGCATTGGCCTTGGATCTCTTGATTCCACTGGCGCATCGCTACCGGAAACTAATAGTCCTCCCGCTTCTTTGACCGATGCTGCTGGGTATGTATTTTTGTAAACATATCCAGCGCTATCGTATAGATCATCCTCTGAAAATATAGGTTCTATAAAGGGTGATACCATCATCTGATATTCACTAAATGGCTCTATCCATGAGTAGGTGAAGGCAATCGCTACGTCCAACTCTCCAATACGCTCAATATCATCCGGGTGAATGATTTGGGCATGAGCAATGGACACCTTCGCGTTGGATGTCGGACTAAATTTTTTCGCGGCTTCAAAGGTATCTAGGGCAATCCTCACGGCCCGATCCCCAATGGCGTGGCTGTGCACATTTATGCCAGCATCCACAAGTGCCAGGGTATAGTTGAAAATGAATTCGTATTCCTTTTCTAGGACACCATTACTTTGAAAGCACTGTGTGGCCAGAAAACCGTGTTCCTCGAAAAATGTTTGTTTAAAAATTGGAGAGACACTCTCAACCCCGCGCTCGCGAATAGCTCTACAAACCTCAGAAGATGTATCTACATAATCAATAACCTCCGGCAACTGTGTGGCCTCATTTATCGCAAATATTGGCTGTAAGTAATTATTGAGTAGAGCTGCATTTGGCAACATGGGTGGCATTGCATGGGGATCACCTTCAATAACACCATCGACAAATATCTTAGCTGTATCTATTTTTAGATTTTGAACGCCACTATGTCTAGCCTGTGTTTTTAAAAGATCAGCTAAAAGATTTGGTATATCAATGGGCTTATCATATGAGGGTCGATAGTTCTCAAACTCAGGATAAAAAGCGGCAGTCAAGCGATAGGTGAGGGGATGAGATTTTGCCCATTTAGCAAAGTTGTCAATATCCCCAATTCTCATCGCCGCATCCATGGTGGAGGTGATACCTGACGCCGCTAGACGCTCTGCGATCTTAAGATATATCATTAAATCTATCTCAGGATAACCCCAAAGATTAGGTAAGTTGACTAGCTTGCGCGCATCCTCATTAAGAACACCATTTGGCTCCCCAATACTATCCACGCCGATCAATGCCCTCATATCAGCGAACTCAGTAGTAATGGTGTTTTTATTTAATCCAATCGTGCGACCCTCTTTGTCAGTCGCTAAATCCAAGGCAGCACTATTAACTGCGCCATGGTGACCATCATCACCCAGCAAAACGATTGGATATTTGAGTGAAACTGCATCCAGTGCGGAGCGAATAGTTGGAAAGTCTACAGATGGCTCGTTTCCCTGAGAATAACCCCACTGCTCAACAGTTAGCCACTCACCATCTGCAAGATTAAGCCGATTAAGGCACTGCTTTAGGCGAGGGACTAATTCGGCGAGTGTATATGCTTGGCTATCTAAATCACAGTTATCTGTCTTAACGATACCTGGCAGATGAATATGTGAATCATGTAGGCCGGGAATGATCATTTTGCCATTAAGATCAATTATTTCTGTCTGATCATCAATGAAATCAGAGGTATCACTCATAGCACCCACAAAAACCAGGCGATCCTCGGCGATTCCCATTGCAGAGTGCACGGTTTGATCTTTGTCAGCGGTATATATGATGGAGTTAATGAATAATTTTTCTGCAATGATTTCATCATCATTGCTACATGAGCTAAGAAATAGAGCCAATGCGCTCATTAATATAGTCATTGATTTATGTGACATCGCTTGATCCCATCTTTAAACTAGTTCGAACAACTGCTAGCCTAGCCGTAGGGGATCCATTTGAGAAACGGAAGCCTCGGAGCAGATTTTATTATTCGGATACTATATCCGAATCACCTACTCAACGGATACAGAGATATAAATTTTATGACTTCAATCGATCAACTGGATCAGTTTCTATCTGAAAACCCTGATATAGAAATATTTGAGGTTCTTTTGCATGATCTTAATGGTGCTCAAAGAGGTAAGTGGCTTCCAAGGGATAAAATTCATAAGCTATTTAAAGGTGGCTTTAAAATGCCTCTGAGTAGCTGTTCACTAGATTATTGGGGCAGAGATCAAGATGAATTGATTGCAGTTACTGGCGATAGTGATGGGGTATGCGTGCCTCATCCTGAAACACTTGCTCGGGTGCCTTGGGCGGACAAACATACAGGCCAAATCATTGTTTCGATGACTAACGATATCACTGGGCAGCCTTATGATGGTGATTGTAGATCGGTACTTCAAAATATTGTTAATCGTTTCTCAAGTTTGGGATTGACCCCAGTTGTTGCGAGTGAAATGGAGTTCCACCTTTTGACCTTAGATAGAGATAAATTTGGAGTCCCAACGCATAGCCAGACTTCAATAAATGGTGATTTAGCGATAGGTGGCCAGACATATGGTATTGATACGATGCGTGAGACTGCGCCACTGATGGATGCCATAATTGACGCCGTAAAGCTTCAAAAGTTGCCTGTAGATACCCTGATAACTGAATTTGGGCCGTCTCAATTTGAAATTAACTTATACCATCAGGACTGCGCATTGCGCGCCTGTGATCAGGGCAGCATGCTAAAGAGAGCAATTCGTAGTGTCGCTCGACAGCACCATAAATTAGCTACCTTTATGGCTAAGCCTTTTGCAGGTGAGGTGGGCAATGGTATGCATGTTCATTTTAGTTTGTTAGATGAGGAGGGCATAAATGTATTTGATAATGGAAGTTCTATGGGAAGCCCTATACTAAAGCAAGCTATTGCAGGTTGTCTTGCAACTATGGCAGATAGCATGGCAATTTTTGCACCTAATATTAATTCGTATCGAAGGATGGTGCCTGGTTGTTATGCGCCTCTAGCGCCAAATTGGGGTTATGAAAATAGAACAACAGCAATTCGTATCCCAGGTGGTGACGAACGAGCTATGAGAATTGAACATCGTGTTGCTGGAGCTGACGCTAATCCTTACCTGACGGTAGCAGCCATGTTAGCTGGGGCTTTATATGGCATCGAGCATAAGCTAGAGCCAACTGAGCCAGTTGAGGGTGATGCAGGGGATGTAATTCCAGAGCTACCACATTTTTGGAATGATGCTATCACCACTTTTGAAGAGTCTAGATTCATTAGGGACTATTTAGGCGCAGAACTTCAAGACAACTATGTTCGATGTAAGCGGCAAGAAAAGCATCAGTTCGATAGTCGTGTAACACTTATGGAATATGATGCCTTGTTATAGTGAGTTATAGCTCTCTCTTTAGCATCAGACTCTCTATACTATTTTGCGCTAGTTTAGCCCGCGCAGATGCCATTTTCGAAGTATTCGCGAAGGGCCCGACTAGGACTCTGTGCCAGGTTTCTCCGTTTTTATTTTTGATGCTCTCACTCTCAGCGGCGAGGTTCATCAGGAGCAGGCTTACTTTTAAGTTTTCAGCCTCATCGCTACTCTTAAACGAACCCACTTGCAGGATGTATTGATAATCTTTACCTAATTTTTCATTGTCGGCATCAATGGATTCTGTTTCAGGAACGAGGATTTCGTTATCTTTGAGCAGTTCATAAAAATCAAATTGTAATTCTTGTACATTTGCTTTTTTAACAATATCACTTACAACATCGGACTTTAAATTTGGATTAGTTGCCAGCAAAGTTGGCAAGAAATACATGATTAGAGCGCCAATGAACAGCCCTGCAAGAAATGCTGGCCGTGAGGATTTTTCTCCATCACTTTGGTTTTTGCTGCGGCGGCTAGCTGCATTTTTTGAATTATTGCGAGACATAGAGTGTTGCCTTGGGTTTAAGGGAATTGTAATTGGTATTTGCACTGTTAAGCAAAAGTTATCTTGGCTTTTGGAGTGAGTTTGATATTACCTCATAGCTCCTGGGGATCAACATCAATTGACCAACGTACTTTTCTGGCAGATCTATGGTTTTCTAGTGCGATTGATAACGAAGCAAGCAGGGGCTGAATCAATGATCTTTTGTCTGCAGAGATCTGAAGAGTATAACGATAACGTCCTGCTCTTTTTTCCATCATTGCTGGCAAGGGGCCTAGGTATTCTAATTTTTTACTCGGCATGACATGACTCTCTGCGATCTGTCGTGCAGTTCTCAATAACATTTCAGCTTCCCCTGATCTCTCAGATTCCGCGCGAACAAGGGCCATATAACGAAATGGTGGAAGTTGAAGAAGATCCCGTTCAGCCATTATTGTTTTCGCAAAAGACACATAGCTCTTGGTAGTGAGTATCTCTAGAAGAGGGTGCTGAGGTTGATGTGTTTGGATGTAAACTTGACCACGGACATCACCCCGCCCACTTCGACCGGCGACTTGAGTTAACAGTTGTCCCAAGCGCTCGTGACTTCTAAAGTCTGGGCTAAATAGACCACTATCTGCATCTAGGACGGCAACCAATGTCACGTTTGGAAAATGATGCCCTTTGGCAAGCATCTGTGTTCCTATCAGAATACATGGCTCACCACTATTGGCAGTGTCATATACTGCTTTCATAGCCCCTTTTTTTCTAGTGCTATCCCTGTCTACACGTAAAATTTTTGTGGTGGGAAAACCCTTCGCAAGGTACTCCTCGCTACGCTCAGTTCCCTCTCCCACCGGCACTAGCTGTTGACTTTGGCATCCAGGACAAAGATGCGGAATCCCTTGCTGATACTCGCAGTGGTGGCAGATCAAGCGGTTGCGAGCTCGATGGACAGTCAGCCTAGAATCACAGCTTCGACAGTCCGCAGTCCAGCCACATTGATGGCAAATAATGGCGGGAGCAAAACCTCGACGGTTGAGAAAGACAAGAGCCTGATGGCCGTTTGAAATAGTCTGTTCAATAGCTAAAAGAGTTGATGCAGACACTCCGGCCTCACATTGCTCGCTTTTCAAGTCGATAACGGACCAATCAGGTTGGACGGCTGAGCCAGCTCTGTCAGCTAAAACAAGGTGTTTGTAGCGGCCTAGATCACAATTTCTCAAAGATTCTATTGACGGAGTCGCTGATCCAAGAATAATCGCAATTTCTTCCTTTCTTGCACGAATGACCGCGAGGTCTCTTGCTGAATATCTAAAGCCCTCCTGCTGCTTATAGGATTGATCATGTTCCTCATCGATGATGATTAGCCCGGGATCACATAGGGGAGTAAAGATTGCAGAGCGGGTTCCCAAAATAATTTTAGCAGCACCGGTCTTTGCCTTTGTCCACGCTAAAAGCCTCTGCTTATCAGTTAATCCAGAGTGAAGGGTGACAATTGGTACATTGAAACGATCTCTAAATCGTTCTTCGGTCTGAGGAGTAAGACTTATCTCTGGAATAAGCACGAGCGCCTGACGGCCATAGCGAAGTGCTGTGTCGATGGCTTGGAGATAGATCTCGGTTTTCCCACTTCCAGTGACACCATCTAACAAGTAACAGTTGAACCGATGTTGATCGATATTATTCAGCGCGCGGCTTTGTGAGTCATTGAGTGGCAATGGATCTTGTTTGAGAATATTTGTGAGCTCAATCCCCTCATCACTTTGTAGCGTCGATTCTACTAAGCCTTTCTTTTCTAGTGCTGCTAAAGCTGATCTAGAAAATTCTGTTGAGATGATGGAATCTGGAACCGATCCATTTTCTTTTAGTCGATCAAATAGAGCTTGTTGATTTGGAGCTCTCGCAAATACCTCATCATTTATTGGAGATTCTTTTTCAGTTAGTTGCCAGTAGCGAGTACTCAGATCAGGGAGTCCCTCACCCCTTCGTAATAGAGTGGGTAGAGTGCTGAATAAAGCATCACCTATGGGATACTGGTAATAGTTTGCTGCCCAGTTGAATAGCTCAAATAACGAGGAGGGGATTAGGGGGACTGAGTCCAGAAGCTTGTTAATCGGTTTAAGCTTATCGATATCAATATCACTGGAATTCGTTATAGCGACGATAAGACCAACGACCTCTTGACGCCCAAAAGTAACGGCTACTCTGCATCCCACATCAGCACGACCACCATCATCTTTTTGCTGACTGTCTTGGGGCACAAGATAGTCAAAAAGGCGACGCAATGGGGAGGGCACCGCAACGCGAATAATATTTGGCGAATACTCAGCCATAAAAAAAAGCGTCCCTTAAATCAAAAGTTTCAGCAGAATTTGTTAATTTTAAGTATAAGGTCAAAAATGAAATTCACCCAGCCCTGAAATAGTTAGTGATACCTAATAGATATAAAAATGTAATCGAGGAAATTTTTGTTCAGTTTATCCAGGAAGGATACAATTGTATTGAAAAATCCTCTCATATAAGGAGCAGTGATGAATCAGACGGTTTTGGTGACAGGAAGTAGTCGAGGTATTGGTTTGGAGTTGTGTAAGCAACTTAACGAGCGCGGTGATCGGGTAATAGCAACCTGTCGTCAATCGACTGATGCTTTGGCAGCACTGGATGTTGAGGTACTAGAGAATGTTGATGTTTCCGATCCCCAGAGCCTCAAATTACTTTCTGCTAGTTTGAAGGAGCGAAAAATAGATTGGTTGGTCAATAACGCAGGAGTTTTGCAAAGCTTTGGTTTGGATGATCTTGATATGAACTGTATTGCAAACTTTAAAAAAATGTTTGATGTGAATAGTCTAGGACCTTTGTTAGCTACTAAATCGTTGTTAAAGCACCTAGGTTCAGGTTCCAAAGTTGGACTTATTACAAGCCGTATGGGCTCAATCGCAGACAATGACTCGGGAGGGAGCTATGGCTACCGAATGTCAAAAGCTGCTGCAAATGCCGCAGGTAAGTCGCTGGCTATTGACCTCAAGTCACAAGGAATTGCGGTCGGTATTCTACACCCTGGCTATGTGCGCACTGATATGACAGGTCATATTGGGTTGATGGACGCCGATGAATCGGTCATTGGCCTGATAGAGAGGATGGATAATCTTAATCTGACCAATACAGGATCATTTTGGCATACAAATGGCGACCTACTCTCCTGGTGATTTGCTCAAGTAGTGACAAGAATTGCGTAACTACTAGTATGAGAGAAAAGATCATTGAAATTTTGTAGGCGGGATTGGCTAGGGGTTACAATAGGCAGTATTGAAGATGATTGGGGTGAGAAGTGCGGGGAATTTGGCTATTTATAAGATTTCTAATGGTTTTAGGTGTCGCGATGGTAGGTGCCTTTTTTGCCATGGAGAATAGTCAGCCTCTGGGGGTTAACTTCATTATGATGGATGGCCCGAGTCTTAGTGCTGGCGTTTGGCTAATAATATTTTTGGCAGTTGGGTGTATTCTTGGATTATTGGCAAGCTCCATAGTTATATTTTCATATCGACAGAAGTTAGCGCGTGCCGCTAAAAAGGATTAGTTTCAATGTCTTCTTGCTTATCTAAAATTATTATTGCACTAGATTATGATAATCCAGAGAGTGTCTTTCAGTTCACTGATCAATTGGATCCGCAGCATTGCCGATTAAAGATAGGTAAGGAGCTTTTTACTAGAGCGGGGCCTGGTTTAGTGCGAGAGTTGGTCGCACAAAAATTTGATGTTTTTTTGGATTTGAAATTTCATGATATCCCAAATACGGTCGCCAAAGCTGTCGCAGCAGCTGATGATTTAGGTGTTTGGATGACTAACGTCCACGCATCGGGTGGAAGTAGCATGATGAAAGCAGCAAGTGAAGCTCTAAAGGCTAAAAATAGTAGCATGTTGTTAATTGGAGTGACTGTGCTTACAAGCATGGATGAATCAGATTTAGTAGAGATCGGCGTTATTAATACCGCTGGGCAACAGGTTGAAAACCTTGCCAAGTTAGCTCAGCAATCGGGCCTTGATGGAGTGGTCTGCTCTGCTAAAGAGGCAGCAATGTTGAAGCAATCTCTAGGCGATAACTTTAAATTGATAACTCCTGGAATTCGTCTATCAAATTCAGTAGCCGATGATCAGAAGCGGGTTGTTACCCCGCTCGACGCGATAGCGTTTGGAAGTGACTACTTGGTGATAGGGCGCCCTATAACGCAGTCATTAAACCCTATGGCGACACTTAACGAAATAAATAAATCGATTGCCAGCTAGCGCGAGTTAAACTCATCAGACCATGCTAATTTGCCTGACTGATCATAGACTCGAACATAATCTATGAAAAAAGTACCTCTCTTAAATGAGGGGTCAATGTCTTTTTCTATCGCGAAATTTAGTAGAAGGTAATAATCTCGATCAAACGGCCATGTCTCAGAATTTTTGACAGGAGGACTATAGGTGTAGTGCTCCTCTCCATCTACGGAAAAAGTTAATTTCTCTTCATCCCAGTCAAGGCTATAGGTGTGAAATTTAGATGACATTGTGGGGACTGGCTGCCCGCCAAGATTGATTGTGTTACCGAAGCTTGAACGGGTGTGGATGGCACTTTGCGCATAATTTTGATTTCTTCCCCAGTGCTCCAAGATATCGATCTCCCCAGAATCTGGCCATGAAACCTCTCCATAACCTTGCAAATCAAAATAAGCCCCCATCTCCTTAATATCTTTCGGTAGCATCCAAATAGCAGGCCAGGTGCCATGGCCCTCCGGAACTTGCGCTCTGACCTCAACTCGCCCATAAGTAAAAGCAAACTTGGAATTTAATCGCGCAGACGTAAATTGCTTGGTGACATCTTGGTCAGTAAACTCTTCTTTTTGCGCAGTTATTTCCAGATAGCCCCCAGAGGTAGAGGCATTTATGGGTCGATCTGTGTAGTGCTGTTGTTCGTTGTTGTACCAGCTATCGCCATTTGGTAGGAATGTTTGGTGAAACCATTTGCTCTTATCCACATCTACAGGAGTGTCAGGCGTTTCAGCCTGACTTGTTAATGTCAGTAGACACAGAAGAGCCGTTGCCAAGGGGTGCTTTAAAAAATAATTAGCTTTCAGCATTGGTAAATTACCGCCTCTAAATTATCTATTTTCTGATGCTACTGGGCAGTAAACTTTATCCAGTTCAAATTCCAGTTGTTTCCGACCGACTCAATACGTAAGGTTTGCTCTCCCGCGTTCAAATTTACACTTGCTGAGTTGGTTACCCAGGACTGCCATCCGCCTGTATCTGAAACAGATTGTGAGTCTAATTGAATGCCATCAACAAGAGTTTGAAATCCATTACTACCCCCTTGGCTTGCCAGTCGATATTCCACTAAGTAATTTCCCATCTCCGCAACGTCGATAGAGAACTCTAACCAATCACCTGAGTCAATATAGCCAACATTGAATCCACCACCGGTATCAGTTGAAGCCTCTACCTGTATTCCAGACATATCGGAGTAGTTCTCGGCCTCGATTAATCCGGGGACTGGATGAGTCACAGCAGATTGACCTCCGGTGCTGCCATTTTCATCTTGGAAGACTCTGACATAATCGACAACCATGCGCTGAGGGAACACGGTTGCAGAGTTAGGGCTCCCCGGCCAATTACCTCCGACTGCAACATTAAATATGAGGAAGAACTGCTTTTTGAACGCGGCAAGTTCATCAGAGTTATCAATTGCCATCACATGATATTGGACGTCGTCAACATACCAGATCATTCGATTGCTAGTCCAAGCAATACTATATACGTGGAAGTTTTCAGATAAATTCTCTGGCATTGTTTTTGGAGTGCCAAAGCTTACTGGGTCGTATGAAGCACTTAGACCACCTTTATTCCAGTGCGCCGTGCCAACCACACGATTATCTCTACCACTTCCACCTCCTACCATTTCCATGATGTCGACCTCACCACAGTAGGGCCAACTCACTTGATTAATGTTTTCTCCCAGCATCCAAAGTGCCGGCCACATACCCTGACCTTCTGGCATTCTGGCTCGGATATCTATTCGGCCATATTGGAAATTCTTTTTGCCTTGAGTTTTTATTCTAGATGACGTGTAGGACCGACCACCAAAGGTCTCCTCATCAGCTCTGATAACCAACAAACCATCCTTCAGGTACAGGTTACGATTTGTATAGTACTGGAGTTCGTTATTTCCCCACCCGCCATTTCCTGTTCCGATATCATAGCCCCAGTCAGAGCTATTGAGTTGACTACCATCAAACTCGTCCGACCATACCAAGTCATAACCCTCATATGTATTAGGTGACTCATATCCAGAAAATGATGGAATAATCCAGCCATCATCACCATCTACGGGTTCCTCTGGGTCTGGTCCATCGCCGATATCTGTATCTTCCCAGCGAACATTATCTAATTGAAATACAGTGCTTGTGTATTGGGTTGCCCATATTACAAACCCCGTGTCTACGGTAGCTAAAGAAAGACCGTCCTCAACAAGGTCATCAATCTCTATTGAGACGGTCTCCCAAGCTCCGTCTCCCCGAACGCCAATATTTTGATCACTGGATCCACAGGGGTAAACACAATCCACTTTCATGCTGTAGTTACTATTTCCACTAATGGTTTTAATATCGAAGACAAGCTGTCCACCCGAATAACCTGACAAGTTTTTACCCATGGACGTTTTGAAATAGAAGATTGCCTGTTGACCGGCAGAGCTATGTTCAACTTGAAGGACGCTCCCGCGGTCTGTGTCTTGAACGATTTCCCAAGAAATGTTTGGACAGTCATCTCCACCGTTATCACAAGAGCCCCAACTGATTCCAGAGTCTGCTGCATTGATACCCTCATCCCAAATGGGGTCAACCTCGCCATTTGAGAACACATTAAGGACAAATTTGGAAGAACTAACGACGATGGTTCGAGCCAGCGATGATTTGTTTCCAGCACTATCTATGGCGCTATAGGTTAGGGTGTATGTCCCTGCGGCACTTGGGTCAACAGAGCCTGTTGTGACAACACGAACAGAACCATC
>ERZ802822.997-NODE-997-length-18710-cov-13.574411_pt1 | contig 18710 bp, 19 predicted proteins | sample MGYA00345649_ERZ802822 | MGnify/ENA primary metagenome ERZ802822 (study PRJEB30503, sample SAMEA104212359) | marine metagenome | biome: Westerlies Biome; feature: [SRF] surface water layer (ENVO:00010504) within the epipelagic zone...; material: water...
CTGCTAAAAAATCTCTGATGTCGCAACCAATCAGTGCGCCAGGGAGCAAGCCAACGGCACTGGTGATGCTTGTGCGACCACCCACCCAATCGAACATATCGAAGCGTTTGAGCCAGGCTTCCTGCTGAGCCTGTTGATCAAGCCGGCTGTTCAACATCGTGATCGCAACCGCTTGGCCAGCCCATTCACCTCCGGCGGCTTCCAGCTTTAAGCGGGCTTGCTCCATGCCGATATGAGGCTCGGGTGTTCCACCGGACTTACTCACCGTCACCACCAAGGTGGTCTTGAAGCGACCGGCCAGGCCACCAAGAACGTTGCTCATCCCGTTGGGATCAACATTGTCGAGGAAATGGAAGGGGAGCCCCTGGTTGTTGTTCTGGAGCGCGCGAATCATCAGGGCCGGACCAAGGCCACTGCCTCCGATCCCAATCCACAACACATCCGTAAACGGAACTCCACTCGGTGCCTTGATCTCACCATGAACGACACCACGCCCAAAAGCCTCGATGTCATCGACTTCGCTGGCGATATGGGTCCGTAGGTCATCAGACGGGGCCAGTTGGGGATTCCGCAACCAGTAATGCCCGACTTGTCGTTCTTCATCGGGATTGGCGATAGCGCCCGCCTCCAGCTCATGCATGGCGGTGAAGGCACGGTCCATGGCTGGTTGCAACGCCTCAAGCTCAGAAGCATTGAGGTGCATTCGGCTGACGTCTAGCCACAAGCCAAGATCGTCGTGATACCAGAGCAGATCACAAAACCGCTGCCATTGAATCTGAGCGTCGCTAGCGCTGAAATCCGGAAAGCTCACGGGGGAGTTGCTGCTGATATCTGCTGAAGCTATCCAGGATCTGACGAAATGCGCACTTTCTTGGACACCCCGGGTAGTTTCATCCGAGTTCCTTCGCATTTGGCCCGACTCCTCAATGCCTGATCGTCTGCGCTTTATCGCTGCAGGAGCCTTTGCCGCCGTAGTTATCGGACTGGGATTCCTGCGCACAACGCCAGGCATCGACATGCAACCAGGCCAAGTGCAATCAACGTTGGATGGGCATCCCAATCCTGCCGATTTCAGCGTTGAAGAATTGCAAATCCTCCAACGGCGATTCGGAGTTCACGGCCCCCAGACACCTCTGGCCCAGCTCTTCACCGATGGAATGGATCAACTGCAGCCCCTACGGTTGCGCACCCTTGATCGCCTCCAAGCACTCAAGCCGGCCATCCTTCGTGAATCGGCACGGCATCGCGTTAATCCGATGTTGGTGACGGCGATTTTGTTCGATGAGATACAACATTCCAAACCCGGGGAGGGGTTGCCTTTTATTGCCCATTCGGGCTTGGTTAGAACCCATGGACCAGCCCAAATCGGCATTAGTGAGCTAATTCATCAAAAGAAACTTCCCCCACAACCCACAGCGGAAGAAATTGCTTGGGCACGGGATCAGTTGTTGAATCCAGAACAAAACGTTCAGCTTTTGGCCGGAAAACTGCAACGGCTGAAGCGCGAAATAGGCCTCTCGCCCCATGGCGTGCTTCAAGCCAGCCGTTCCTATTTGGACGCCAAGGCGATTGCAACCCTGAGCTATCTACACAACGGCAAACTCGACTACCCAGCACGGGTGTTGCGTTACATGCAAGATCCGGAACTGCATGGGCTGATCTATTCGCGGCGAGCTCCGGCTCGGGCACATTTCATTTAGGGGCGTTGAGACTGACGATCCAGCTCACGGAACACAGAGATCTCCCAAAGCAGCAAGTCGAACCTGGAGGGCCGACCAATCGAAACTCCGCGGATCGGCTCGTTCACCGCCAATATCCACATGACGGTGGGTGGTCACTGACGTTGGGGGGAGATTGAACGCATTCATCCACCCGGCTAACACCAGGGCCAAGGCGTCGTATTGCTCAGACGAATAGCCGCTATGGCCAGAACGACCGTTGGCTCCATTGGATGGCGTTTCAAGACTCAGATGGAGAGCGAAATTATTGACCGATCCCTTGAGCCGTTTGTTCGTGATGGCCCATTCCCCAAGAAAGGCTGAATAGCCAGCGCCATAGGCGCGCATGAGTGGATCCACCAAATCGAGCACACGACCATCGCGGCTGATGAGGGTGTGATAACTCACTTGGTCTTCATCTCTGGGGTGCGGCGTTTGAAAGGTGTTCACCGCAGAACTCACGGAATACACCGTTTCATGCAAAACAATCACCCGTGGAGAGCCATCGAGGCGTCGCCCAAAAGCGTCTTCGCTAAAACGCTTGCCAAAATTGGTTGGATCGATGGGCACAAATTTGCGCCACGATCCCGAACGCTTTTGGAGAGAGAGCAGGCGAGATCGAATGCTTTTATCGATGCTCGAACATTGGCGAGCCAACGGCGAACGCCACGAGCGGGAAAGGGGAGCGACAGGAACAGATCCAAGCGGAGATGGCTTACGCCTAGCCCCCTTGTCTTCAGCCACCTGATCAAGTAATTCCAACAGTGAGGGGCGATCACCAGCAAACGAGAGCATCCGGCCATCAATCAGCAGCCAACCCAGACCGACCAAACCGACTGAGCCGATGGCAACGGCCGATAGAACAGTTTTTTGATGACGTCGCAGAAACGAAAAAGGTTGCTTTCGGCAACGGTTCAGAAAATTTTGAACCATTGCTCTCGTAAAGCCAGCTGATCGGATGACGCCTGAGGATCAACTTCCAATCGCCAAGTCTCAATGGCGGATTCAGGCTGCAGGAATGTTTCCTTCATCAAGCCCCGACGCACAAAAGACACTTGAACTTCAGAGCAGTTACGCATGAGATCAGCAACGGAGTCGATGCAACGGACACGGAAACCATTGATCGCAAGGATTTCGTCTCCAACAACCAAATCGGCCTTCATGCCTGGGCTGTTCTTCATCACCCGTTGAACCACCAGATCGCCGGCTGAAACTTTCAAGCTCAAGCCATGATGGGGGGCTTTTTGTGGGACGGGCTCCAAGCGCAGACCGATGAGCTCAGCAGACTTCTCCAGCGGAACCGCGTTTGTGTCATCTAGCCAGTGGTCCAGTTCCGCTGCAAGTCCGTTGTCCACAGATGCAAGCCACTGGTGGAGGTCGTCTCTGCAAAACCCACGGCGGTATTCGCCGAACGAGCTCCACAGATGGCGAAGCAACACTGGAAGGGATGTGCCAGAACTTCTTAGGCGGACGTCCAGGCAAAAAGCCACCGCGGCTCCAAGGCGGTAATAGCTGATTTGGGTATCGCGTGATGCTGGTGTGGCCTTGTAGAGCTTCACCCAGGCCTCTTCTGCACTCATCGCTAAGGATTGAATCGACCGTCCAGGCGACATCAGCACACTGGAGAGCTCCTCGCCGAAGTCCTCCAAAAGCATTGACTGGTCTGTACATCCAGCCCTCAGTGGAAGGAAGAGGTCGTAGTAGCTCGTGATGCCCTCAGCGAACCACAACCCCTCGCAGATCACCGGTTGTGAGTAGTCGTAAGGGCGCAACTCGACGGGACGAAGCCGCCGCACATTCCACTGGTGCAGATACTCATGGCCAACCAGCTGAAGCAACTGCCGGTAACCCTTTTTGCCGGCGAGGGCTGTCCAATTGAATTGCAGAACGGCACTGTGGTCGTGCTCCAAACCGCCGTAGCCCTTTTCGAGAAGTTGAAGAACCAGTTGGTAGCGATCCCCGGCGGGGGGAAGCGTCCCCATCAGATCGCAAGTGGCCTGGCAAACGCGCTCGATGTCCGAGATGAAGCTCTCCGGCCAACCAGAAGGTGGAGCGCCAATTAAGAGAAGTTCATGCCGATGCCCATGAACGGTGAACGGTTTGACCGCAAACGGACCGGCATGCAACGGGGTATCGATCAGCGCATCAAAATCCTTGGCAAGCCAACCTCGAACTGACGATTCGAGGGGGAGATGCACTTGCCAGTGCGAAGGAGCTGACACCTCCAAGTGATGGGGCATCCAACGGAAGCCCTCGATCTCCATCGCCACTGAAGCCAGACTGAGGGAAGCAAAATCCGGGTCCAGCAAGCCAGTCCGCACCGTGAGGTCCCGGGATTCAATCGCGTAGGTGAGCATGACCGGCTCGAGGGTTGTCAGCTCGCACAGCCAACGACTCGGGGACAAACGACGAACCTTTTGATCCGTTGAAGCATTGCTCAGCCGAAGACTGTGAAGGTGTTGAGCGTGATCTCGAACGGTGTAGGACCCTGGGGTCCAGACGGGTAACTGAAGAATTTGCCGATTCCACTGGGGCGTCCACTCCATGTGGACCCAAACCGTTTGGCTGGCTGGTTGGGTTAAGTCGAGTCGTATCCGAACCGAATCGCTCACATCAGTCCTGCAGGAGAGAAATAGCGGCTGTTGTTAAGCGATCACTCTCGATCGTGATCTGATCGATGGCAAATAGCAGGGAATAGCGACGCGCCACCCGCTGAAGTCGTGCTTCCAGTCCAGGGTGCGAACTGATGCGTTGAAGGTCGCCACAAAGACAAATACTTCCATCGGCCTGACGTGACCAACCCAGGGGACGGCAGTCACCGCAAGTGGCCACAAGGTCTGCGGGCACTGGGGCTGAACCGACATCATCAAGGCACCCACCGAACTGAACCTTGAAGCCCTCTTGGGCTAAGGCACGAGCCAAATAATCGAGCCGTGTGTAAACGGTGGGCAGGATGGAGAGATGGGACATTGACCAATCACCTGCTTTGACTGACCCTAGCCAGCAAAATCCGGCTGACCAGGCCCTTTTACATCCGTATTCAGATGGAGTGCCCTCCTTGATCCCCCCGCTAAGGATCGGAGTGATGGCCTCCGGAAATGGCAGCAATTTCGAGGCCATCGTCCAGGCCGTTCAGTCCGGTCGGCTTGGGGCAGACATTCCACTTTTGGTGGTTAACAACAAAAACTGCGGCGCCCATCAGCGGGCTGATCGCTTCGGCATCCATGTCGAAGTGGTGGATCATCGTGGCTTCCCGAATCGAGAAGCCCTCGATCGACAGTTGGTTGGCCTCTTTCAATCCCATCAAGTGGACGTTGTGGTGATGGCCGGGTGGATGCGGATCGTGACCGATGTATTGGTGGATGCCTTTCCGGAACGACTGGTGAACATCCATCCGTCACTCCTGCCTAGTTTCCGTGGACTCGATGCTGTGGGACAAGCCCTTCAAGCAGGGGTGTCCATCAGTGGCTGCACCGTGCATATCGTTACCGCCGACCTTGATGCCGGACCGATCCTTGCTCAAGCCGCGGTTCCAGTGTTACCAGCCGATACCCACGCCTCGCTTTCAGGACGCGTGCAAAAGCAAGAACACGTTTTGCTGCCAGCAACGCTGCAGCAAAACGCTCACCGCTGGCGTCAGGGGTAGATGGGTTGCAAGGGCAAACCGGTCTCAGGCGCCAAACCCGCCATCAGATTGAGACACTGCACGCCTTGGCCCGCCTGTCCTTTAATCAAATTATCGATCGCGCTCATCAACACCAATTGACCCGTCCGATTGTCAACTTGAACGGAAAGGAGCGCTCGGTTCGTGTGTCGCGCCCATTTTGTTGCGGGGTAGGTACCAACAGGCAGGACGGTGACACAGGGATGGTGGCGATACACCGCGTTGATCACCGTTGTGCAGTCTTCCGCTGTTAAGCCTGGATCCCTTAAGCGGGCATACACCGTTGAAAGAAGACCACGAACCATCGGCACCAGATGCGGGGTGAATTGAAGCTGGATGGTTTGGCCGGCGACGTCTTGGGCCATTTGCTCGATCTCGGACGTGTGGCGATGACCAATCACGCCGTAGGGAGCAATCGACTCGGAGGCTTCCGCCAACAACATGGCTTCTTTGGGAACCCTGCCACCACCAGAGGTTCCGGTTTTGGCATCAATGATGATTCGATCGGTATCGATTAGTCCTTGTTTGAGGAAAGGAAGAAGCGGCAACAGACTCGCAGTTGGGAAACAGCCAGGTGCCGCCACAAGCTTGGCTTCAGCGATGGCGGGTCCGTTCCATTCCGGGAGCCCGTAAACAGCTTCACGACAAAGTTCGGCATCGGTCCGATTGATGTTGCTGGCTTCCTGGGCGTACACCTCGAGCCACTGATCTAAGGAGCGATAACGAAAATCTGCGGATAGGTCGACAACCCGAACGCCGCGATCAAGTAATTGCGGTGCCAGCTGACAGGCAAGGCCGTTAGGGAGGCTCAGAACGGCATAATCCGCCACCTCCGCGATTCGAACTGGATCGACGGATTCAACGAGGGGATCATCCGGCAGTGGCAAAAAGGGGCAGATCGAACTCCAACGCCGGCCTGCACTTCGTTCTCCTCCCAGGAACGTCACGGAAAGAGAAGGGTGTCCTTGCAGTAGGCGGATGGTCTGAAGGCCGCCATACCCAGAGGCGCCGATGACGGCCACACGCCCCCCAGACGTCGCCGCCATTTCAGCCATCGTTGACGGTGTGCTGCTTGGCATCGGGGAGCTCACTGAACGATCGATCGTACAGAGATCGATAATGGGGGCTTATTCCGATCTTCCAGGCTCCTGAACCCCAGCTCCCCTGCTTCTTCCAACGACCCGATTCAATTCGACAGCATTGCGGATGCACTCGTGGCCATTCGCAATGGAGCCTGCGTGGTCGTCGTGGACGACGAGCAACGTGAAAATGAAGGGGACCTCATTTGTGCGGCGCAGTTCGCCACCCCAGAGGCGATCAATTTCATGGCAACGGAAGCCAGAGGGTTGATCTGTCTCGCCATGGAGGGAGACCGCCTTGATGAACTGGATCTCCCGCTCATGGTGGATCGCAACACAGATGCCAATCAGACAGCCTTCACCGTCAGCATTGACGCTGGCATTGAACATGGCGTCACCACAGGCATTTCAGCGGATGACCGGGCACGAACCATTCAAGTTGCCCTCAACCCGTCAACAAGGCCTGCGGATCTCCGCCGTCCAGGCCATATCTTCCCCCTCCGTGCACGCTCTGGGGGCGTCCTAAAGCGCGCTGGCCATACGGAGTCGGCTGTTGATTTATCCCTGTTGGCTGGCCTTAGCCCAGCTGGTGTCATTTGTGAGATTCAGAACACCGACGGCTCCATGGCTCGCTTGCCAGAGCTCAGGGCCTACGCCGACCAATGGGGCCTAAAGCTCATCAGCATTGCCGATTTGATTCGCTACAGGCTTGAGAACGAGCGTTTCGTCAAGCGGATGGCGCACGCCGAACTGCCAAGTCAGTTCGGCGCATTTCAAGCGATCGGCTACAAAAATGATCTCGATGGCTCAGAGCACGTTGCCCTGGTGAAAGGAGACCCAGCGTCTTTGCGTGAACCGGTTTTGGTGCGGATGCACTCGGAATGCCTCACCGGAGATGCCTTCGGATCACTGCGCTGCGACTGTCGTCCCCAACTCGAGGCGGCGCTTCGCCAGATCGAAGCCGAGGGAGAAGGCGTCGTGGTTTATCTACGACAGGAAGGACGAGGCATCGGCTTGATCAACAAACTGAGGGCCTACAGCCTTCAGGACGGTGGACTGGACACCGTTGAAGCCAATGAACGATTGGGTTTTCCCGCCGACCTGCGCAATTACGGGGTTGGAGCTCAAATTTTGTCCGACCTTGGAATCCACAGGCTGCGCCTACTCACCAACAATCCACGCAAAATTGCCGGATTGGGTGGATACGGACTGCAGGTGGAAGAACGCGTCCCCCTCGTGATGGATGCAGGAGACCACAATGCCGATTACCTCGCTGCTAAGCGAGACAAACTTGGCCACTTACTTGAAGCGGATACGCCTTGCACCGTGTTGGCCATGGCGGTTCACGGGCAAGCTGACACCTGGCCACAGGTGCGTCGACAGGTGGAGTCCTTGGCGCACGAGCATGGATTTCAAATGGATGCGCTCCATGAACCAAGGCTGCTCGCCCTTTGGGACAGACCGCAATTCGTTTGGAAAATCAAGCCTGGTGATCAGGATCCATACCAATTAATCCAAGCGTTGGCGAAGGTATCGAGCACAAAGGCCTTGGGCCTGATGCGCGTTCCCAGCGAGCGAATGGCACTCCACCCACCCCAAACGCTGGAACGTCTCGATCGAGACCTCACAGACTTGGAGTCGGATCAGGGGGCTGGCCAGATCCAGACCAGCCCGGTTCTGGTGTTTTGGCGCCATTCAGCACAATGACGCCGGCGCCAAGGCAATCAGCTGTCTTGAATGGTGACTTTGTTGATGCGTGAACCGTTGTTCAGCTTCAGCACGACGTCCATATTTCCGGTGAGACCGAACACCGTGTGGACTCCATCAAGGTGTGGCTGCCCCTCGTAACAGATGTAGAACTGTGAGCCCCCGGTGTTGCGACCGGCGTGAGCCATGGCAAGGGTCCCAGCCTGGTGCTTCTTGGAATTGATCTCACAGTCGATCTGGTAACCAGGTCCGCCGGTGCCCGCCATTCCCTTGGCCCCTTCACGGCTGTTGGGGCAGCCACCCTGAGCCATAAAACCAGGGATCACACGGTGGAAAGCGAGACCGTCGTAAAACCCATCCTTCACCAATTTGACGAAGTTAGCGACGGTATTAGGCGCATCAGTGTCGAACAGCTCGAGCTCGATCGGGCCTGCTTCGGTGTCCATCAGGGCCTTGGTCATGGTGGCGCGAGCAAAGCTGCAGTTTAGAAACACGGCAAGATATCGGCGTCGAAAGGATTGCGATGGAACACCAGAGTCCAGATCTGTCCAAGGCCCGCGTGGGAGTGATCGGGGGCAGTGGTTTGTATGCGATCGCCGGTCTTGAGGATGAGCAGGAGGTCGAGGTACAAACGCCTTTTGGACATCCATCCGATCGACTCCGCGTTGGACGACTAGAGGGCGTTGACACCGTTTTTCTGGCGCGCCATGGACGCCATCATCAATTTTTGCCCCGCGAAGTGCCCTACAGGGCGAATCTTTGGGCGATGCGTTCACTAGGTGTGCGTTGGTTGATCTCCGTCTCTGCTGTTGGGTCCTTACAGGCCTCAATACGACCCAGGGACATGGTGGTTCCCGATCAATTCATCGACCGCACTCAGCAACGTCCACCGACGTTTTTCGGGGAAGGATGTGTGGCCCATGTGAGCCTGGCCGATCCCTTTTGTTCGCAACTCAGCCAACTGTTAACGGAAGCCGCGAAGTCGTCCTTACCCAACGGGCAAACATTGCATCAAGGCGGCACGTATTTGTGCATGGAGGGCCCAGCCTTTTCCACCCGTGCGGAGAGCGAGCTCTACCGGAGTTGGGGGTGTTCCGTGATTGGCATGACTAATCACACCGAAGCGCGGTTAGCTCGAGAAGCCGAATTGGCCTATGCCTCCCTCAGCATGGTGACCGATTTTGATTGCTGGCATCAGGACCACGACGCCGTCACCGTGGAGATGGTGATGGGGAATCTGAGGGCCAATGCCATGGCCACCGAACCGATCCTTCGAACGCTGATGCAACGGATCAGCGCTGAGCGACCAGCATCACCCGCCCATACGGCTCTAGCGAATGCACTGGTGACTTCAAAAGAGGTGGTGCCCCTTGAGACCCGTCGAAAGCTTGATCTTTTTACAGCGCCCTACTGGGGAGCATGGTCTCAAAGTTGAGCCAACGTTGCGCCGCAGGTCTCCAGCGACGGGCGCAGCTGTTGGTCGTGCCGCTCTAGAACACTTCGAGCCTGATCTTTTGAGAGGTTGGCGGCCTTCATCAGAAGAGCCAGCTTGACGGAACCATCCGACAACGCCAACAGGGCCAAACCCTCCTCCCGCTCGACGCCAATGAGATCTCGGAGGATGCGGAGAGACCGGTCGACCAATTTGCTATTGCTGGCTGCCACATCCACCATGCGATTGCCATAGACCTTTCCGAGACGGACCATCACGGTGGTGGACAAAATATTGAGAGCCATTTTTGTGGCAGTGCCGGCTTTGAGTCGCGTCGATCCCGTTAATAACTCTGGTCCGGTCAACAGACGGATATCGATATCGCAGGGCAAAGGGGCTTGATCCTTGGGGACACAGGCCATCGCAATCGCAAGCGCTCCGATTGAGCGGGCGTAGGACAAACCACCACGCACGTAGGGGGTCGTTCCTCCAGCCGCGATGCCCACCAAACAATCCCCCTGCCGGAATCCATGCCGATCCAGATCATCACGACCGGCCTGTTCCAGATCCTCAAGACCTTCTGAACTATGCAATAGGGCCGGGGGGCCTCCAGCCAACACCCCTTGAACAAGCTCGGGGTCACTACAAAACGTCGGAGGGCACTCAGCGGCATCCAAAACACCAAGGCGGCCAGAGGTCCCGGCCCCCAGATAAAACAACCGACCACCGGCTAGAAGTCGCTCTGAAATGGCGTCCACGGCGGCCGCCAGTGCTTCGGAGGCCCCAGCAACAGCCTCTTGGGGACGCCGATCTTCCTCAACGAACAAATTGACAAGATCCTTCGTCACCAATTGATCCAATCGGCGACTACGGGGATTGGATTGCTCCGTCAGGAGATGACCGCGGTCATCGGAGGGCTGAAGCGTGGGATCAAAGCCAGCCATCGCGTTAGAGAAGTCCCTCGAGACGTTGCCTCAACGCATCGAGTTCAGGGTTTGATTCCGCGTCGAGAGATGCATCGGAATTTGGCGGTGTCTCTTCCGCCGCAGGTTGATCTTCCTTCCATTGGCTGACATCACGGTTGGATTCAGGCGGGGCCATGAACAAACGCTCTTCATCGGTGCCAGGCACAAAACCCGCTTCGATCAGCCGTGCCTCGTAACCAGCATCGCGACAGAACAATTCAACATCCTCACGATCCAAGCCTTCAACGGTTGGGACAGGAAAATCCTGGGCCTCAAGCAAGCCTGCATATCGCTCGGCATCCTCTGGGTTTTCAAATAACAACACCACGGTGCGTCCAGCGATCTCAAGCGAATGAATCCCTTCGCTGTCCGTGCCAGCGTCAAACAAAAGCACGTGAACGCGCATCCCTGAACCAACAAGCCGATCTGGAGCGGAGTCTCTCACCGACCCACGAATGCATGCATCCTCAGAGGTGCGAATACCTCACTGGATCTCAGATTCGACCGCTAGCTCCTGCAAACGTCGATACAAAGCACGTTCGTCTTCACCTAAGTCAGAGGGGATCACCACCACCACTTCAACCAGTTGATCCCCCAGTTGATCATCCATGGATAGGCCCCGACCCCGCAGACGTAACAGACGACCACTCGACGAGCCTGGGGGAACCTGCAACGTGACAGGCCCATCCAGGGTGGGCACATCAACGGCACAGCCCAGGGCCGCATCTGGGGGAAAGAGTTCCAATTTGTAGTGCACCCGCAAACCATCAACACGCAGACCGTCTTCAGTGATGACGCGAAGCTGTAAAAAATGATCACGACCCCCTGGAGCCACGCCTTCAAGACGTAAACGCCAACCATCTCCGGCAAAGGGTGGTGTATCGAGCTGAATCAGCGTTCCATCGCCCAGGCTGAGTTCCACCTGGGTACCCAGTAGAGCCTGGTCTGGGGTGAGCTCCACAACAGATTCAAGATCTTCAACGGCCAAAACAGGCGGTGGAGGTGCGGGTGCTGCCACGGGCCGCTCTGAGGACACATGGCTATCACCTGTCTGCCAGGGCATCACCTCGGGGTCAGATACAGGTTCAGGAGCAGCGTCTTCACGACGTTCTCGCCTTCCAAAAATCACATCGAGGTAATCCTCAAAATCAGGAAAACCTGTTGTGAACGGGTCGTCATCGGCCTCTACAACACCAGCACCCCGCTGCCATGCATCCCGTCGTCGTGGGTCATTGAGAACCGCATATGCCTCATTCACGAGCTTGAATCGCTCTTCGGCAACGGGATCATTTCCATTGAGATCCGGATGCCAACGACGCGCTTCCCGACGGAAGGCTCGTTTGAGCTGCGCAGCATCGCTATCGGGACGGATCCCAAGTAGGGACCAATAATCAGGATTAGCGGTAGATGTCATCGTCCCAAGCGGATGCATCACGCCGGTTCAAACCACGACTGCGATCGGGCGGGCGACTCGGAGCACCCCAAGGGTCGTCATCCCAATCATCTGAGAACAATTCATCCTTTAGGGAACCGAGGGTGCTGCGGATGCCCTGAAGCGGACTTCCATCGGATTGACGTTCTGCCGAGAGGCGTCGGTTCAAACCAAACAATGCCTCCTCCAATCCACTGACGCTGAGGTCAATCTCTTGAAGGTCGTCCGCAGCCAAACAGTCCTGCACATCACGGATGGCCATTTCCACAGAACGTTGCTGACGTTCTGCGCCATAGGGGCCAAGTTCCAGTGCAGCATCACGCAATCGGCGCTCAGCCTGCGAGAGGAGGGTTTGAGCTCGATTGCGTCGCTCGATTTGATTGCGTTTACGGCGATCTTCATCAGCTCTGGCCTCAGCCTCAGCAAGGAGAGCCGTCACCTCCTCTTCGTTGAGATTCGATCCACCTTGGATCGACACGGATTGTTTGCGGCCCGTGGTCCGGTCAGTCGCACTGACCTGGAGCAAACCATTGGCATCGATATCAAAAGCAACTTGCACCTGGGGAACGCCACGCGGTGCTGGAGGAATTCCGGAGAGGCGGAAACGTCCTAACGACTTGTTATCGGATGCCATCTGGCGTTCACCCTGCCAGATATGAATTTCAACGGACGATTGATTCGCTTCAGAAGTACTAAATACATCCGATTGGCGCACGGGGATGGGGGTATTGCGTGGAATCAAAACCTTCATCAAACCGCCCACCGTTTCCAGACCAAGGGAGAGCGGTGTCACATCGTTCAGCAGCAGATCTCGCAGTTCCCCCGTGAGGATCCCGGCTTGGACCGCGGCACCAATGGCCACCACCTCATCGGGGTTGACCGACTGGCAAGGGTCAATCGGAACAAGGGTCCGAACCAGTTGTTGAACCATCGGCATCCGGGTGCCACCACCTACAAGCACCACATCATCAATGTCATCCGGTGCCCAACCGGAATCGCGCAAAGCAGCCTGAACCGGATTCAGCAAACGGTCGAGGAGGTCCGGACAAAGGCCTTCAAATGTTGGACGGTCCAGGTTGGTTTCGATATGCAGTGGCCCCTCAGTCCCCGTCGCGATAAACGGCAAAGAGATGGGAGTCGTTAGGACGCCAGAGAGTTCTTGTTTTGCCTTTTCTGCTGCCTCGGTGAGCCGTTGCAAGGCCTGGCGATCGCGACGCAGATCAATGGAGTGTTCTTTTAAAAAGGCATCTGCCAGCCAATCAACGATGCGCTGATCGAAATCGTTGCCACCGAGCTGGGTATCTCCATTTGTTGATTTGACATCAAAAACACCATTGGCAATTCGAAGCAATGACACATCGAAGGTGCCACCACCAAGATCGAAAACGAGCACCCGGCGGACAGCACTGCGATCAAAGCCGTAGGCCAAGGCTGCGGCTGTGGGTTCATTCAGAATTCGCTCAACGGAGATACCAGCCAACCGACCGGCATCACGGGTTGCCTGCCGTTGCGCATCGTTGAAGTAAGCCGGAACCGTCACCACTGCGGCTTCAACGGTTTCACCTAAGTAGGTCGAGGCATCGTCGACGAGTTTTCGGATGATGCTTGCGACCAACTCCTCCGGTGCATATTCCCTCTCGGTCACAGGGCAGGGCACGCGCACCTGGCCACGGTCATTCGCCCGCACGGTGTAGGGAACGGAAAGGCTGCTGTCGTCCAGCTCATCCCAATCCCGACCCACGAAACGTTTGAGATTGGAAAAAGTATTGCGAGGACTTAAGACCAGCTGACGCCTAGCAAGTTGACCGACTAACAGCTCTTGATCTTTGCTGTAACCGACAACGGATGGCGTGGTGCGGCCACCTTCGGCATTTGCAATCACATGGGGCCGACCGGCCTCCAAAACGGCGACAACCGAATTGGTGGTCCCTAGATCGATTCCGACGATCCGACCCATACCCGCAAATAGTGGAACTCCAGGCTAATGGCCGGTTTCCAATAAACCTCCAGCAAACCGAAATAAGTGTGTATTCGGGATCACAAGAAACTCAGGACCGGTCTCGCCGATACTTTTGGAAGGTGTATCCCTCTGAGCATGTCCAGCAACTTGGACGATCAGTACCGACTCCGCAAACGACCGAAGTCCGAAATGCTGGTGGACTCGGGTTTCAAAAGCTTGGCGGTGAGCCTGGCGTCGGTCGTGGCCCTTGTCCTGTTCGCCATTCTGATCGTGGTGTTTCAGGGGGGCCTGCCATCCATGGTTCGGTATGGCTGGGAGTTTTTAATCACGTCTGATTGGAACCCCGTCGATGATGAATACGGGGCTGGGGCCGCGATTTACGGCACACTAATAACTTCAATTTTGTCACTCTTCATTGCCATTCCTTTAGGGGTTGGAACGGCAATCTTCATCACAGAAAACATTATTCCGAAAAAAATAAGAAACTTCATCGGCTTGATGGTGGAGTTATTAGCAGCAGTTCCATCAGTGGTGCTCGGCTTATGGGCCATCTTTGTGATGGAGCCATTCATTCGGCCAGGCCTCGAAATGCTGTATACCTATTTTGGCTGGTTTCCACTATTTAGCTCTCCTCCAATGGGTCCGGGGACCTTACCAGCTGTGTTGATTTTGGTGGTGATGATTCTGCCAATCATCACCGCAATCAGCCGTGATTCGCTTCAACAAGTTCCTAAACGATTAACTCAGGCAGCCTATGGAATCGGGACCACTCGCTGGGGCGCGATTATCAACGTAACGTTACCCGCAGCAATCTCTGGAATCGTCGGAGGCGTGATGCTTGCCCTAGGCCGGGCGATGGGCGAAACGATGGCTGTGACGATGATTATTGGAAACTCAAATAATTTTAGTTTCTCCTTATTGGCACCTGGCAATACAATTTCGGCAATGCTAGCCAACCAATTTGGTGAGGCTGATGGATCGCAAGTCTCGTCATTGATGTATGCGGCCTTCGTCCTAATGATCATGACGTTGGCCGTCAACATTTTGGCGCAGCTTCTCGTCAAACGACTCAGCCTCAAATACTAATATGAACGTCAACAATCTTGGTCTGATCACAAGAAACGATCAACTCAACTACAAACCAAATATCAAGCGGAATCTTGGCAACCGATTGATGACAGGACTAGCAGCACTGTTTTCAATCGTTGCTGTTCTGCCATTAGTTCTTGTCTTGGGTTACATATTACTCAAGGGTGCCTCGAAAATCAGCATCAGCCTCTTTACCGAACTGCCACCGCCCCCTGGGCTAGAAGGAGGTGGAATTGGCAATGCAATCCTTGGAACATTTGTAGTTACATTCATTGCAGCATTATTTGCAATTCCGATAGGCGTTGGCGGAGGAATTTATTTGGCAGAATATTCAAGATCTGATTGGTTTGCACAATTTATTCGCTTCGGAACCAACGTTCTTTCCGGAGTGCCATCCATTATTGCTGGCGTATTTATATACGGAACACTCGTAACGACCAGACTGTTATTTGGCAATGCCTACAGCGCCGTCGCTGGCGGTTTAGCACTTTCGATCTTAATGATTCCAACCGTCATTAAAACAACGGATGAAGGATTAAAGCTGGTGCCAGACGATCTTCGTCGTGGGGCCTTGGGCGTTGGGGCCTCTCGATTCATCACGATCACTCGGATCACACTACCAGCGGCATTTACACCCATTGCGACTGGGGTTGTGCTTTCCATTGCAAGGGCAGCAGGCGAAACAGCACCTCTTATCTTCACGGCATTATTTTCTCCCTACTGGGCAGATCTATTATCAGTGGATGGGTGGTTTTCGTCGATTGCCACATTATCCGTCTTAATTTACAATTTTTCTATCATGCCTCTTGAGGTTCAAAATGAATTAGCTTGGGCAGCCTCCTTTGTCCTCGTAGCATTAATTTTGGCCCTCAATTTATCTGCACGCTGGCTTGGACGGGTCGCATCCAGATGAATCATCGGAGCAAGCATTCATCCAAAGACATTGCCGACATCTTCAACGACTTAACCAATCACGGGGCACCATGACACTTCAATCAGCAGACAATCAGCCAAGCACCCACGAGGAAGTTGCTGTTTCGATGCAGAACGTGACCATCAGCTATGGCAATGCTGCTGCGGTACGAGATGTTTTTTGTGATATACCAAGTGGAAAAGTAACAGCTTTGATTGGGCCTTCGGGCTGCGGTAAATCGACGATTTTGCGATCGATTAATCGCATGAATGATCTTATCGAAGGTTGCACGTTGAAAGGTCGAGTTTTGTTTGATGGTGTTGATTTATATGCGCCCACTGTCGACCCCGTTGAAGTAAGACGGCGCATTGGAATGGTGTTTCAACAGCCCAACCCATTCCCAAAAAGTATTTACGAAAACGTTGCGTTCGGGGCCCGCATCAATGGCTACACGGGAAATATGGATGAATTGGTGGAGCGCTCTCTGCGTCAGGCAGCTGTTTGGGATGAATGCAAAGACAAGCTAAAAGAGAGCGGCTACTCCCTTTCTGGCGGCCAACAACAACGCCTGTGCATTGCCCGCACGATCGCCATCCAACCGGAGGTGATTTTGATGGATGAGCCGTGTTCTGCCCTAGACCCGATTTCGACATTAAAAATTGAAGAAACCATGCATGAACTCAAAAAGAGTTTCACGATTGTGATTGTGACTCACAACATGCAGCAGGCCGTACGAGTCAGCGATGAAACAGCTTTTTTCAATGCAGAGACGGTAGAGAACCGATCTGGAAAAGTTGGTTATCTAGTGGAATTTAACGATACTCAGTCTATTTTCAACTCTCCACAAGAGCAAGCCACGCAAGACTATGTATCTGGGCGATTTGGCTAGCTTCAATACAAAAGCAAAGGCAAGCAGTGTCAATGTATTGGCCAGACACTACTAGAGACAAATATTGGTTTGATATAAGCTTAATTTCATCGTTAAGTAGAAGACAACTGGTTCAAGAAGCCCCACACAGCTGAACGAGCTGAGGAGAAATGAAACTAGTGATTCCAACAAATTTGGACGATGTAGGCACTCAAGAATAATAGGTTCGCCACATCATATTCACATTACCCAATTAATTTAAGGGATAATATTATTTGATAATAAGGTTCAGGCTGCTTGCAATGACTCAACTGTATTGCTTAATTCACCAATATCTCTCAAGCCTTCAACAGAGAACCAAGGAGAATTCTCCCAACTAAAACCTTCACCCATCGTGGAATCTGGAGCTGTGATGTACCAATGACAGGCAGTGTCGGGAACATCAACGGCACACTTGCTCCAATCGGCATCCCATTGAGGAACTTGAACCCACATCAGGGCAGCAAACATCAGAGAGAGAATGGATTTCATCATTTCTGGTAAAGCTCCTCAAGCTTTTCACGACTGAAGTTGGCGTAGAGAACGTCTTCGCCTGGTTGTGGCGCTTCGGGGTGGCGCTTGGCTGGCTTGTCCCAGCTTGTGTTGCGAATATTTCCCCACATCATTGCGAAAGCACCTCCTGCTATCACTGCGAAAAAGAGGAAATAGAGCGCCGCGAACCAGCCATTCATATTCGTACACGTTGCTTTACATTCATTAACATACACGATCGTGTCGCTTGGCGGACCAAGCAGCCAAAGGGTCGCCCGAGCCCACATGCGCTAACCCGCCCATGCGAGGGCGGTTCTCCTTAACGCCCAATGGGCAAAGCCATTTAGACCGTTGCAGTAAAAAGGCACCAAATGATTTTCACTGTTCTTGCGATTTCAGCTGCTGCTATCGGTGTAATGGCAATTTTTTATGGCGAGGTAAGGTTGCTTCAACGTTGACATTCAATTATTTTAACGATCTCGACAAAAGAATAAGAAAAAAGGAAAGCTTCAAATTAATGAGTTGATATGGATTTGCACTTTCCAATCAAACAGAATTATCCTTGATAAGGGGAGTTATTCCCACGAATCGCATTCAAAAGCAGCGCCTGTCTCGAATTCTTCCATTAATGCAACAACATCATCAACTGGATGTGTCAGTCGAAGAAAAAAGAGTCGCGATTTTAACCACACCTCTAGTAAATATGCATCACGAGCATCTGATGTATACAGATAATCAAATGATGAAAAGTCTGGCGATTCAGTAGAAGTCATCAAGCACTCGTTCGTATCTTTAGGCTATTAAGAAGCTGAGATCATGCTTGCAATGCATGTAAACCATCACAATGCACTATTTACGTATAAATGCCTAAGTACATATACTATTTACTGCCGTACATTATTAATTCAGCAACTTGACCAATAGGTGATTTTTCGACGGAGATGAATCTATCCATCCTCTTGATCAATGACATCTATAATCCCCAGCAATGCTCCAAAATTGCCCTGAGAAGCAGTCCTGCACAAGCAATTGCCCTCGAATTGCGATATCAAATTAGGACCTAAAGTTAGATTACTGAAGACCCTTATCTTGCGCTTTTAGATTTTAACTATTTTAAAATTAAGGAAATATATCATTTGCTTGTATGAGCTTAAAAGTCTTTGCAAATTAGTCCTTCAGTCTTTGACAAGTCGCATGTAAGAACTTATCCCCCCTGTCTCTAAGAAATTCCAATAAAAAAACCCCTGCAAGGCAAGGGGTTTGGGTGTTAGGTGACGGAGAGCGAGGGATTCGAACCCTCGATAGAGTTGCCCCTATACAGCATTTCCAGTGCTGCGCCTTCGACCACTCGG
>ERZ802822.1000-NODE-1000-length-18690-cov-6.109117_pt1 | contig 18690 bp, 22 predicted proteins | sample MGYA00345649_ERZ802822 | MGnify/ENA primary metagenome ERZ802822 (study PRJEB30503, sample SAMEA104212359) | marine metagenome | biome: Westerlies Biome; feature: [SRF] surface water layer (ENVO:00010504) within the epipelagic zone...; material: water...
CCGGCAGGATCGAGCGACGCTGTCAAGACCTTAATTCCCGCAACATCATCCGTTGACGCAAATCCTGTTGCAGAAGAGGAAATAACTAGCTTGAACTTACCCGCAGACGTAACGGTTGCAACATCATCAGCAGTATCTTTGATCTTATCTTTTGTTTGTATTGTACCGTTCTTATAAAGTATGGCTGTATGAGTACCATCAAATGTTATTTTTTTGACATTGAATAATCTTTTCTTGTTGTGCAAATGTAAATGCTGGTTTGAACCAAACAGTTGCACCCCATTCAGGAACTTCAATACTTAGTAGTCCACCTGATAGTTGTTCTTTAAAATGCTGTGTCGCATTATCCATGATATTAAATTTATCACTCAACTTATCCAAAAAATCTATGAGTGCACCTGGCCTTTCTGGAAATTCCACTCTAAATATATGCTCTCCCCTTTCAACAACTGCATTAGGTGCTCTTCCACCGACCATGTGCTTAATATGTAATTTAGCTACCTCATTTTCTGAAAGGTCTTTAGGCGAAAATCCTTTAGACTTAAGGTGTTTAATTAATTTTCCTTTACCTTCTTTATCATTGAAGCGACAAGCAACAAAAATATTTGCTTCTTCGCTTTCTTCTGCTCTGTAATTGAATTCCGAAATACTCCTTTTACCAAGGAAGTTACAAAACCTTCTAAAGCTTCCTTTTTCTTCAGGAATTTTCACACTTAGCAAAGCCTCTTTGCTTTCACCTAACTGAACTCTCTCTACTATATGACCTAAACGATCAAAATTTAGGTTTGCTCCTGAATTAATTGCTACAAGTTGTTTATTTTTTAACCCACGAGACTGACAATACTTTTTCAATCCAGCCAAAGCTAATGCTCCTGCAGGTTCTGGGATAGTGCGTGTTTCTTGAAAGGTGTCTTGAACAGATGCACACATCTCATCAACCGAGACCGTGACAACATCATCGATCCACTCCTTGATCAAAGAAAATGTTTCTTTACCTATTTGTTTTACAGCTACGCCGTCAGCAAACAAACCGACTTCAGATAAAGATAACCTCTTATTATTATCTAGTGCCAGTTTGAGGCATGCAGCATCTTCGGGCTCAACCCCAATAATTTTTGTTTTCGGGCTTAGAGCTTTGACATAAGTACCCAAACCAGCAATTAGCCCTCCTCCTCCTACTGGTACAAAAATAGCATCAATACCCGTATTAATTTGCTCGATCAATTCCTTTCCTACGGTTCCTTGTCCTGCAATAACATCTTTGTCATCATAAGGATGAATAAAGGTGTAGCCTTCATTTTTAACTAATTCTTTAGCGTGCTGTAACGCCTCATCAAAATTATCGCCATGCAAAATAACCTTTCCGCCAAAGTTTTTGACTGAATTAACTTTAATGGATGGTGTAGTAATTGGCATAACGATATAGGCCATTAAACCTAAGCTTTTGGCACCAAAAGCAAATCCTTGAGCATGATTACCGGCTGAAGCGGCAATAAAAGGGCCCGAAATCCCTTTTTTCTTTAATTTAGCTAATTTATTGTAAGCACCTCTTATTTTAAATGAGAATACTGGCTGCAAATCCTCTCTCTTAAGTAAGATATTGTTTTTGAGGGCTTTTGAGAGTTGAGTTGCTTTGGTTACAGGAGTTATCTGAGCCACGTCATAGACACTTGAGGCCTCAATAAGTTTAATATATGTCTTAAATTTAGAAGAATTCATTGATTTAGCTCAACCAAGCACAGTAAAAGCAGGCTATTATACTGACTGAGCGATAATATTCATTAAAACTAAAATAACATGAACCAGGACTTAAAAAAGGAAAATTCGGCTAAAGAAGCTTTCAAACTAATAAAGCCTAATTTACAAAAAGACACCGTTATAGGCATAGGAACTGGATCAACAACTAATTTTTTTATCGAAGAACTAAATAAAGAAAAGGTTCATATTAAAGGAGTAATTTGTAGCTCTAACGCTTCAGAAAAATTAATAGATAATTCTTATGATGTTTTTTCATTAAATGAGGTTCACTCTATTGATTTTTATGTTGATGGAGCAGATGAATACAACGATAGAAAAGAATTGATAAAAGGGGGCGGTGGAGCTCTTACAAGAGAAAAAATACTTGCTTATTCATCAGACATCTTTATTTGTATAGTAGACGAATCAAAACATACAGATTTATTAGGTAAATTTCCTCTTCCAATTGAAGTAATAGAGATTGCTAGAAGTGCTATTTCAAGAGAGCTAATGAAAATGGGTGGAAAGCCTATTTTTAGAAATGGTTTTATTTCAGATAATGGAAATCAAATAATAGATATCCACAACTTGCCTATAGACATACCTTATGATTTTGAGGCGAAATTAAATAATATTCCTGGAGTTGTGGAGAACGGTATATTTGCAAACAGAAAGGCAGATGTCATTATTTGCTCAACAGATTCCTCTATCGAAATAATTCAATAGATTATTGCATTTTAATGATAGTAAGTGCTAACTATATTTACAGGAGCTTAGAGATCTGAGAGGTGAGTTCCTTACTATCAGGCTCTACCTTAGTATCAAAACTTAACACTTCACCCTCTTTTGAAATAAGATACTTGTGAAAATTCCAACCAGGAGTTTGTCCTGTAATCTCAGTTAAAGATTTGAAAAAAGAATTTGCTTTTTTTCCTTTAACGGGGGTCGTTGCAAACATCGGAAAGGTAACGCCATATTCAGTACTACAAAATTCTTTTACCTTGGACTCATCGCTATATTCTTGGTACATGAAATCTCTTGATGGAAATCCCAGTATTACAAACTCTTCCTTTCCATATTTTGAATATAGATTTTGAAGAGCTTCGTATTGGTAAGTAAAGCCACATCGACTAGCAACATTGACAGCAAGAACTACTTTATTTTCATATTGGCATAGATTCAGAGTTTCGGTTGAATCTAAAACCCGTACCTCATGATCCAAAACTTTGGGGCATGAAAATGCATAAGAGCCAAAAAAGATGGCAGAGAACAATAAAATTTTCTTCATAATAAAATATCTAATAAATCCAGACTTGTGCCTTTTCATCAACAAGATCAAAAAGCTCTATAACATCTTTATTATACATCCTTATGCAGCCATCAGAAGCAGGTTTTCCTATTAATCCTTCTTCAGCTGTTCCATGTATGTAAATATACCTATTTCTAGAATCTATACCTTTTCCTTTATTTTTGCCTACTTCTAGGCCATCTAACCACAAAATTCTAGATGTAACATGGTCAAAATCAGTATCTATAGGCTCTACAATAATATCTGCAATTGCTCCATTCCAGACCCTTCCCTTTAAAATAGCATTATTTGGCAGACCATTTCCTATCTTCTTATATATTTCATGCCTTCCAAGAGGGGTTTTTAAACTGTTTTCTTTGCTACCTGTACCATAATAAGAGGAAGATATACTGTAATATTTCAAAACTGTACCTTTTTTTATATGTAGAAGAGATTGCGTACCTATATCAACAAATAGTAAAGTCTCTAAATTAGAAAAATTAGAATCTATGGATTGTATTTTGTACATGACATTGTTTTTATTGGTATTTTTATCTTCCACTAATGTTGAACATGATGCTATTAAGAACAATAATAAGATGATTTTAAAAGGATTTATTACAATATTATGTGACATATGTTCTTTTTAATTAATATTAATATGAAAAAGTTTCCTTAATGATAAAAAACTTACGTATAAAATTAAAAATATTAACAAAGGTAAATTACCATACTTAGAGTAAAAAGTATTTCCGGAGTAAAGGATTATGTTTCTGGTCAAAGTTTTATCTTCGAAATAAGTTTGTCTTTCAATAATTTCTCCATTTTTTGATACAAAAGCACTAATTCCGCTGTTTGTAGCCCTAATTAATGGTTTTTTATGTTCTAAAGCTCTATTTTGAGCTATTTCTAGATGCTGAATAGGGCCAATTGACCTGCCAAACCAGGTATCATTGCTGACTGTCAACAAAATGTTACTATCTTTAGCGGTTTTTCTTATGTGTTCGTCAAAAGCTATTTCGTAACATATGCTAGGGGAAATCTTTAATTTTCCAGTTCTTATTGATTTAACAGCTTCTCCAGGCAATGTATTTGTTAAATTTAAGCCAATAATATCTAAAAAACTTCCCAAATACCTTTCTAGAGGTATAAATTCGCCAAATGGTACTAGTTTTACCTTGTCGTAGACGTCTTCCATAGCTCCAAGTGTTTGTAACCTATTTCTAATTCTATAATCGTCCTCTCTTTCAATGATCCCAGTTATTAGTGTTATATTCTTTTCAAAACTTTTGCTTCTAATAAGATTCATAAAAGGTTTGTTATCTTTTTCAGATAATATCAATGCTGTTTCAGGAAAGACTATCAGATCACCGTCATTTGCATCTTCTATAGCCTTTTCCATCATTCCTTGAGATTTAATGATTCCGAACTGACTCCACTTATCCTCTAAGGTTAAATTTGGTTGATAAAGAGTTACCTGAATCTCATTTTCAGCTGAAGTCCACTCAAATGATTTAAGAAAATAAGAGGGCATGAGAATCAATAACACAAATAGAGAAAGGAGCAGGGCAGATCTATTTTCTATTATATTTTTGTAAAGCTTATAAACCAAAACGGAGAGGAGTATAAGAATGAAGCTATTACCTTGGGCACCAATAATTGGTGTATAACCATCTATAAAAGTATCAGCCAACATTGTGCCAGAAATCAACCATGGAAAGCCGGTGAAAAGGTAAGATCTGAGGAACTCCATTAGAGTCCATGCGACTGGCAGAGTTAGAAAAATTATTTTTTTTGGAGTTAATGATTCTAATACATTATTGAGAAGAAACAAAAAACCTGAGTATAAAGATAAGATAGAAATAAAAATAAGAATAATTAAAGATGAACCTATGATACCTATATTTCCATGATAGTGAATACTTACATACAACCAGGAAATTCCAGATAACCACATGCCAAATCCAAATGCATATCCAACAAGGAATGCTTCTTTATTTGTAGATTTATTTAATAATCCAACTAGTACCGCAACTGAAAGAATAGATAGTAACCAGAGGTCAAATGGTGCAAAACCAAATGAAAAAATTACTCCGCAAATAAGGGCAAGAAGTCTCTTCTTGAACATCTTCGATATTTTAATACAGAGAAATTTTTACGAAAGAAGATTTAAGTTATTTTGGAAACTTTAATTCTCTTGATCCTTCTTCTTTCCAGTGAATTTATTACAAACCGCCAACCTTCTATGTTGATAGCATCGTTTGGCTTTGGAAACCTCGCAAAATGATGCATTACTATACCGCCTAAAGTATCAAAATCTTTGTCACTTAGAGAAGAACCAAAATTTTCATTGAAAACATCTATTGGAGTGAGTGCAGATACAAGATATTCATCTTTAGCAATTTCTTTTATCAAAGTGCCGGCATCTTTATCATGTTCATCTTCTATTTCACCAACTATTTCTTCTAAAACATCTTCGATTGTTACAATTCCAGTAATATCTCCATATTCGTCAAGCACTATGGCCATGTGATTTCTTCCCGCTCTTAATTCATCAAGTAATATATTCAATTTTTTGCTCTCAGGGATCAATATTGCAGGCCTGATAAGCTTGGAAAGTTCAAAATTATCTAAATTTTCAGAAGATAAGAAGGGCAGGAGGTCTTTTGCTAATAAAATACCTTCAATTTTGTCATTCTCTGAGTTTATAACTGGAAATCTAGAATGGCTTGATTTAATAATTCTAGGTAAAAAATCTTGGGGTTTCTCATTTCTTTCAACAAAGACCACTTGTGGCCTTGGGATCATTACATCCCTTACTTGATCTGTAGAGACTCTAAGGGCTCCTTCAATCATATTCAGAGTACCTTTCTCAAGCACACCTCTCTCGCTTGAATCTCTTATGGATCCGGCAAGTTCTTGTTTATTCTGGGGTTTATAGGAGAAATTTTGATAAATTTCTTTTATTCTGTCTTTTATTCTTTTCCTAAGGCCGAGTTCACTAGACTCAGCTAAAATACTTGGGGGCTCGTCGTTCATCAACGCCTCACTTCATAAACACACGCACATCTTAATTTGTTTCAATAGGGATTCGCAATACCTATTTTTTTTAAAGCTTCTACTTCAATATTTTCCATAATCTCAGCTGAGCTATCATCTAAGTGATTATGTCCTGTTAGATGCAGTAAAGAGTGAAGAATGATGTGGAATAGATGACTTTGTTTTTCTTTATTTTGATCATTAGCTTCACTTTTTATAATTTCAGGACATATGGCAATATCTCCTAATAATTCTTCATCGTGAGTAGATTCTTTAGGGGGGAAAGATAGAACATTTGTTGGCATGTCCTTATTAAGAAATCTAAAATTTAATTCCTTGATCTCAAGTTTGGATATAAATCTAATATTTACAGATTTTTTTAAAAATAAGCCTTCTAAGCTTGGTTCTGTGACGATTAAAAGTTGAATTAAACCTGATATATCTTCTTCAGTGCAAGACAGTCCCTCAAGATCTCCAGAAATAAAAATATTAGAACTGGAAGGTATCACTTAATTAACAAACTTAGCGTAAGCCTCAACAATTTTTTGAACCAGACCATGACGCACAACATCTTTCGAATCAAATTCTACTAATCCAATATCATCAACAGATTTTAATACTTCTAAAGAATGGACCAAGCCAGAAAGTGTGTTTTTAGGTAAGTCTATTTGGGTGATGTCTCCCGTAATAACGACTCTCGAACCAAAACCGAATCTAGTAAGAAACATTTTCATTTGCTCTACTGTTGCGTTTTGACTCTCATCAAGAATGATGAACGAATTGTTTAATGTTCTACCTCTCATAAAAGCCAAAGGTACAACTTCAATAATGTTCCGCTCTATAAGCTGAGTAGTTTCCTTGTAGCCCATCATCTGAAATAACGCATCGTAAAGGGGTCTCAAGTAAGGATCAACTTTTTGACTTAAGTCACCGGGTAAAAAACCAAGCTTTTCTCCAGCCTCAACTGCAGGACGCACTAACAAGATCTTCTCAACTTCCCCTCTGGTAAACTGCTCTACTGCCAGAGCTACGGCTAAAAATGTTTTCCCTGTCCCGGCTGGTCCTATACCAAAAGTTAAGACCTTTTTTCTAATAGTCTCAACATAATTCTCTTGGCTGCCATAATTAGCTGCAACTATCAGGTTAGGTGTTTTAATTATCTGTCTAGCTGAAGTTTCTTTTTTAATATTTTTTAAATCATTCATTCCTTTTCTTAAATATAAGTGAACTTCTTCTGAACTAATAGTTTTATTTTCTTCAAGATCATCATAAATTCTTAGAATGATGTTCTTAGCAATCTGCGCGCTTGAGGTTTCTCCTTTAATTCTAAAGCTAGCACCTCTATTTAAGATTTTTATTCCTAACTCTTCTTCTATTTGCTTCAGAATTGAATTAGTAGGCCCACATAAATCACTTATTTTGTCGTGATTTACAGGTTCTAAGTGAAATTTCATTTAATGGTTTAATCGAGCTATGCAGCTACACCTCGTAAAGATTTATTTTTCGCTTCTACAATTTCTATATCAACTATTTTACCAATCAATGATTGATCTGAGCATGAAAAGATAACCACTTTATTATTTTCAGTACGAGCCTGAAACTCTCCAGGATTCTTCTTAGAAACTCCCGTGACGAGACATTTTCTTGTCTCACCAACCATTTTTCTACTTATATTTAATGCTGAGTTTTCTAATTTATGCTGAAGAACTGAAAGCCTATTCTTCTTTTCTTCAAGAGGCACATCATCATCCAAATCTTTTGCAGTTGTATTAGGACGTGGGCTGTAAATAAAACTAAAAGATTCATCATAACCAACCCGATCAACTAGATCCAAGGTATCCAAGAAGTCATCTTCAGTTTCTCCAGGAAATCCAACTATGAAGTCAGAAGATATGCTAATGCCTTCTCTTACGGTTTTTAATTTATCTATTATCTCCAAGTATTCGTCTCTGGTGTGTCTGCGTCTCATCTTTTCTAAAATAGAATTGGAACCACTCTGGACCGGCAGATGAACATAACTAATTAACTCTGGCACTTCTAAATATATATCAATTAGATCTTGACCAAACTCAAAAGGATGAGAGGTTGTAAATTGAATCCTTTGAATACCTTCTATTTGAGCTGAGGCTCTTATTAAATTTGTTAATCCAAGTCCTTTTGTCTTTAGCTTTGAATCTCGATACGAATTAACATTTTGGCCAAGCAAGTTTATTTCTTTGACACCTTGCAAGGACAATCCTTTAATTTCTTTGAGGATGTCGTCTATAGGTCTGCTTATTTCATGACCTCTTGTGTGAGGTACTACACAAAATGAGCAATACTTATTGCAACCTTCCATGATTGAAACAAATGCAGTTGGCCCATCAATATTTTGTTCTGGAAGATAATCAAATTTTTCTGTCTTTGGAAAGGTTATATCCACGGAAGCAGGCTTAGCTTCAGTAATATTTTTATAAAGATCAGGAACTCTATGGATTGTTTGAGGACCGAAAACTAAATCAACTTGAGGCGCTCTCTTTATTATATTTTCTCCTTCCTGGCTTGCTACGCAACCTCCAACTCCTATTTTTAAATTAGGATTTTTTTCTTTCAATTTTTTCCATCTACCCAACTGATGAAAAACTTTTTCTTGGGCTTTTTCACGAATTGAACAAGTATTTAAAAGTATCAGGTCTGCTTCATCCTCGTTCTGTGTAGTTTCAAACCCATGACTATCACCAAGCAAGTCTTGCATCCTTGCGGAGTCATATTCATTCATTTGACATCCGTGGGTCTTGATAAAAAGTTTCTTGGCCATATATATCTAATATCTTTAAAGTGTACTTTAGTTTAAATCTATAAAAGGCAGGGATTGTAATGGCAAAAAAAGGAATCTACAAAGTAGTATTTGTTCAATTGGGTGAAATCTATGAGGTTTATGCTGAGGCCATTTATCAAAGTGACATGTATGGATTTATAGAAGTCGAGGAATATATATTCGATCAAAACTCTCAAATAGTTGTAGATACTAGTGAAGAAAAATTAAAAAACGAATTCAAAGGTGTTCAAAGAAGTTATATACCCATAAATTGCATTATGAGAATTGATGAAGTGGATAAGAAGGGCACAGCAAAAATAACTTCGAGTGATTCGGCAAAAGTGATGCCTATTTCCAATCCTGTTTTTCAAGGACCTGATAAATAGATTTATTGAACAAAGAATTTATCTCTGTAAAACTTCAACTCTTGAATGGACTCAAGCACATCTTCCATCGCTCTATGTCCCCCACTTTTTCTAAAACCATTAAGTAACTCGGGATTCCATCTTTTAATGAGTTCTTTTATTGAGCTAACATCAACGTTTCTGTAATGAAAAAAAGCATCTAGTTCTGGCATATATCTTCTTAGAAAACGCCTATCATGAGAAATAGAATTACCACATAGTGGTGATCTTCCTTTCTCCGCATGCATAGACAAAAATTCAAGTGTTTGTTTCTGTGCCTCTTCGATAGTGATATTTGTGACTTTTAAGCTTTCAACTAGTCCAGATTTTGTATGCTGATTAGTGTTCCAGTCATCCATATTGTCAATGAACTCCATTGGTTGCTGAATCACGAGGTTTGGTCCTTCAATTATTTCTGATAGGTCATGATTAGTAATCGCTGTGGCAATTTCAATAACTCTTTCCGAATCTGGGTCTAAACCCGTCATTTCTAAATCTAGCCAAACTAGGGTAGGATATTTCTTTTTATCTGACATTTCCGACAGAATTTTAACTGCAATTTACAATAACCCCTAGTGATGGTTCGAAATATTTATAAGTTTTGTTTACTTTCCCTAATGATCTTTTCAATGAGTTCATGCTCAATTGCAGGATCATGGGTCTACGAGAGATTAGATAATTATTTGGCTGATTATTTCAAGGAATTTGCCAATTTCTCACAAGAGCAAGATGAAGAAATAGAAATTATTTCAACAGAATTTATAAATTGGTTTAGTGAAAATGAACTTATCAAACTAAAAGGGATTCTAGAAAAGTTAAAAAAAATAAATATGCAGAATTCAGAGAAAGAAATTAGTTCTATTTATGAGGATGCAGAGGGAATTTTTACAAGATCAAATTTCTATTTCAAATCACCCATAATAAGCTTCACTAAGGAAATAAATGAAGTGCAAATAGACGAAATAGGATTCCATTTTAGAGAACTTAGAGAGAAAAGGAAAAAAGAGAGATTAGAGAATGGTTATAGCTTAATAGATAACTATATTTCTGGATTTGATCGAGTAGGTATCAAACTTAGAGATGATCAGATTGATGAAATAAACTTGAAATTAGAGAGCCACATTGAAGTAAGAGAAGAATGGTCTAATCTTCAAGAACAATGGATAGAGGAGTTTATTCAACTTCTAAAAAATAATAAGTCTTCGGATTACGAAGCAAAAATGTCGACATACTTAGATTCTCTTGAAGAACTAGGAGAAGAAAAGTTTAGAGAAAAGATTGATAAGAATGAATTACTTGCACAAGAAATTATTAGCTTTGTCTTTAAATCAAGCAATGAAAAACAAATAGATAGTTTCAATAGAAGCTTAGAAGTTTATTTAAAGTCTATAAACAGAATATTATCTAAGAGACAGGTTAATTAGTTCGGCATGAGATAAAATGCACAAGCATTTTTATGAAAGAAAAGAATAAAAATAAAACGAGCTTTGGTTTTAAAGAAGTAGATTCTGATATGAAGGCAGATCTTGTAGGTAGTGTCTTTGATACGGTTTCAAAAAATTATGACCTAATGAATGATCTTATGTCTTTTGGAATACACAGACTTTGGAAGAAAGTAACTATTGAGACGTCTGGAATTAAAGATGACTTCGTAGTGCTGGATCTTGCAGGTGGTACGGGAGATATGGTTAAGCTAATGCGAGATAAGATTTCTGAGAAAGGGACTTTAATTCTCAGTGATATCAATGCTTCAATGCTAAATGAAGGAAGAGACCGATTAATTGATGAAGGGATAGAGGATGTACATCCTGCTCAAATAGATGCTCAATTTCTTCCCTTTAAAGATAATACATTTGATCTAATCACAATAGCATTTGGGCTGAGAAATGTTACTGACAAAGAAACTGCTCTGGGATCTATTTACAAAGCATTAAAACCAGGTGGGAAACTAATTATCTTAGAATTCTCAAAACCACAAAATGAAGCTTTTAGAGAAATATACGATCTTTTCTCTTTCGAAGTTATACCAAAAATTGGGGAATTTATTGCACAAACTGAAGAAAGCTATAGATATCTAGCCGAATCAATCAGGATGCATCCTACTCAAGAAGAATTAAAAAAAATGTTAGAAGAGACTGGTTTTTCAAAATGTAGATATGAAAATTTAACCAATGGAATAGTTGCAATTCATTCTGGCCAAAAAGGAATGGTGGATGTTTAGAGATTCTCTCAGGCTCCTTAAAATCATTCATACTTTGTTAAAAGCTCGCCTAGACAAGGAAGTTGATACATTCTCAAAACCAAAAATCGTTTCATTTCTTCTTTTTATATCTCCCTGGCGTCTTTATCAATCCAAAAAAGAGCCCGGTGAAAGACTGCGTTTTGCATTAGAAGATTTAGGCCCAATCTTTATAAAGTTCGGTCAACTTTTATCTACAAGACCAGATGTAGTTCCAGGAGAAATTGCAAAAAGTCTAAAAGTTCTTCAAGACGATCTGCCTCACTTCTCTGATAAGCAGGCTATTGAGATTATTGAAAAAGAGATGGATTGTGAAATTATTTCAATCTTTAAAGACTTTAACCCCACACCTTTAGCAGCTGCATCGATAGCACAGGTTTATTCGGCAACACTTAAAGAAAATAATAAAGAAGTTGTGATTAAAGTTGTTAGACCGGGAATAAAAAAAATCATCCAAACAGATGTATCTCTTATGAAAAGAATTGCTGCATTTTCAGAGCGGCGATTTAAAGATGCGAAAAGATTGCAACTTTCAAGATTAGTGGACGAATACGAAGCTGTAATTCTAGCAGAGCTAGACATGAGATTAGAGTCATCGAATATAAAACAAACCAGAAGAAACTTTGAGGGCAATAATCTCCTTTATGTGCCTGAAGTGTATCTTGATTACTGTACTGAAAATTTACTGGTCATGGAAAAAATTGAGGGTATTCCAGTTGATCGCATAGAGAACCTTAATGATCTTGGAGTAGATTTAAGATTAGTAGCAGAAAGAGGTGTTGAGATCTTTCTAAAACAAGTGTTTATTGATAACTTTTTCCATGCTGACATGCATCCTGGCAATATATTCATTGACGCCAAAAATCCGTCCGACCCCGCATATGTTGCTGTTGACTATGCAATTGTTGGTTCACTAAGCGAAGAAGAGCAATATCAGATAGGTAGAATGTTAATTGCTGTTATAGGAAGAGATTTTAAAGAAGTCGCAAACATATTAATTGAATCAAAATGGGTGAATCCAAACACAAGGTTAAGTGACCTAGAAAACACTATCAGGGCAGCATGTGAACCTATTTTTGATCAGCCGATGGAAAAAATAAACTTTGGTGAGATGCTTCTATTTATATTTGATTCAGCTAGAAGATTTGATTTAAGGATGCAACCATCCTTGATGCTTCTCCAGAAAACATTAGTGAATATTGAAGGTTTAGGTAAACAACTTTATCCAGCCTTAGATTTCTGGTCTATAGCAAATCCTTTCTTAAAAAATTGGATTTCAGAGAGGTATAACCCTAAGAAATTAACTGAGTGGGCTAAGAGAAATTCCTTAAGTTGGTTTGAAAAGGCTAGAAAATTTCCTGAAATAGCAGATACAGCTATAGAACAGGTTTCAAGATTAGAAGAATATCAAAATGCTAATGAAGAACGACATAATCAGCTTATGCAAAAAATCTATATACAAGGAAGAAATAATGGCATTATCCTTGTAGTTTTAATCATTTGTTTATTCTTATTCATAGCTACCTAAAATGACCGAACAAGACTTGCTCAAAAAGCTCTTTAATTTAATGGAAAAAAGGGTTAGCTCAACATCTAAAGATTCGTATGTAAAATCTCTTTTGGATCAAGGAAAGGTAAAAATTAATGAAAAGGTACTCGAAGAGGCGCTCGAGCTGCTAGAAGCAACAAATGATGTGTCGGTCGACAAGAATAAAAAAATAATTCATGAAACCGCAGATTTATGGTTTCATACCATGGTCTTACTTTTGAATGAAGGTATTCACATAGATGATGTTCTAGAGGAACTAAATAATAGGCTTGGCATATCAGGGCACAAAGAAAAGAGTTCCAGAAAGAAAAATAAGGAGAAATAAATGGGTATAGGCGGAATTAGCATATGGCAAATACTGATAATTTTAGTAATTGTGTTGCTTCTGTTTGGAGGCACTAAAAGGATTAAAAATTTGGGTTCAGACTTAGCCAATACAATTAAAAGTTTTAGGAAAACTCTTGATGAAGAAGACGATAAAAAATAATGTTCGACGTTGGTTTTTTTGAAATTTTAATAATTTTTGTAGTTGGAATTATTTTAATAGGACCAGAAAAATTACCTGAAGTCTTAAAATATATATTTCTTACAGTAAGAAAAATAAAAGATCAATTCAATGATGCTAAGGAAGAAGTATCAAAAACACTTAACCTTGAAGAAGCCCTTCTTGATGAAAAAAATAAAGAAATATTAGAAGATCTTAAAGAAAGATAATCTTATGGAAGAAGCCTCTCTTGTTGATCATTTAACAGAACTAAGAGTTAGACTTGTTAAATCAATAGTAGTTATAGCTAGTTGTTTTATTCTACTCATTTATTTTTCAAATGACATTTATCAGTTCTTAGCAGAGCCTTTGCAAAAATTCTTACCATCTAATTCTTCCATGATTGCAACTGAAGTAGCATCTCCATTCCTTGCACCCCTAAAATTAACTCTATTTGTTTCACTTATGATCTCCATGCCTTATTTTTTTTCTCAAATATGGGGATTCGTAGCACCAGCTCTGTACAAACAAGAAAAGAATCTGAGCTTCTCTTTGTTATTTTCAAGTGTTGTACTTTTCTATTTAGGTATTGTCTTTACCTATTTTTTAATTTTACCAATTGTTTTCAGCTTCTTTACTTCGTCAGCTCCAGAAGGCGTTTTGGTTATGACAGATATTAATAGTTACCTAGGTTTCGTGCTAGGAATGATGTTTGCTTTTGCCATTGCATTCGAAATTCCTATTTTAATATTTCTCTTAATATGGAGTGGCGTATCCTCATCAGAAAGCTTATCTAAAAAAAGGCCTTACATAATAGTGGGGTGCTTTGTAGTTGGCATGCTGATTACTCCTCCCGATGTAATCTCTCAAACTTTACTTGCAATACCTGCCTGGCTGTTATTCGAATTAGGTTTATTCTCATCAAGATTGATACTAGAGAAAACTAAAAAACAAGAGACAGATACAAAAGACTTATAGATACAGAGAAATAGCCTCCTAAAAGGTCATATTTTTCGAAAATGGACTCTTTTAAACCTTAATTGCATGTTTTGGTACATAAATTTGGCATACAAATTGCATAATCTAAGTGTTGTGTTTGGAGTCAAAATTGGAAATTTTCAGCTTACTAGTGTTACTTATAACTGCAGGTGCAATTGCAGGGCTCACAGCTGGTCTGTTTGGAAATGGTGGAGGTTTTGCTATCGTACCTGCGCTTGTATTACTTTTCTCAGTTCTAGAATTTCAATCTGAAAACCTAATTTTTGTGGCGATAGGAACATCACTTGCATGCATAATATTCTCTTCAACAAGAGCACTTGTTGCACACAATAAAAGAGGGGCCGTTGACTTTGATATATTAAAAGCCTGGGCACCTTGGCTAATTATTGGAGTAATGGTTGGGGTTATTATCGCTTCATATACTCAGGCTAACGAGCTATATCTGATTTTTGCTTGGGGAGTACTATTTTATGGTTTCTATTTTCTATTTCCTCAAATATTAGATCAGGTGGCAATGAAACAAAGAGAGATGCCAAGCGGAATTGCTAGAGCAGGTCTCGTTTCTTTCTTAGGTGGATTCTCTTCGTTGTTAGGTATTGCCGGAGGAACGATCACAGTCATAACAATGTCAGTGTGTAAGAGACCAATTTATCAAGCTGTTGCTACAGCATCTGGAGTTGGAGTCATCATTGGCTTAGTCGGAACTGTAGGATTTTTCATTTTAGGAATGAATGAACCAGATCTTCCTTATGGTTCTGTAGGTTTCGTAAATCTACCAGCAACAATAATTATTAGTTTGATCTCAATTTTGACCGCACCAATAGGCGTTAAGTGGGCGCATAGTCTTGAAGAACAAAAATTAAAAAGGCTATTTGGACTTTACCTACTGCTGGTTTCATCTGGAATGTTTTGGAAAGCAAACCTTTCAGCATCAATAATTTAGAAGGAGAATAATATGAAAAATAATAAACTTACAAGAAGAGCGCTACTTAAGGGAGCCTTGATAACAGCTGGTTCTGTAGCTGCAGCTCCCATACTGGGTCAAACTCATAAAACTCAGTCTGCTGTTGGAGCTATTCCAAGAGTGGTTACAGGTTCATCCCAAAAACTAAGTTATGGACCTTCAATGGGTATTGCCAAGTTAAATGCTAAAGAAAATCCCTATGGACCTAGCCCTATGGCTTTAAGGGCTATGGAAGAAGCAATCAAAAGTGGATCTTATTATGTGTCTGCAGTACCAAAACTTAAGGCAATAATAGCCGAACGAAATAATGTTACTCCTGAACATATTTTAATTGGTTCCGGTTCAAGCGCTCCTTTGCAATGGCTAGCAACAAAAGTTACAAGGAAAGGCCATATACTTGGACCAGACCTCTTCTGGGATACGACCACAAAAATGGGTAGTGCTAACAATGATTATGGCATTAAAAGATTAGCTAAAACAAAAGATCTATCTATTGATCTAACTAGCATGTATAACAAAATGTCATCAGATATTGAAATGGTTCAGGTCACAAATCCTAATAATCCGACGGGACTTACTTTATCTCCAAAAGATCTAAGATTGTTCTGTAAAAAAGCTTCTAAGAAAGCAATTGTCTTGATTGATGAAGCTTATAATGAGCTCACATCTAATCCTGATGAAAATACTATGATCCCACTTATTAACGAGGGTTATAACGTAGTGGTGGCTAGAACCTTCTCCAAGATCTATGGTCTTGCAGGTATGAGAGTAGGTTACATGATTGCAGACCCAGAATTAATTTCTAAAATTTCGTCTTTTGGACTTGGAGATTACTCTTTGAATCAAGCTGGTGTGGCGGCTGCGATTGCATCCTATAATGATGAAAAATTCTTAAGATACTCCAAAGAGAAAATTGTAGAGGCAAGAGATATGTTGCGAGATGCTGTCAAAGAAAATGGCTTGAAACCCTTACCAACAAGCACGAACTTCATGTTTGTAGACCTTGGATCTCTAAATGCAGAAGAGTTCAGAAAAGAAATGGAAAAAGAGAAAGTTCTAGTTCGAGGCATTTATCAAGACTATGTAAATTGGTCAAGGGTCAGTACTGGGAAAATAGCCGATGTAAAACAATATATTAAAGCGTTACCAAAGGTCCTTGATAAAATAAGTTAATTATAAAATTAATTTTCAAACCAAAATGTAACCGGTCCGTCGTTTACTATATTTACCGACATGTCTGAACCAAAACGACCAATTTCATACTTAAATTTTTTTTCTTTAAATATTTGAGTAAATTCTTGAAACAACTGTAAGCCAACTTGAGGTTCAGCAGCTTCAGAAAAACTAGGCTTTGTCCCTTTTTTTGTTCCTACAGATAAGGTCACTTGAGGAACAATTAATAATTGATGGTTAGTTTCAAAAAGACTTTTAGATATCTTTCCCTTTTCATCATTAAAAGTTTTAAAATTCAGTAACTTATCTGCCATTGATTCTAAATTCTCTACTGAGTCATGTTTGTCAAATCCTACAAATGCCAAAATACCTTGTTTTATTGAACTGACAATCTCACGATCAACTTCAACTGATGCGGTTGAAACTCTTTGAATGAGCAGCTTCAATTAGTTTTCTAGAGAAATATCCCACTTCCCTTCTGAAGCAAGCTTATTCATCAACGCTCTGTGAGACAACGCCTGTTGAGCCAGAGTTGAATTTTCTATTTTGCCCATCCAAGCTTTTAGTGCAGGTTGCTGTAAAGCCCTTCCGTAAGAGAAACTTAATTTCCAATTAAATCCTCCGATCTTATTCATAGCATCCAAGTGAGCAGTAGCATCTATATCAGACTGTCCTCCTGATAAGAATGTAATACCAGGTAAATCATCAGGCACATAAGCCTTAAGGCAATCAATAGTCTTTCGGGCTACCTCTTCAACATCGGCTTGATCAGAATAATTAGATCCAGATGTAACCATATTGGGCTTCAAAATAGTTCCTTTTATGTCAACACCTTTTTCTAAAAGGTAAGTGAATAAGGCATCTAGGCAACGGGAAGTTGCTTCAAAACAATCATCTATTGAATGATTTCCATCCATCAATACTTCAGGCTCTACCATTGGAACCATGTTGTTGTTTTGTACAATTTTTGCATAATCAGCAAGTGCTCCCATATTTGCTGAAATAGCTTCAGAGGAGGGCATACCTTCTCCTATATTTATAACTGCTCTCCATTTAGTAAACTTGGCTCCAAGTTCAGAATATTCTTTTAACCTTTCATCAAGGCCCTCTAGACCCTGTGTGAGGCTCTCTTCTGAATCACCTATAGGCTGTAAACCTTTATCAACCTTTATGCCTGGTAGAGAACCTTGACTAGTAATAACATCTACCAATGAAGTGCCATCAGCAGCATTCTGACGAATGGTTTCATCAAATAAAATAACTCCGCCTATATTGCCTTTCATTCCTTCCGCTCTAAAAAGCAATTCTCTATAGTCTCTCCTATTCTCTTCAGTAGACTCGACGCCTATTGAATCAAAACGTTTAGTGCAAGTAGGATTACTTTCATCGGCAGCTAATATTCCCTTTCCTTCTGAAACTATGTAGCTTGCTATCTCGCTTAAACTATTTAAATTCATATTTTTCTCTCCATTTATAAGTTTAGTTTACTTTATTTTCTAAAGCCTCTATCGCGGGTAATTTTTTTCCTTCCATAAATTCTAAAAAAGCACCGCCTGCAGTAGAAACATAGTCCAATCTGTCTAAAACCCCAGCCTTTTCCGCAGCTGAGATAGTATCTCCTCCTCCTGCGACTGAAAATCCTTTTGAAGCAGCAATCATTTTTGCTATGTGCATTGTTCCCTTATCAAAATTTTCTTTCTCAAAAAAACCAAGTGGGCCATTCCATAAGATAGTACCTGCATCCATTAAGATTGGCTCGATAGCAGTTAATGACTCAGGTGCCAGGTCAAAAATTGCCTCATTATTATCAATGGAATCAATAGAAGTTACTCTACCTGGTTTGTCAGAACTATCCGAAACTATCACAGAATGAGGGATAATTATTTTTGGATTATCTAATACAATTGATAATAATAGCATTAGTAGTATTAGTACTAGTAATAATAATAATGATAATAATGATGAAGCTGGTTTTGAACGATTGATTGAAGTGACAAATAGAGAATATAATAGAGAT
>ERZ802822.1006-NODE-1006-length-18646-cov-6.634983_pt1 | contig 18646 bp, 22 predicted proteins | sample MGYA00345649_ERZ802822 | MGnify/ENA primary metagenome ERZ802822 (study PRJEB30503, sample SAMEA104212359) | marine metagenome | biome: Westerlies Biome; feature: [SRF] surface water layer (ENVO:00010504) within the epipelagic zone...; material: water...
TGGAACTGGATCCTTCTACAATCTCCCCAACAACAAACTTTTCGGGGGAAGAAATTCTAAGAGTACCAATTCTACTGTTCCAACTATCTACAATTCCTTTTGCCGAGTTAGAAGTTACAGGTTCCCCCACAATATAATTATTTGTATCCAGTTCTACTGCAAATGATGGGAAATGTTTCTGGGCAAGAATTTTTCCTGAAGAATTTGTAGAATCAAATGTACCTACAATTTCTCCACTAGAAATAAACTCAGACATATCAAATGATACATCTCCAATACCACCAAGATTCTCAGTAGTCGCAGTTATCGTAAATAATTGATAATCATAAGCAGAAGAGTTATATCCCTTACCAGTTGATCCAACACCAACACTTACATTTTCAATTAAAACTTTATCTCCAACAACGAATGGAAAAGAATTAACTGTACTAAATCCTACAGATAAAGTTGCTGTTGCTATTCCTGAAGATGTATAGACAATACTATTAATACCAACTCCAGCCCCACTTTCAGTCGGGATTATAGTTGGAGTAACGGCATTCATTCCTTTTGTATTTTCAAGAATCTCTACATTTGATTTTCCTACAGTTACTTTTAGGTCAACATTGGGAACAATCTTATTAGTTCTTCCATCAAGAACTACTAGTTTTGGAGGAATTGAAAATCCACGTCCAAAAGAGGTAATGCCAATAGAATCAAATGATGCAAGAGAATTGATTGATATAACTTGTGGTAAAACAATTTCTGGGGTTAAAGTTTTATCGGACGGATATTTAAATCCAATATCTTTAAGAGAAATTGATTTTACAGATCCAATTCCAGAACCAAATGTTTCAAGTATTGCACCATTACCAGCACCTGATGTAACTGTGGTTATTCCTGGCAATGAGTAATAATTTGAACCAGAATTTGTAATTTCAATTTTTGCAATTGGTCCATAAGTGTGGGTGCAATCTGTTTCATAGGAAGTATCAGAAGATGATCCATAGGAGGACTCTTCAGGAACATCTTTAATAGAATATGTGAATGATGTAGTCGTTCCTACATTAATCGTATGTTTTCCGCTATAACGACTTTCTTTTGCATTTATTTCATTTCCAGAAATAACTTCACTATCAACAAATACTCTTTCTTTAACTTCTGGGACATTAGTTTCTTTTACAACATCTAAAGTGTAATATAAAATTTGTGGTATATCATTATTAACTGTTAATGTCGCTTTTGCACCAGAAGTTCCAACTTTACCATCTTTGATCAATTCAAAGTTGGAATTTACTTTAGATGTATTCCAAACTTTAGTTAAATTTTTATCCGTATATAAATTTAATTCAAATGCCGAATAAGTTGTCCCTTGATTAGAGAATGCAAGTGATGAATCCGATAAATCAAATGTTACTGTAGAATTTTTATACAAATCAATTGTTGGATTTATTGGATTGATAGTTCCATCAGAAGCACTGGTTATACCAATAATTTCTGGTTTATTTTGAATTGAGTTGAAATAAGTATTTGCTAATTTTACTGTATTTCTATCTACATTGACAATATAATATATTTTTTCATTTTCTAGACCTTCGGATGAAGTTATGGCAGTGTGAATTATCTTATCACCAGTTTTAAATCCGTGAGTCGGCAATAAAATTGTATTTGTGGAAGTGTTGACTCCAGCAGTTGCAAATTCAATAGGATTAATTATAATTCGAGAATTGTAATCATTATATTTTACTGTTACTATACCAGTATTTTGTGGGTTAACAGATACAAATACATTATGTGGAGAACTTAATCCATGAGTTGTTGCTGTAGAAACTGTGACCAAATTTCTTTGAACATTACCAGTAATTACATTATAGTTTGTGGTAAAACTGTGGGTATCTCCAGTACCTACTGTCCTAAAGAATACTGTGGATGAGTCTGTATTTGCTCCTCCAACAAAACTTCCAGTAGTTCCAAGACCAACTCTAACAGTTGCAATTCCAATCAAATCTTCAGTTATTTTTGCAACAAATAAAGTTTGACCATTTGATAATGTTGTTCCAACTCCAACATTGGTTTCATCTTGAACAATAATACCATTTCCACCCGTTCCTGGAGAATATGTTAATTGATCTCCAGTGTTGAGGTTATGATTTTTGATGAAAATACTCTTAGTCGGAATAAATGCTTGAGTTGCACCAGATCCTGGATTTGCAAAAGAAATAGTTGTTCCTATTCCAACACCAGCAGTAGTCCCAAGTCCAACAGCACTTGCTGGATCAAAATAAATTTGTTTGTTCAGAGTATATGCATAATCAGTTTTAAATCCTGCATTAATTTTAATTTTTCTTGGATCTTCGTAGATGAACTTACCAATGGTGTGAGAGGCACCTGTAGTCCCCTCTACTGCCCTCAAAACTCTAATTCTAGAGGATAGGGTGTCTACATTTAATACTTTAACTTTCTCTGTTCCAACACTGAGAACATCATTTTCTCTAATATTGGGATAAGTCAAATTACCATTAACTCTAAAATAAGTAACAATACCAGTTACTCCATCAGTTCCTATGGCTACACCAGTGCTTCCTACTCCTGCTATGGTTAATCTATTAGTTTGAATTCCTGCACTATAAGTTCCTTCAATTTCAGATGATGTTGTAGATAACCCAGAAATTGAAATTGTATCTAAATTTATAAAATTGTGAGGATTATCAGCAAATATTAAATATTCACCTTTTATATCTCCAGGATAAAATTCAACATTTTCAATAATGCTTGATGCAACACTAATATTGCTTACAGGCCTTCCCTTTACTCTGCTTATTTTTGCAGATACATGGTTCCCTTGTGTTCCGTCATTATTAAATACAAATTCTTCATTAACTCTATACTCACTACCACCAGTTACTATACCAACACTTGAAATTTTTCCTGGAGTAGTTGCTGAAATTGTAGATGTTTGATTTAATTTATTTGGAATGAACAAATATGGATATTCAGAATCTCCTTCAATTAAGTTAAGTGGTTGAGTGTTTCTCTTCCATCCATTTTGTTCAATATCATAACTATCTTGATTTGATCCCAATTTAAAATTAAATTTATTGGGGATGGATTGATAGTTCTCTCCTATAATATAGGGGAATACTGGTTCCCTATATTTTTCAAAAACTCCTGAAGTTGAAGATGAATCATTATTAATGGTCATAAAATATGCATATGTTCCCTCTGGATAGTCGGGTGTTATGCAGAATCTTCCATTATTAACATCAAGTATAGAATCATCAGGAACTTCACTGTGAGTGTAATCTTCTACAAAAAATCCTTCGGGAAAAATAGAAGTCGATGGTCTACCATCTTTTAAATCTAGTTTATATCCAGATTTCATTGGGGATATTATTCCACCGGTCTTTGTTTTATATCCATATGGACCATAAATTGGATTGCCGTCATATGCAAATCCAATAATCGGAGAGTGTTCATCTGATGGTTCTTCAATACCATTAATTTTTTTTAAATCAGATTCTCCATAAAGAGTTTGTCCATCTTGACTTATAGAAAAAATAGATTCTCTTAATACTCTTGGGGCATATAAATGGGAATATTGAAGTCCATAATTGCCATCAGATATAATACCATCATCTTTAGAAAAGTATGAAGAATATTTTTGATATAGATTTACTCTCCAAGATTTAATATTTGCCTTAAACTCTGGCAATACTTGAGTAGATCCTGAAGGAATTACATCAATTGATGTAGTACCCGAAGAATACCCACCACCAGATTCTATAACGTTTACAGATATTAAAGATCCATTTTCTACAATCGGTGTAAGAACACATCCAGAACCATCACCATTAATAATAAGGTCTGGACTTGAAAAATACTTACTGCCAGAATTTAAAACAATAACTTGAACAATTCTTCCATTACTTAAAACTGGTTGAACTTGTGCATTAATACCAGAATCTAGTGTTATTGTTGGTTGATAATCTAAATTAATAATATCAGAAGATCCATATCCAACACCACTATTTTCAAGATGAACTGAAGTTATTTCACCCCTAACAACTGGTTGAACTTTTGCTTCAAAAGTTTCTAATCCTACGGAAGATATTCCAACTTTACCAATAAGACTTACTGAGATATCTGGATAATTGAATATATGAGTTCCAACTCCAACAGAAGTTATATCAACATATTGTTTTGTTCTATAATAAAATTCTCTATCGGATGCCGATCCAACTTGACTAAGGTTGAATGAATTATCATCTACCTTAGTCACATAATATTCAGTATTTGTAGAAAGTCCAGAAGCTATAGTTCCAACATGAGTATACTTTACATTCTCTCCAGATCTATAATCATGATTTTCAATTTTAATTAAATTTGAAGATGTGCTAATTCCAGATTCAGCAGATGCCGTTCTTTTCTTATTCTTATATCCAGATCCACCATCAACAATATTAATTGAATCAACGACTAATTTTTTACCTACAGATTGTAGAGAATGTCTACCAATACCATATGATGTCAGATATACTGTATTGATTCCAGAAATAGCATCTCCCTGTGTTTTATGTAATCTAACAGTTGTATTGTCAATAGTAGAAACAAAATATGATGAGTTAGTAACTAAACCAACAATTCCACTTTGATCGGATGTTTTATAAATTACTTGTTCTGCATTTTTAAATTTATGATACGTAGAAAATCCAATCCTAGATTGTACTGATGTTGTACCAATAACAACTCGATTTGATGATACATCTGCAAAGAAATTTGCGTTATGATTAACGCTTTTCATATTAACCTGGCCAAGTGCCCCAGATCCATTTCCACCAACAATTTTTAAAGTAGGAGTTTCTTCATAATCAAATCCAGGATCTACAATTTTAATTTCTTCAAAAGATCCAGAAACTGCAACATATCCTGTTGCTCCAGATCCAACAGCGTCTTTGATTATTAAATCGGGAGCATTTATAACATCAATATTAGTTCCTCTAGCAAGAACTTCAATATTTTCTATTTTACCATATTTAATTACATCTTTTGATTTGTAATTTAAAATTTCTACTCCATTAACCAAAATACCAGTAAAACCAGATGTAGTTTTATTAATAGATCCGTCATCAATTGGATTAGAAATTTTTCTAAGTAATTTTTGAGGACTTAGTTCTTTTCCATTAAATTCATATGGTTTAATTGTGCTACCAGATACCGCAGTTTCTTCGGAAAGAGATACAAAATTTGAGTTAAGTATGTCATTTCTACTTTTCGCAAATTTTACAGTAAATCCATCAATTCTTTTTATAAAATACAATCCATCAGCAAAAAGTCCAACCCCTCTTACTTCTCTTGTAGCAGAACTTCCCGAATCATCAATATAATTTTCATTGACAATTTCTGCAGAATAATAGATAGAATCTCCAGTATAGAATCCATGTTCTTTTCCTGGACTAATTTTAAACTCACTTCCGCTGAAAGTCCCAGAAAAAGCAACTTCTCTAGTAGTTAAATCTAGTGGTTGTGAATCATAATTCGGAATAGATGGAGATGCAATTAAATAATCACTATCATTTTTATATACATTACTAACATCAGTTGCATATGAGAAAATATCAGTAAAAACGTTGGATACGCCTTTTTGAATAATTCTTTTAATTTTATAAGTTGAATTTAAATCTAAAGATCCTTGACCTTTGATACTAAAAGATTTATTAGAAATTATATCAAATATACTTGTTTTCTTTTCATTACCTGCACTTGTAATTAAATTAGCAGAATCTCCAGACTTGAAACTATGCTCAACATTCAAAGTTATTTTATAAGTATTATCTGAGGAATCCAATAATTCCAATTTACTTACTTTATATAAAGGTGCAACATTATAAAACCATTTATTTGTTTTGAAGTTGTTCTCAGAACATCCAAGAGTAGAAATATTGACAATTCCACCCTTTATTAAATCACTAGTATTTTCTATTAATTCAACATTACTCAGAACAGAGTTAATTTTAACTTTAATAATTTCATCTTGATCTAAACTAGATCTACCATATGTAAAAGTATTAACTCCTACAGTAGACGCATCGGATATGTTTCCTGTTACATTTGTAATCCCAAAAAATTGAGTTAGGGATTTTGATGTATACGACACTACTCCTGTAGTGGTATCAGTATAGTTAACATATAATTCTCCTGTGGATCCAAATCCAACGGTAGAATCTACATCGATTGATATAGAATCAGTAGATATACCTCCAATAACTCTAGTAGATGGTTCTACTGCAAATTTACCATATAAAGATCCATCAACATTAATATCTCTATTATATCCGCCATCAAAACTAATTTTATAAAAAGTTTGTCCATATCCAACTGATATTCTTTCAACATCAGTTATTGGAGCATATGCTTTTTTTATTCCACTGCCAAACTTATATTCATCTTGATATAATGTTGCATTTTCTAAATTTACAGGATCTCCTTCTACTGCCTCTACAACTAAACTATTGACAATTCTATATTGAGCATCAGAAGGTGCAACTAGAAAATCTCTAGGTTTGATTATCTGCACATCTTCATTATATAAAGCTTTAAATAAAATTTCAAAAGATATATCTGTACCCTTACTTAAATAAAAGTCTTTTGACTGTTTTATAAAAAGATTTTGATCTAATCCCGGAGTTAATGTTCTTTCTTCAAATCCGGGTACTAATTGATGTTTTGTTTTTCGTAAAAATTCCTTTAAAAATAAACAACTTAAGTTTTTAATAATAGATTGATCTTTATGATCGTCAGATTCCGTTTCTTTGAATACTACTTCTTCTTTATTAATCTCACTTCTATATGAAGTGATTCCAACAAATCCTCTAATACATCCAGTAAAAGAAAACTCAGTTTTTCCAGTATATGTAATTACTTCATCATCTATCTGCAAAAGACCATAAGAATCTGGAAACCCATTAGTCCCATATGGAGATCCTACATCAACATTTATAGTTTCCGCATCAAAATCCAAATCTCCATTCAATAATGCAGATTCGTTTAAATTAGTAGTTTCATCTACCTTTACATATTTGTCAATATTTTGAATCAGGTCAACCGGTCCACCTTGATACTCTTGTCCAAGATAATACTGTTCTAAAAATTGAGATATAAGAGGATAATCTTCCTGCACATAAGTGGGAAGCTGGTTAGATACGATAGTATTAAACTGAACTCTAGTTTCTGACATGTTATGATTTTATCTTCTTAGTATGAGATTGAACCTGATGTGGATGATCCAGCTGTGGATGTTGATGTTGTTGCTTGTTGAGTAGTTACATTAGAAGTAGAAGCAGAAGAACCTCCAGTTCCATTTCCAGTTACAATATTTGTATCTGGACCTCCAGAACGAACTAAATTGCCGTTTGAGTAACTAGAGGATACGATATAACTGGATGCAGATGGATCTAATCCAGATGCTATATCATCAACAACAGTTTCAAAATTACTGTTACTTATATCTAGTTGCAAATAAAGATCCTGTAATCCAACAACATCATTTGAAGTTGGAGTTGATTCAATTTCAATAATTGGTTGTCCATCTTTAGTTTTTCCAGCTAAAACATTTACTGGATTTAAAGTAACAGTACCACTTACATAATTAATTCTTCCAACATTACGTCTCACAATAGTTGGTGATTGTGATCCTGCTGATGGTAATGTAAACAAGAACAAAGATCCTGTCACTCTATTTGTATCAGGTATATCTGCTAGGTATACATTAGATTGAACTCCAGCAATTCTAAATGCAGAAGTTTTGATGTTATACCCATTCATATTCTTAATATGGAAGGAATTTCCAAAAGAAATTTGATATTCTGCAAAAGTGTCTAAAACAACTCTCAAATCTCTTCTCATTGCCACAGTTGTGATATTTGAAGTCACTGATTCGTGACTATCATCAACCATTTTTAAGAATTTACTATATTTAAATCTTGCACCATATTTGTTCAACTCAGTTGACTCAGAATATTTTGTTGTATTGTTCTGAACAATAGTAGAAACATATGCAGCCGATGGTGCAAGATTAGTATTATAATAAATTTTTGTATTTACTTCTAGGTACAAATATTTTAAATCTAAAATTTCTGGTATAATACCAGCAACAGAATACTTCTTTAATTTTGTTTTAATATTCTCTTTAATCAAATTTGGAATAAAATCTCCAAATCTTGGTTTAATACTAATGAATACCTTGCCATATTGTGGTGGAACTAATTCTTCTCCACCAAAAACGGAGATTGATTCAGTTTCTGGATAAATTCTTGCTGGAATTATCGTTTCATAGTCATTTGCAGTCAATGCTCTGTTCTGAGATGCGTAAATTCTTGGAGCAAACTTTTTAATTGATTCTACAGCTTCAATAGATTCTCCACCAGATGAAGATATTCCAGTCGATAATTGGGAAATTCCACTTGTTACGGTATATTCTTGAGAATTTCTTACATAAACTAATCTACCAGCAAAAACAAAAGAACTCACTCCATTTGCAGCATGACCATTAGATGTAATATAATCTACGGTAATAAAATTATTATCATCAAGTTTATTTCCAAAAATACCATCACCAAAAATAATCTGATATCTCTCATCATCAACTTCTTGTAGATAGTATACTTTTGAATTCGAATCAATATCAAAAAGACTATCTTGACGACTATATTTTACACTTCTAGATGATTGTTGATTTGGATTTACTGAAACATTAATTAAATCAGTATCAACCCCAATATTAGGAAGAATAAATTTTTGATTAGGATTTCTTGCGCTATATGTAAAATTTGATGTTAATAAACTACCTTCGTAAATTGATATATTAGAAAAATTTGCTTCTCCATCAGATACAGGAACTGTTATATCTTCTAAAATTGAGTATACAAAGGATTGATTGCCAAAACTTCCAGAAGACGTTGCTACAGGTCCCTTCTTAAGAGTTATAGTTGATGGTGTAGGCGTTATATTTGATGTATCAATAAAGAAACTGATAGTTGCTGCAGCGGCCTTTCTTGATCTGGGAAGATATCCAATATTTCTTGCTAAAGATACGACATTCTCTCTTAATGTCGCACTATCAATAAACACTTCGTTTGCGACCATGTTCGCATTGTATGAAGTGATGTAGGTGTTGTATGCCAGAACATCAAGAATTGTTGAAAGGTTAGACCCTTCAAAATCATAGTCAGTGAAATTGGAGTTTTCCTTTAGATATTCTCTAAGTGTTGTTTTAACCTGACCAAAGTCTAGGTTTGTGAAATTAGCTAGTGGCATTTTTACCTAGTTTGTTGCAAAACAAATTGTAATTCTTGTGGTGGTATATCAGCTCCAATAATTTCATATGTTAAAACAACATCAAAACTATTATTGTCAAAATCAGGAGAAGTTACAACTTTAACTGTATCAACTCTTGGTTCAAAGTTTTCAATCGATTCAGTAATCTGATCTTTGATGACTAGTGCTGATAATTCATCGATATTATCGAAAAGTGATCTGTTGATGTTAGATCCAAACGATTCATTAAAAAATTTCTCGCCAGGGATTGTAAATACAATATTTCTTATAGAACGAGCAATTGCATTTTCATTTTTAAGTGCAATAAGATCACTTGTCAGAGGATTACTCTGAAAAGTCATACTAATATCCTTAAAACCCTGACTTACCCTTTCTAAAGGCACAAGAATGCTGCGATTATATCTTATTTATTAAGGTATCAGATCAAAACTCATTGAGTGTCATTGGTTCAGTCTCTGAAATGACTTCATCAACCTCAAAAAGGTCAGTTTCCTTGAGAGAATCACGTTTTTTGGGTGTTTGGTTGTCATTTGTAATCTCACGAAGCATTTTTTGATGCTGATTATTAGCTAAATTGTCTAAAAAGTCGGTCATTTTTAAAAATTAGTGGTTTTTTTGTCTGTATCACTATTTACTTCAGTATTTTCACGTTCTTTTGCTGTTTTCCAAAAATATTCGTCCTCACGACCCATTCCAAGTCTCTCAAAACCATTTTCAACTTGGTAATATTGAGTCGAAACCTTAAAATCAGGCATCTTTGGTTCAACAGGTGTTAAACTATTATCAAAAATACGCATTCTATTATTTGGATACAGTGCATACTGACCATTATCTAGTTCGATTAGATTATGTGACTTATGTTCAGCTGGATTCTCACTTGTTGCATAATCAATTACATCAGGATCTTGATGATAGTTATCTAATGTACAAACATATGTACCTTTCTGTATACCAAAGTCTCTTGTATACAATTCATAGTCCATACTACCAATAAATTGCTTACATATTGCAACAACACCATAATCCATACAGTTCCAGAACTGTAGGTTAGGAAGGTCCATATCGGGGTCTGGGACCTCTGGAGACGAGAGGAACGCGCTAATAGGTAGTTTATCATACATTGCCGCATATTCAGGTAAATACGTCTCAAAATAAAAAGTGCGCCCAGGCATCGATTTACACGATACCCAAACGCCTTTTACAAATTCACCATGACCACTTTGATGATCAGTTAGATATTCTTTACGAACCCATACTTCCACTGCAGGAAGATTACATATAAGTGCCGCCATAATGTATTCATATAACTACACTATTTACCTTGACCACGATACCGTTTCTTTGCTCCATTACGAGACGACGCGGCGTACTTAGTGTGCTTACCATTTCCTTGGCGAGTTTTTTTAGGATGAGCCTCAATAAACTCTCCACCAGATAATGATTTACTTCTGACTGCCATAATAATCTCCTAATCAAATAACACGAGTCTTTTCATGACCCACACGAATACGAGGATCACACCAAATATCATATCCCATCTCTTTAGCATCTAAACAGAATGAGACATCCTCACCACACATGTCCTGGACACTCCCACTCTCAAAGACTTGCATCTTAGGTGCAAACCATGGGTATTCCATTTCTTCAAATACTCCCTTCTTAATTAAGACCCATCCAAATCCTGTATAATCAACAGTAAATGGTTTGCGACGTTTTGAGATTGATTCGACAGTTTCGTGATTCATTACTCCACCATTAGTACGAAACTCTTCCTCTTCTAACCAATGTGCGACTGATGTTGTGACACCATCTTCAGTCGCATACCACCCTGCAGTAATGCCTCTCTCGTCACCCTCTGCTGGAACACTTAAGTCACACAACTGCCAAAACTTGTTTGTATCAAATACAATATCACTATCAATCCATAACTGATAATCATACTCTAACTTTCCATCCCATGGAATTTGCTTCGGTCCTCGTAATACATTCGCACCTAAACACTTACATCGTGCAAAGTTTACCATGGAACTATAATCTTGACTGATCTGAATACTCATTCCATTCTGTACCATATCAAAGCACAGTTGTACAAAGTTCTTCAGAAATGTATATGAACACCCACGACCAGGTAAACAAAAAACAATCGTCTTGCCTTTCATCCTTTCCTTAATAGCCGCAATGTCCCACTCTTCTGCTTTCTTCTTGGGGGCATTTGCCTTAACAGTAAATCCTTTTGCCATAATTTGAATTAACCTTCAATATCAATTATATCAGTATATGTATGATCTGTCAATATCAGACTTACAGTCCTCTACTTTCAGTAAGAATGTTCGTGTCCACCTATGGGGGTTTTTACTAATTCCTCATACGTTAAATCCTCAAGTTGATAATCAGTTTGCATTAAACCAACCATCCCCTTAAGGGTATTCCATGTCTTATTAAATTGTACTTCACTTAAATTGTTATATAAACACTCTTCCTTTGCATAGATGTGATAAACCTTTTCCATAAGAATTTTTTTACGCGGAATTTTTTTTAGTAATATGAATTCGTCTTTCGCATTATATATCAAGATCGATCTGTCACCTCTGTAGGTTAGGGTAGTAGGTCGTTTTTATATACGGCAACGCGGCACGCAACGATAACAACGCCGCCCATAAACACTGTCGATCCACTGTATCATAGCACGGAGACTAACTGATGTCAACCCCCGTGCCACTAAGTATCACATAGCAGCTTTAAGTTATACTTAGGACTGTGTGTTAGTTGTTAGATAGTGCTCGGAGTTCATCAAGGCACATATAGAAGATATCTGGTTCGTCCATAGCATCTAGATCTTCGAAAGTCATATCCCCAGACATCGAATCACAAATAACTTGCGTTGCTTGGAACTCGTCAAGTACGCCCGAAACCTTATTCTTAGAACGGAGGAACTCTGAGTATTCCATCAGTTTTTCACAGGCGTCTTCCATGATTCCTGAGATGCGGCGGGTCTCTGCTGTGACGGTGATGGGGGTCATGTGGTTCGGTTGCTTTGCTTGTTGAATTAATTGTAGCAGGTCACGGCACAGACTCCGTGACCTTGTGCAGGTTTGGAGATTGGATCAGACGCAAACGACCTGACCTGCCTCCATATCATACTGCTTAAGGGTCTTAGTCATCGGCACGTCATAAAGGGCAACCTGCTCTAGGGTTGCCCGTTTGATGTTGATGCCGTTGCGCTTGTTGCCTAGAAGACGTGTCGCAAGTTGCTTGCTGGTGCCCTGAGGGAACTCAACGAACTGAACCCATGGGGTGACCTTGTTGCGACGTGAGAACCGGGAGACCTTAAGGATCATGAGGTGCGTTGCTTTGACTCTTATAGTCTCGCACCTTTCCCCGCTCCCGTCAACCCCTTTTGACCGGTCTGCAGAATCTCTTAATCTCTTTGCTTACCCTACCAGACTACCAACTGACAGGATTACTCATGTCCTCTACGTAGCTATCAATCACCTTCTCATTCCCCTCCAGTTCAAAGAGGTTCTCCCAATCAATTTGATGTGGGTCAAAGTCTTCCATTACTTCTAAATCCAGGGTGATTCTGTAACGTTGCTTCTGTACCTGACTGATAGCGACTGACATGAGTTTGTCCCGGTGGTGATGACTTAACAAGTATAGTATGCCTGAGAGATATTGTCAATCTTCTAGGGAGTATTTATAAGAAAGACTGATATTTTTGATTGTCAATCCCCTGGAAAAACTTATCAGCGCCCTGTTGACATTTCGGCGCGTTCGTGTTAGAGTGCTCGCTTAGATCACTGCACTATGAGACATTTAAAAGCACATAAAGTATCACCTTATATGACATTTAATTGATCTCTATATGTCATCAATAACCCTCAATAAGATAGTGATGGATACTATCCTGAGAACATTCTCAATAACAACATAAAATAGCAAGGTATATTTATAATACCATTTATAAACCTTTTTTAATGAATAAAGGTATTAAATGATACAAAAAAGAGAGGAATGACCCTCTCTATATGTTATTCTATTGTGTGGTCTATCGTATCAATAAAGAGCCTCAATTGCTTCAAGGATGAGTAGAATATCACTGCCATTCTGTGCAGATTCAAGAGCAGAGAAGAGGTCAGACTTAGACATGAAAAGTGTTAGATAGGGTGTGTTTGTGCTAGGTCTTACGTTGTGAATCAGTCTCCCAATCCTGTACTGCCTAGTTGTTAATGAGTCTGGGACTTACCGATGCAAAGCTAACGTGCCCAGATTAAGTGTTACTTAAGAGGATAACATATCAGATAGAACATCTTCTCCATAGCAATCAATAATCTCTTCTTTTATATCATCCAAATCATAACATTTTAGGTCTTCAACAATGCTATCCACAGCAAGAGTAATCAGATCATTCATATCTAATCCGTCTACAATCATCTCTGCATAAGCATTCTTCAGTTGATCGATTTGATTGAGAGTCATCATTTTAGAAAGTGTGAGTGAGTGTTAGTTAGAGACTATGCGAAGATATATCCATTAGTAAATGTTTCGTTCTTATATACATTCTTTCCATTGATTGCTCCTACAAAGAGTCTTACATACCACTGAAAGTTTTTCTGAAATACTCCTTCTCCAGTGACACAAAACTCAGAGCAAAGTGCATTGAGTCTAGACTTTGTTGTTGTTGATTGATAACCACCATCAAAGATTGTCATGGAGTTGTCATCAATCTCTGCAATCTTGTTACCATGAAGACGTACAACAGAGACGTTTTCTTCTTCATTAAAGTGTACTGTTGTGTTTGCATTAGACCAGTTCTGATTGTTGTGAATAGCAGCACACATTTGGGATTCGATCTTACGCATGATTTGTGAGGTGTGAAGTGGTGTGGGGTGCTGTCCCCTTGACTCTCTTAATATACACGGGATGGCGATACCCGGTAGTTCGTAGTGATACAAAACTACGAAAGAGAATCTAAAGGTTGCTTGTGCCGATTTTGGGACTGGCACCAGTTCTTATATAACACTTTCTCCATGTGATATGCTTGATCTTCTCTTACAATATCAGACCTAATTCCTTGTTCATTCTGTACTACATGAACTAACTCATGAAGTAAGGTAGTGACATAATCGTCCTCATTCAGATCATTATGAATCTGAATAAATTGCTCCTTTCCATTCACTTCAGTAAATCCATATGCATTCTCATCACTTAGATCAGTATGATAAATTTCAACGTCGCTTGCAATCTCGTAACGCTCGTTAAAGAACTCATAGACTTTGGAAGTAATACTGAGATGAGGAGAAGTACCGGAAGTGAATAACATAAGAGAGAATTAGAAAGAATCGATAGAACGTTGAATTGATTCGTTACGCTCATTGATAATTTGTATCATGTTACTATCTAACATCTCAATCATGAGATTAGCTCCTAGAATAGCAAACAATGCAAGAAAGATAAGTCTCATTTAACTCCAAACATTTGATCGAAGAGTGATTGTCCTGACAGTTTGTAGATTCGATCTTCTTCAGTCATTCTTTGTGACTCACGAAGATTCGCAAGGAAGTGAATCTGTGATTGAATGTCATCAACCTCGTTCTGAAGTTTTTGCTTTCGGTAGTTCAACTCCATGATAGATTTGTTGATTTCGACTGTGTTCATTTTACGAATTGTGAGGGAATTAAGTTGATCAATTGAATTCATTCTGCGGCATCCATGTAAACATCATAGAAGCAACTAAAGGCATCTAGATCACCTGCAAAAGAGTTAATCTCTGCTTGATCACATACCCAATCAAATGCCATATCTAAATCGGCACCAGTCTCAATCACAAAGGATTGTAACCCTTGAAGAGCAGAGATGAAATCAGAGTCGTTGAGAAGCATTGTTGTTTTGTTCATACTGTTATTATTGCAGATTTTGAGGTGAATTGCAACCGGTCTTGTGCCAGTGCATCAATTGGTTTTCAGAGTCCGGCAATGTACTCTGCTAGCTCCTCATCATACTGCTCTTGCGTCTCAAAGGTGCGACCGTGAATCACCCTAGGATAGGTGGCAGGGATGCCACAGGCAGCAACCATCTCGCAGTCTGCGCGATCGTAACCCATCTCGACTAGGTTGTTCACGTAAGGGTTGTTGCTTGGTGTTTCGTTGTTCATGCTGTTATTATGGCAGAGATGAGGGACAAAATCAAGCGATAGTGGACAGTTCACCAACTGGTTTAATTCTCTTTACTTAGTAGCATAAGTTTGTTAGACTAACTCTTGCTGATACTGCATCAATTGCTCTTCTACGACTTCATCTACACTCTCTTGAATCACCTGATAGATGTAATCAATGTTTCCTACATCATCAAAGATACGTGCAATCAGTGCAGGATCTTCTACGTTATTACCATAATCAAAGTTGCCATCTTCATCCTTCAAATGACAATCATTCTTGGTATAAATCCATGCGGCACATTCTGCATCTTCTCCCTGTTCTTTGATCATACTTGATACTCGGTCTTGAAGTTGCTTGAGAGTGTAATTCATTTGAGTTTGTGATTGAAGATTGTGAAGATAGGTCTTAATCAGTGACATAATCACCAACGAGTTTGAATCAGTGCAGAATTGAAAAGTTGTGGTTCTAGATGCATATCAGTCACTTCATACTTGTAACCCTCAACACGATTATCAACCTCTTTCTCAAACGATTCTTTGTTGATGTAGGACTTTGATTGTACGTCGCCACAGAATGTAACTGTCTTATACATTAGACGCTCGCTGATAGTTCCATCAGAATACTTGACGGGATAGAAGTCAACAACCATGTGAGCGCCGTTTGCTGTGAGTTGCATTGGGTTGGATCCGTTTCTTTGACTCTCTTATCATACACGATTTTGGACGCAGCACAACCGGGGCTGTGCCACTACCTCAACTGTCACACGATAGGATTTACTCCTACTACTTTTGCCTTAGGATTGCGTGCTAGTGCTGTTTCTTTTGCATCTTGATAGTTTGTTGCTTGTACTTCTTCGGTGAATACTTTGCCACCGACATACAATTTAACTTCGTATTTCATGATAGTGGAATGAGTTTAGTGGATGAGATGATTAACAAGAACGTGAGCATGATTACCACGTCCCATGATTTTGTTCTGATGAAGAATGGCACTGAGATAGCATCACCAATGAACTGCATAATCACTCCCAATGATAGATTTACATGGAGGATGATGAAATATGCAGTGACCACAAGAAATGATCCTATGATTCTACCAGCGGTATCAATCTTCATCGTACATAAAGGAATGAACCGTAATTATCTACAATCTCAGGGTTCTCAACTAACTGCTCAATCTGGAATCGAATACCTTTCGCAGGTGATTTATATGATGCTGGTTTGTAACATGCTCCAGTCTCTTTGTCGATGAACATAAACACACCATAATCTGTGGTTAGATCATGACGATGCATTCTAATGTTTTTCACTTTGATATACTTTTTACCTACACTATATTCTAACTTAGAATAAGAACCGAATTTAGTTATTTTAAGTTTCCAAAGATTATTGACGACCTCAATCAAACATTCAGTGAGGTATTCTGTTTTGTGTTGTGGAGCACAGAAGGTCATAATAAAATTTTTGTGGTGAATGTTGGAATAAATTGCGTTCAGAAAGGGTTGCTCCATGACTCATACTTCTTCATGGTGATGTAACCCTCACGGCAAAGTTCATCAGTAAAGATACCCCATGCCTCAGACTTAGCAGCACTATCAGTCGCACGTTTTGTGCCCATAGTGCTCCATTTCCAATTGTAACGGAATTGCTCCAGTGCTTGTGCTTTGGTGGTGGATCGCATGGGGTGAATTCCTTTGACTCTTTAACTATACACGATTTTGAAGCAAGATCAACCGGTACTAGACCAGTTCGGCAACTGGTTGGATTCTTTTCATGATAGTCTTGTACGTTGCTTTGCTGAGTGATTTTCTGTGAACTTGAACAACAATTGGGCGAGGATAGTTTGGATGAATGTATAAACGATGGCTCCCAGATTGTCTCATAAAGATACAACCGAGAGCGATCATCTCCTTTTCAAGTTGTTTCCAACTGATCATAACGAAAATTTGTTGTGGGTAGGAGAGACCGGAACCTCTCCCATGAACCTACTATAACAGAGACCGAAACCCGGTGCGAGGTCTGTAACAATTCGTCATGATTTTGTTTTTCTGCTGGGTTGGTGGTATGCTGCCATCCTGTTGCTGTGCTGTCTTGAGAATCCTGACCACCACTAGAGCAAAGACCTGTTTTTTCCATATTTTTGTCTGTCGGGTGTGATTGGTCATCCCCGCAGCTCCCGATATGGAAAAAACACTAATTAACATTTAACCATCACACCATCCCATAACTTCACATCCAGGATCGGATAACATTTCTTCTTTGATACCATTTGCCTTACATACTTCCCAATCATCATAGGTGCAATCACGGAGATACTTTCCATCCTTATCATGCACTGAGGCATATTGTTGAATAGGAAGATCCCACTTTAATCCCATCTCTTTGTATTCAGCGTAATACTCATCATCCCAAATATCCCAGTCAATGAGTTCTACATCCATACCCTTCTCTAATCCATACTTCTCCACACATGCATCAGTCAACCACAAATAACCAGAGTGATTCTGATCCCAATTGTAATACTCACCATCAACCTCATCTAACATATCAAGGTCAGATTGGTCCGTGAGATCGTATTCGTGTGCCATAATAATTCAGTGTTTAATGAAAAGATTTAGGAATAATCAACGAATGTAAAGATAAGAACCTGCCCAATCACAGTTCTCCAACACAAACTCACGTTCTTTGATGATTAGCAGATTGAAACGAACACCTTTTGCTGGTGCCTTGATGCTTGCGGGCTTGTATACTTCACCAGTCTTCCTGTCAATGAAGGCATGAACTGATTCAGTCTGACCATCTACACACTGCATCACTTTGTGATACTTACGACCAGAAATTAGTGCATAAGAATAGTTGCGACCATTTGGATACTGACTCTGATAATTTTGCTGAAGAGCATCACAAAGCATCAGACCATACTTGGTGACATTCAGTTGAATGGTGTTCTGAGCATCCTTCTGAGCAACGTAGTCGGTGAAGGTGGCAGTCATGGTGGTTTCCCTTGTATGAATGTATTATAGAGCATCCTGAGAGGTTTCAGGATGCATTGGGACACTTATGCAAGTGGTCCAGCAGGGATTTCCACAGGTTCTGGTGCTACCATATCTTCAAACTGATGCATGTCATAGGCAAACCAGTTACCATTACGGAAGATATAGGAGTATTCTTCACCATCAG
>ERZ802822.1007-NODE-1007-length-18633-cov-7.516545_pt1 | contig 18633 bp, 18 predicted proteins | sample MGYA00345649_ERZ802822 | MGnify/ENA primary metagenome ERZ802822 (study PRJEB30503, sample SAMEA104212359) | marine metagenome | biome: Westerlies Biome; feature: [SRF] surface water layer (ENVO:00010504) within the epipelagic zone...; material: water...
TGATCATTTCTGTTTAAGTGTATGTTCTCAATTGAGATTGTCTGCCAGCTTGTCATCTAAATTTCAATTTTTTAGAATAAAACTTCCTTAGTTACATCAAAAAATTCATATTTTTCAATACTTTCCTCTGATTTAATAATTTACAGAATTTGTCAATTTAGCTTTACTTACCCACAGGTTTCTAAATTGCTTTTTGTTAGTCATCCAAAACTACTTTTGCCAAGTTGTCATATGTATTTAAAACAATTTATGATTTTTATTTGATAAACCATCATTAAATTACAAACTTTTGAGGTGCAAATGAAAAAAATTACAGCATTTATTAAACCATTTAAATTATATGACGTTAGGAAGGCATTGGAGTCAATTAATGTACAAGGTATGTCAGTTACTGAGTCTAGAGGATATGGAAGACAAAAAGGACAATCTGAAACTTATCGAGGAGAAGAATATGACATTGCTTTCTTGACAAAACTTAAGATTGAAATTGCTACCACAAATGAGTTGTGTGATAAAATTGTAGAAACCATTATGAAAGCTGCTAGAACTGGGCAAATTGGAGATGGAAAAATATTAGTTTCTGATTTAGATAACGTTTATCGAATTAGAACTGGTGAAAATGGTATTGATGCAGTTGCAGAGTTTTTATAAGTAATAGTTTATTTATACTCAATGTATATAGGTGATGACCATGCCCTTGGTTCGTCAAGCGCGGAGCAAGCCTCAATATTTCTTGGTTTTCTCCAATCTTGTGTGCATATATCAACGCTGATACAATTTCCTTCAGAGTCATATTCGCATCGGACACCTTGAGTATTAATTTGCATAGATGGCTCTTCGATTGCTCTTACGTAATAGCTCATATCTATTTGAGATGAAGAGAATTCTTTATCTGTGAATGTAAGTTGGCATCCAATTTCATTTTCTGCACAATTGTGTATTAACCAAGGATCTTGAATACGATCTTCAACAGGTTGATTCTCATACTCTTGTGGCACTACTCGAATTACTTCTATTCGAGTTATAGATTTTCTTGTATCACTTGGATTATAGCATTCATCATAACAAAGCTGCTCGACACGTTCTGCACCAAGAGCAGAATAAGCATCTTCTGGACAACCTTCTTTTTGTTCAAAAGAGCCCATAGCTTTTACTTCAAAAGTTGGATTATTATTTTGTTGAATTGATGAACCCATTGGCACTTTATTAGCTCCATTTAACATATTAAACCAAAGTAAAATTCTTGGACCACTTGTTGCATAAGTCTCTCGTCTTTTGAAGGCGTCCCAAATTTCGTCTCGTGATCTTCCCTCAGTATGTACTGCAGCCAGTCCTCCAGTTTGTAAAAATCCTCTTTGTCTCTCAAATTCTATAGTGTTAAATCCAAGTTTTATGTCTGAAGTTTCGTATGCTATTGGCACATCATCTGAAACATAGTTTTGTCTCACTGGGTCTCTATAGGTTGGATCATCAGTATCAAACGTAGGTCCATGAAGAAGCTTATCGACAAATTTTGAAGAGGGTCCTGAAAAATCTATATTATTACCAAACAATTCCTTATATCCTGACCCGGGCGCAGCTTGATGATTGTCGCTTGATGAAATAAATCCATAGTTGAATCGATGTTTTGTTCCATCATCATTAAACTTTGTTAGTGCCATACCATATTGAGCGCTACCACCAGGAACATAATTAAAAGCTGGGCTAAAACAATCTCTGCATTGACCAGCGTCTAATCGATCTAACAAACTAAAATGTGGTACAACCTTCCAACCATCTCGACCTCTGTCTACTACAGCTTGTTCAGTGAATTTTTTTCTTGTTTCGCATTCACTAGTTTCAATACCTTGCGCAATGCATCTCTCATAAATTACTTCTCCTGCTCGATAACATAAAGGAGTGAACTCTTTAGTACCCTCAGGGCAGGTTTGTGTTCCAATATCATAAACTCTTCCGTCTTTAGCTGTAAAAGTTCCGTTCTCCACATCAGCATAGCCATCTTGTAAACCGAAAAATATATCTGTTATAAGCTCGCCCTCTCTAACAGGAGTAGAAGCTCTCCACGACCGATACTCTTCAGAATTTCCATGACCAGAATGCATCTCTAGTAGATCAAATTGTTGTGGGTATTGTTTGGATAGCTCTAAACCTCTGTCAAGCGTGTATGCTTTTGGGGTATAGAATCCCCAAGTTTGACCATGAGGTATTATTAAATAATCTTTAGTATGCTCCTCTACTTTATTTGCAAGCGATAAAGGAGTAATGGCCTCCTCATGACAATCTAACGGCAAATCTTTTGATAAAACATCCTCTGGACATAACGGTACTTTTTTTGTCTCAGCAATGTATCTTCTAAAGTCATTATAATTTTTAAAGTTTTTTACATCTATTATTGGGAATAAAGAATTTGGATATTCTGGAGCATTATTTAATAATGCATCTCTTGCAACACTTTTAGATGCAATTGCCCTTGGTGGTAATTTATCGTCTTCTTCATCTTTTAGAACTACATTGTGGTGCCCCCAATGAGTATTTCTAGTTGCACCAACTTGAGTCCACTCCCAACCAAGAAAAGCGACACAGTCTGGATTATTTCTATCCTTAGATAGAGCATTACATTTTCTAATGGTCTCTTTAGTTTCTTGCCATCGTTTAGGAGTAGTGGCTTCCGCATGATCAGTAATTGCCCAGAAGTCAACAGCTGCGCAATGACGGGCAAAATCACAAGCATCGGCTACTGGGTGTATTCCTGTTCCACCAACTATTGGTAAATTCCCCTGATGTGCATCTGCAGAAAATGTTGAATGTACATGCAAATCGCCAAATAAAATATGTTTTGTTGGCTCTACAGCCAAGCTCTCAGCAGCAAAATTTTGCCGGTCAATTTTATCTTGAATAAATTGTTCTGTATTAGATGTTCCTGTGATTTCTCCTGGCCCTAAGTCTTCACTAAAGATTGTATAATTAATAATTATTAAGGCCGTTACACAAAATAAAATTAGTATTAATATAAAATAGAAAAAAATGCGTAATATTTTCATAACTAATAAATAACTATAAATTAAAATGCGAGAAAATAAAAACTTTTATCTATTTCTGCTTTCCTTGATACTAGGTTTAATTATCTTATTTTTTGAAATTTTCTATAACCAAAATTCAGCAAATTTTATCAATAATCGTGCGATTGCTAAGGTAAATGATCAATACATTAATGAAGACCAATTTCTTAAATATGCAATAACTCTTGGTGCTGATTTTAAAGCAGAAGAAGATGAAGAGTTAATTGATCTCGTGCTTGAAAGAATGATTGAAGAAGAGCTCCTTGTTCAAAGAGCAATTGAATTAAAATTACACCAACAAGATATTCAAGTTCGGAAAGTTTTAATAGAGCAAATTATAGAATTTATTTTGCAGTTAGAAAATTTAAACCCATCTGACGATCAATTAAAACAATATTTTATAAATAATATTGGAAAATACAGCTCTGATATTGAATTGAAAATTGATAGTATTTTTTTGAAATCGAAAAGTGAAGGCTCGGCAATGTTAGGTAGTGAGTATGATTTTGAACTTCACCAGAATGAGCTTGATAACGTAAAAAGTTTTATTGCAACAAATGATTTTTCAGCAGCAAAACAAAAGTTTAATGAGCCTGAGTTTTTTACAATACCTAATGGATTAATTAAATATAAAGATTGTATTCAATACTTGGGACCAACGATTTGTAATAACCTCAAGTCTCTTAATCCTGGAACTGTCACTGAACCTGTTTTTTATAATAATGGTTTCTATTTTTTAAAATTAGTCGAAATAAAAAAATCGCTTACTGAAGCAAAAGATTTTTCAAAGTTTAGAGAGCAGATAATCTTTGATTATCAAAATTATGAAGATGATCAAGCTTTCATAAAATATATAGAATTTTTAAAATCAAGAGCGTCAATAACAAAATATGATTTAAAATGAAAAAAATACTCCTTTTTTCCTTAATTCTTATAACTATATCTAAATTTAGCTACGCTCATTACTTTAGTGAATCATATTCAAACTGGATTATTTCAGACAATAAAGTTTCGGCGACATTTACAATATTAAAATTAGAAGCAACACGTGTTCTTCAAATTGATAAATTTCAAGAAATTGGACAAGAAAAGCAACTATCAGAAGGTGAGGTTTTTTTAGAGTATTTTAAGCCCAGAATATCAGTTTTAGAGTCTTCAAAAGAATGCCTATTAGATAAAGTACCATCATTAATAAATGGTAAAGATGAGTATCATACAATTGAACTTAGTTACTTATGCGAGTCTACTAATTCAATAAAAATAATTAATAATGTTCTTTTTGATATTGCTCAAAGTCACGTTCATTTAAGTCGTATAAGTATAAATGACCAAATTTTAGAAAAAGCTTTATTTTATAATGATCAAACAATTTTCATCAACGATCTAAAGACTAATAAAGAGAAAAGTTTTGTTGATAGTTTAACCAACTTTATCAGCACTGGTATGAATCATATTTTAACTGGATTTGATCATCTAATTTTTTTAATGGGCTTGATAATACTTGTGAATAATTTTAAACATTTATTAATTGTCATTACCGGATTCACTCTTGGGCATAGTTTTACACTAGCATTAGTTGCTCTTAATATTGTGGTACCTAATACATTAATGATCGAAGCTTTAATAGGATTTACAATTTTATTTATTGCAGCTGAATATATGATGAAAGACGAAAAGAACTTCTTTCCTATTATTGCTATTCTTTTATCCATTTTAACTTTTGCTGCTATAAGTTCTTTGTTTTTACAAATCTCAATTACACTTATTTCCTTTATAGCTCTGATACTTATAACGATAGGATATTTTGGAATTCTAAGAAATCTAGAGAATAAAGGCTCTTTTCGTATGATAATTACAAGTTTATTTGGAGTAATTCATGGATTTGGCTTTGGTACATTTTTATTTAATTCTGAGTTTGATCAAACCAATATAATAAGTGCGTTATTTGGTTTTAATTTAGGTGTAGAAATAGGACAAATCATTTTTTTAATGATTTTCATTTTATTAAATCTATCTTTAATAAAGCTACTAAAATCAAAAAATCATCAATACTTAATGCAAACTTTAATGATTATAGTTTCTAGTTTAGGATTTTATTGGTTTATTCAAAGACTTTATTTCTAATTAAATTGCTGAGTAAGAAGAACAAAAGTTAAAATTACCACTAACAATGATAGTGGCACTCTCATATTTAAAAACCAATATGGAGTTGCTTTTTTATTATATAAATAAAAATCAGTTAGTGTGGCAAATATGTAAGATGCAATAATAAGACATAATGACAAAACTAATGAGTGCAGCACTAGCAGAGCACCCCAAGCAATTAAAGCTGGTACAACAGATAATGTTAATGGAAATCCTATATTAAATAGTTGATCAACTTTAGAAATAATCATGCCCCATTGAATTCCACCTAAAAATGATGCAATAATGGCTGAATATGCAATGAATGTATAAAGAAGAAGCTCATAGACATTATTTTCTGGTGGCGAAATAAAATATGCTGCAAAGATTAAAATAAATGGAATTAATCCTAGTATTCCTAAAACTAAAAATGATCTTTGTCCCATTAACCTAATCTGTAAAATAACCTAAAGTTTGTAAAAATTTCAATTTTCCACCTTCTACTTTTATAGATCCATTAGTCAAAGCTAATGAAATTTGTGCAATATTTTTTAATCCTGCTAAGATTTCTTTCAATTCGTGTTGGTTAGTTTCAACAATAAGATCTGCATTATCAATCTTATCATATCCTAGCTCAATAATACCGCGTCTAAAATTCAAGACAAAAACATCATTAATATCCTTAAATTTAAACATAACTTTTTCTTCAACATCAACAGTTTTAGCTGCATTTAAATTTACCGGTAAAGATTTGATAATTGACTTCATTGGAATTGCTTCAAGTTGCTTAGATGAAACGGCTACATCTCTAAAGTATACACCATAATCACCACGCAATTCTCCCGCGACAGTTTTATAGAAATAATAGTCATTAGAAGCGGTTTGAGTTTGTGCAAATTTTTCGGCTGCATTCGCCTTAATATTTTTTGCTTTTTGATCGTTATTATCAAGAACTATTAAAGAGTCTGCTAGCTCCATAGACCATTGATATTCTCTATTTTTTAAAGCTGTTTCTGCAGCTGAATACAAGTCAGTTTGCTTTTGAGCTAAGGCAATCATTTTTTTAGCTTTTTCTTCAGGCGAAAGTGGATGTAGGGTTGTAATATTGCCATTAAACCAACCTATATATCCAGAAAAAATTGACCTAACATAAGAACTTATAGAGCCGTAAAATTCTTGTAAGTAAGGCGATTCACTAAGATGTGATGGTAATTGAATTTTTGATACAATTTCATTTGGTAATAAGCCTTTATTTATATGTCTTACAGTTTGATCATGAACGAATTGAATTGCATCTCTATAATCTGTAAGCGCCCTATAGACATTGTCTTTTCCAATAACTGGTCGACTATGGCTAGGAATTAAATATTTTGCATTTAATTTTCTAATTTTATCTAAACTATAAACCCATTCCATCGGACTTCTATATTTTGTTCCTCTAATTGCATATAAGTTTGCAAAAGATCTATAAAAATTATCACCTACCATAACGGCTTCTTGCTCAGGCAAATATACATAAAGGTGATCGTCGGTTTCACCTGGTACATGTGCTAATTCCATTTGAATATTATCGATTTTGAGATTTAATATTTTGTCAAAAGTTACATTAGGACGTATTAATCCAGATGTTGTATCGGCATTAATTTCTAAAAAGCCCCCAATACCTTGATGAACAATACTCTCTTTATTTAGCGGTATTCCAAATTGTCTTGCGGAACGCTCATAGATTATTGGACGTATAATTGTTGAAATATTATCAATGTTATAAAGTATGTTCTCTTGACCATAAACTTTAACATTTGTATCACTAGCAAATATGGTCGCGCCTCCAATGTGATCTGGATGATTGTGCGTATAAATAATATTATTAATTGGATTATTTGAAATTTTGTTTAAATCTTTTTTTATTTCAGTTGCAGATTCTTCGCTGCCAGCAGTATCAATAATGATATTTTCATTATCTCCAACAACCATAATTACATTCGCTAGGGCATATCCAATTGCAATATAAATATTTTTTTCAATTTGAATTATGTCTCGTCTAAATTCGTTAGCATGATCAGTACTAAGACCGCCTTTTTGAGATATTGTAGGTTCAATAGTGGATTGCTCACCACAAGAAATCAATGAAAAGACAAGTGAAATTATCAATAACGATTTATACATTTTAATTTTTATATTTATTTACTAGATCTAATTTTTAATAGATCTTTAAGCTACAACAATAGTTTTATAAATGAAATATAATAATGAAACACTTGGTGCAATTGCACTAATCTTTGCTGGAATATTTCTGAGTTTCGGAGGTGTGATTATAAAGTATATGGAGTCAGCCTCTGCATGGCAAGTGACTGGATATCGATCTATCACTTTTAGCCTTGCAATACTTCTTTATATTTTTTTAAAGTATAAAAAAGATACTCCAAAAGTATTTCAGAAAATTGGTTACAACGGTATATTGGTTGCAGTTATACTTGGATTTAGTAATACCTGTTTTGTATGGGGTATGAGTACAACCTCAGTTTCAAATGCCGTTTTTATTATGAGTACAGGTCCACTTTTTGCCGCTGTGTGCTCTTACTTTTTTTTAAAACGAACTATAGGTAGAAAAACATTGATTGCAATTGCAGGGTCAATGGTTGGTATATCTATTATGTTTTCCGGTGGCATTGAGTCTACTAATTATGTTGGAAACATAATTATTTTAGGAGTTCCTATTGCATTTGCTTTTCAATTAACAATATTAAACTACAATTCACATATTGATTTTATGCCTGCAACTTTTTTGGGTGGTGTATTTTCTTCGCTGATTGGTTTTGTTTTCATGTCTAGTTTAGATATTTCAACTCACGATTTATTACTTTGTTTGTTTATGGGAGCATTTCAAGTTGGTATAGGATTTATGCTTATAACTATTGGTTCCAGATATATACCTCCGCACAGAGCTGCTTTATTTTTACTTATGGAACCTGTATTAGCACCAATTTGGGCTTGGCTTGGTGTTGGAGAAATACCAGCGGCTGTAGAAATGTTGGGTGGTTTAGTTGTTTTATCTTTTGTCTCTTACAAAATAATTGATCAATTTAAAAATACTGAGAATAGTTAGCTTTTTAAATTTTTCACTATGTTTACAAATTTTAAGTGACAAAATATTCTTTAATATTTAGATTTCAAATATGAAAATTAATATTCTATCTGGTGCGTTGGGCGCAGAAATTTTGAACTTTAGTTTAAATACAATTACTAATGACAATTTTAAGATTTTGAATGACTTACTTTTAGAACATAAAGTTGTTTTTTTTAGAGATCAAAATATTACTCCAGAAGAATTGATGTATCTTGGATCCTTATTCGGCACAGTTGAAGAGCATGCATATGTAAAAGGATTAGAAAATTTTCCACAAATTACTAGGATTGTTAAAGCCGCAAATGAAAAAAATCAATGGGGCGAGGGATGGCATAGTGATGTGAGTTATGATTTAAAACCGTGCAAAACTATTATCCTCAGATCAATAAAGATTCCACCAGTAGGTGGAGATACTGTGTTTTCAAATATGGAATTAGCTTGGGAAACTCTTGATAAAGATATTAAAAATATAATTCATGACAAGAAAGCATTACATGAGTCAAATGGGTCAAAATTTTTTGTTGAAAACTATTCACAGATGGAAAGCAATGGTACTTTAGGTGAAAAATATTCAAATGAGCATCCAATAGTTAGAACTCATCCTGAAACAGGAAATAAAATTTTATTTGTCAATCCAACCTATACAAAGAAAATTTTAGGAATACCAGAAAATGATAGCAATAAATTACTCGAAAAAATTTTTAGACATCAAGAAAGACTAGATCTTTCATGTCGATTTAAATGGACCGACAATGCAATAGCTATTTTAGATAATAGGTGCACTCAACATTATGCAATAGCTGATTTTTACCCAGGAAGAGGCTTGGGACATGAACGAATTATGGATAGAATTGCAATAGTAGGCGATCAACCATTTTAAGTTGCTATTCCTGCATATTTTTTTGAATAAACATTACTTGCGACAAAATAAATAGTAATGATAATCCCATAATACCAAATAATTTGAAGTTAACCCAAACGGTGTCAGAAAAGTTTCTATAAACTATCTCATTACAAATCGCTAAAAATAAAAAAAATATTGCCCATCTGTATGTCAGCTTGAACCAGGCAGAGTCATTTAATTTTAATGAAGACCCCATTAAATTTTTAAGTAAAGGCTTTTTAAAATATAGACCTATTAACAGAATTGATGCAAAAATAAAGTTAACAAAAGTAACCTTAAATTTTATAAACCATGGATCATCAAGAGCTACCGTTAGAAAACCAAAAATTAATATCAAGATTGAGCTAAATAACAGCATTGGTGGAATTTTTTTTTCAACAATATAAGACAGTACCATAGCTACCACAGCGGCAAGCATTAATGGAACTATTGCACCTTGAATTTCGCCTGTTTTAAAAAAGAAAATAAAAAAAACTACTATTGGACCATATTCAATAAATGGCTTAGCTATACTTTTCACAATAATTAATTACTTTTTGCTCGAGAAATATACTTTCCACCTTTTAAACCACTAAAAATTTCCTCAACCAATGGATGTGCAACGGGTTCTGGTATCTCTTCTTCTAATAAATTTTGTTGAGAAACATAAGCTATGTATGAAGGTTGACTGGGAGACTCAGCTAGTAAGTGATAAAAAGGTTGATCCTTTTTTGGTCTAACTTGAGCTGGGATCGACTGATACCATTCTTCTGTATTATCAAACTCAGGATCGACATCAAAAATAACACCTCTGAAATCGAAGTATCTGTGCTTTACAATTTGTCCAATTTCAAATTTTGCTTTATTCATATGTTAAAGATAGTGATTATTTGCAGTTTTTTCAAGATATGAGAAATGATCTAACTTGCTGTTTTTGCACCATCTAATAATTCAATAATTTTCTGCTCTTTAATATACCCTGGAATCATTGTGTTATTAATTATTGATGCAGGCGTACCTCTTAAACCTAGCTCTTTTGCCAATTTTTTATTTAATTGAATAGTTTTATCATATGGTTGTGTTTCACTAAAATTGAATATTTTTTCACCTTCAAGATCAAGCTGATTAAGTAAATTAATTATATTTTGTTTATTCATAGAAGAACCCAATTCCATCAACCCGTTATGAATATCAAAGTATAAATCTGGATTTTCATTCCAAATCTCTAATGCAACATTAGCTGCGGTTTCAGATATCCCACCAAAAATTGGAAATTCTAAGTAAATAATTTTAGTATCGTTTCTAGTTTTTAAAATATTTGCAAAATCATTTGCTTGTTTAGAGCAATATCCACAACGATAATCGAAAAACTCTACAATAGTATATTCGCCATCAATGTTTCCTACCATGGGTGATTGATGTGTATCGTGATTACGAAGAATAAAATTTGCTAAATTTGTGTCACTATATACAGCTGTTGTTATTAAAATTAATACAACAGATAGAATATACTTTAAAAACTTCATTTATTTAAACCTATAACAGATTCTATCGTTCCTACATGATTAAATTTTTTATTAGTCATAAAAGTATAAAGTTTTTTATGCTTTATATTATTATCCCAAATTTTATTTGTAGAAAATACACTACTATCATAATTATCAAATTGATTTCGTTTGACAATTTGTACACCACAATAAACTAAAGGTATTTTGGTTTTATTGTTATCAAATCTTTCAATTTGATTTTTTTTATTTTTAATAAAATCCCCATTTCCTGAGTAACCAAAAGTATTTTTAATTTTGGTAGTCATTAAAAAGGAGTCCATAATTTTTGCATCGAATTTATTAATTAATCCTTTTAATGATTTGGAGGTGTATTGATCCCAAAAAACATCGCTATTCATAACTAAGATAGTTTTTGAGTTAGTAAGTCTAAAAGCTTTTTTTATTGCGCCACCAGTATCTAATATTTTTTTTGATTCATCTGAAATTATAATACTACTATCTAGTTTCTTCACGTAGTCTGCTATTTGCTGCGATTTATAATGAACATTAATTATAATATTTTTTATTCCAGCTTTTTTTAAGTTATAAATACAATGCCAAATCAACGGTTTGTTTTGAACCTCAATAAGGGGCTTGGGCATATCTTTTGTTAAAGGAAGCATTCTTTTACCAAAACCAGCAGCCAATATTAATCCAGTATTTACATTTTGTTTACTCATTGGGTAAATTTAATTTTAGCCATTTATAAATATCAATCATTATAGGATTTTCTAAATTATTATTAATAAATTGCCATGCATTATCATTAAATTTCATATACTGTGATTTTTGATCCCTAATACTTAATCTGCAAAAAATACCCAAAATTTTTAAGTTTCTTTGAACGGAATAGAAAGCCATTTCATTATCTAACTGCATAGAATCGTATCCCGTTGCGTCTATAAAGTACTTTATTAAAGATGTTTTAAGCCCTGAAGAAATTGGTCTTCTTACATCCTCAATAAGAGATATGAGATCATAACTTGACTGACCAAGAACAGCATCTTGAAAATCTAGAAGTCCAACTTGACATAAACCAGATTTAGAGTGCTGTAAGACTAAATTATCAACGTGAAAATCCCTTAAAACTAGAGTATTGTGTTTGAGTTTCAGAGAAGTAATTATCTTAAAAAAAATTTCTTTAAATTCATTTATTTGATTTTCATTTATCTTAACATTTAAATGACGTTTGATATACCATTCAATAAATAACTCACTTTCACTAATCAACTTTTCATCTGAATAATTTTCGACTAAATTATTTTTACTAAACTGATTAATGTTCCTATCATGTAAATATATTAAAATATCAATAGCTTTTTTATAAAGACTCTCTTCGTTATTCGCATTTAATACTTTTGAAAATAAATTGTCTCCTAAGTCTTCTAATAACAAAAATCCATTTTCTTTATCAATTGAATAAATTTTGGGTGCATTTAAACTTATACTAATAAGTAAATTATCTATATTAATAAACGCATCTAAATCATCAACTAACGTTGGATCAGCGTCCATTAAAATTTTATCTGCTACTCTAAAATATCTTCTAAATGAAGCGTCGCTTGTAATGGCTTTAATTTTTTTTTCCTTAATCTGGTTGCTTTCTAGAAAAGCGTTTATCTGATCTAGTCTTGAGCCCACATTAATTCTTTCTTTTTTGTATTCCCAATAAACTTAAATTTTATTGATCTTTTATTTTGACTTATTAAATCAATATTAATTTCTATTCTATTTTTTGGGAGTGCATTTAGAAAATTATTTGCCCATTCTATTAAACAAATACCATTTGATACCGAGTTTGCATAATCTAACTCAATTAAATCCTCTTCTTTTTCAAGTCGATAAAAATCATAATGATTAATAAGGATTTTTTTAAATTTATATGTTTGCAGCAATGAAAAAGTAGGGCTAGGAATTTCTCCAGAAACTGATTTATTTTTTATTAATGATTGAATCAAATATCTTGAAAATGTTGTTTTACCAGCCCCTAAGTCTCCGTTTAGACATATTACACAACTGCTTGGAATAGAATTAGCAAACTTTTCTGCTACTTTCTTAGTATCACTTTCTTTCTGAACAATCATTTTAAGATTGTAACATATACATTAGAACTAGTATCTATAAGCGTCTGGTTTAAATGGACCAGCCTGATCCACATTTATATAATCTGCCTGCTCTTGCGATAATTTAGTCAGTTTTGCACCTAGCTTGTCTAGGTGAAGAATTGCGACTTTTTCATCAAGGTGTTTTGGAAGTACATAAATATCATTCTTATATTGATCAGTATTTTCCCACAACTCAATCTGAGCTAAAACCTGATTAGTAAACGAAGCACTCATAACAAAACTTGGATGACCTGTTGCACAACCAAGATTCACTAAACGACCTTCGGCTAAAACTATTACTCTCTTACCATCTGGAAACTCAACTTCATCAACTTGAGGCTTAACATTATGCCACTTATGATTTTTTAGAGCATCAATTTGTATTTCTGAGTCAAAGTGACCAATGTTACATAAAATCGACCTATCCTTCATATCTCTAATATGATCAATTGTAACAATATCTTTATTGCCAGTAGCTGTAACAACAATGTCTGCTTCTTTTATATTGTCTTCCATGTTAACTACTTGATAGCCTTCCATTGCAGCTTGTAACGCACATATTGGGTCTACTTCAGTAACAAGAACTCTGGCGCCTTGGCCTCTCAATGCTGCTGCACTTCCTTTGCCAACATCACCAAATCCAGCAACAATACATGTTTTTCCTGCAAGCATTACATCAGTAGCCCTTTTTAGAGCATCAATTAAACTTTCTCGACATCCATATAAATTATCAAATTTTGATTTAGTGACTGAGTCATTTACATTAATTGCAGGTATCATTAGCTCACCCTTAGCAACCATTTCTTTTAGTGATTTAACTCCTGTAGTTGTTTCCTCTGAAACACCTTTAATGCCTTTCATCATTTCAGGATAGTTTTTGTGCATATAAGCAGTTAGGTCTCCACCATCATCTAATAATAAATTTGGAACCCAACCTTCCTTACCAGTAATTGTTTTTTCAATACATTCCCAATACTCTTCTTCAGTTTCACCCTTCCATGCAAAGACTGGAATACCTTTTCTTGCAATTGCCGCCGCAGCCTGATCTTGTGTTGAAAAAATATTGCAGGATGACCATCTCACATCTGCACCTAAAGCAACCAAAGTATCAATTAAAACAGCTGTTTGAATAGTCATGTGGAGACACCCAATTATTCTTGCACCACTCAGAGGTTTATCATTACCGTAAGCGCTTCTTAAGGCCATTAGTCCTGGCATTTCTGTTTCTGCTATCGCAATTTCTTTATCACCCCAATCAGCTAGTGATAGATCTGCCACTTTAAAGTCTTGGTTATCGGTCATTTGTAAACTCCTGAAAGATTTAGTTATATGTATTTAAATCGTGAGTGATATAAATTCAATAGTTATTTATAGGCAAATTAATAATAAATTTAGCTCCCGTTACTCTGCCCTCATTTATTTGATTTTCAGCTCTTATATTTCCTTTATGAGCTTCAATTATTTGTCTTGCAATATGCAATCCTAACCCTGAATGCGTAGAGAGAGTTTTTTCATTATCTTCTCTAAAGGTATAGAATCTATTAAAAATATTTTCTATATTTAATTCTTTAATTCCTGGGCCATTATCTGCAATAGTTATTGTTAAATAACTTGATGCCAAGCTCAAATTCGTTTCTACTATCCCATCGGTTATAGAAAAAGAAACTGCATTATCATATATATTATGAAGCGCTCTTTTTAGGAACTCTTCATGCCCATTAATAAAAATATTGTCATTAAAATTATCACTACGAATTAATTTAAATTTTAAATTTTTATTTTTTATTCCATTATATTCTGAGATGACCTTTTTCAATAATATTTGAATATCAATTTGATCGTTTTTAAGATCTGACATCAAAGCTTCATCTTTCATCATAATCGAATAATCAGTTATGATTGCCTCAATTCTTGCAATATCATTTTCAATAGCAGATATGAATTTAGCTTGAGTATTGTTTTCATTACTTTTCATAACTTCAGTTGCCATTTTTATAGAGGTCAAAGGATTCCTTATTTCGTGCATTAAGTCCGCGGAATATTCTTCATTTTCTTGAATTTTATCTTTTAAACCTTCAACCTTCTCGGCAAGAATTTTTGATAAATCTCCAATCTCATCTTTTCTTTTATTTAAATTTAGAATTGTTGAAGTTGATTTTGTTTTCGTTTGAATATTTTTTGCCGAGTCTGCGAGTTTTTTTATTGGTGAGATTACAACTGATGATAAGAAAATTGAAAAAAGAAGCAGGATTATCATTATCGGAATTGCCCCGATTAAAATGCTTGTTCTATTTGCGCTAATTACTTTTTGTATGTCCCTATTATCTTCATAAGCAACTAGATAAATGTCTTTATTAAAATTTGACAACAAACTTATTGAGATTATCTCTATCTTGTTTTCCTGGTAATTTTGATCATTAATATTTGATTTAATAATAAAATTTTGCTGATTATCATTTGAAGTAGATTTAAATTTTGATTTAAATAAAATATTATTTATAAAAGTCCTCCCTAGAATCTCCTCATTTACATACAAATCTTGATAATTTTCAAGTTCATTTTCAAGTGTGACAGGGCTTTTATTTTGAAATGCTTCCTCATTTAAATCATAACCTTTAGAATCCAAAATAATATTTCGTTTTTTATCTAATATGATGATAGAAACATTTTTATTTTCTAGAATGGAATTAATTTCTTTTATTACTCTAAAATCAACTAATGACTCAATAATATTATCTTTAAAGCTAATTTTTTGAATATATTTTTGTACTAGTTCTGATTGATTTTTTATTTGCTGAATTCTTTTATCAACTAAGTTGTTCTGTGATAACTGCAGTGTTGCTAATACAATAATGGCAATTAAGCCTAAGCCTAATATATTATAAAATAAGAATTTTCTAAAAAGTGTATTCAAGTACTCCTATTCTAATAAACATTTCAAATTATTTCCATTGATAACCTGAGCCATACAATGTGTGAATTGAATTGAATTCAGGGTCTAATTTCTTAAATTTCTTTCTAATTCTCTTAACATGACTGTCAATAGTTCTATCATCTACATCAATTTCATCTTTATACGCTATATCCATCAACCTTTCTCTAGTTTTTACAATCCCAGGTCTTACAACTAGTTCATGAATGATTTTAAATTCAGTTGTTGTTAATGGATCTTGTAATAGCCTTTCTTTCCACTCACATTCTTGCCTCTCTACATCAAGTCTTAAATCATCGTAGACTATTATTTGACTTTTCTCATTTCTGTTAGAAATAGTTTGGATAGTCTTCAGTGTATTTTTAATAGTTTCAATTAATATTTGGATTGTAAGATTGCCACCTTTAGTAACATAGTTATCTGCACCGTGCATTAGACCTTTAAGCCGATCTACTTCTTTATCTTTAGATGTTAAAAAAATTACTGGTATTGCCAACTTATTACGAATTTTTTTAAATAGCTCATAACCATCCATTCGAGGCATTTTAATATCTATAACTGCTATATCTGGCGGATGTTTAAAAAAACTATTCAATGCTGAATGCCCGTCACTAAAAGTGTGGATATTAAAATCTTCTTTTTTTAATAACTCCTCCATAGACATTAAAATATTTCGATCATCATCAACCAGGGCAATTAATGGTTTTTTACTACTATTCATATTTTTTATAATATACTTAAAATTGTTTATTTTAAGGCGCTATACATCCACAAATTGTTAATTTTTATTGCTTATATTATACCCATAATTATTAATATTAGTCATATTTAACCTTAACAAAATATTCATTATGTGTTTTATTGACCGTTTAAATTAATGGAAAATCCTATAAATAATAAAATATTAGCAACCGCTGAAGTGTTCAGAAACTTAAATTCTGATCAATTATATCAGGCTGCTCTAGATAATGGTGAGGGAAGGGCTACTAAATACAAAGCTCTAGTTGTTACTACTGGCGATAAAACTGGTCGTTCAGCTAACGATAAATTCTTTGTTAAAGAAAAAAACTCTCAAGATAAAATTCATTGGGGCGAAACTAATGTACCAATGAAAGAAGAAAATTTTAATAAGATTCTAAAAGCATTTGAAGCTTATGCGCAAGAAAAAAGGCTTTATGTTCACGATTTATTTGGTGGTGCGGATAGAGATTTTACACTTCCAGTTACCATAATAACAGAATTCGCTTGGCATGGATTATTTTCAAGACATATGCTAGTTAGACCTTCAGCAGAGGAATTAAAAAAATATTCTAGTGAATATACAATCATCAATTTTCCTAAACTAAAGCTAGATCCATCAACTTATGGAACTAATAGTGAAACTGTAATTGCTATTAATTTAGATAAAAAAATTATATTAATATGTGGTACTGAATATGCTGGTGAAACAAAAAAATCAGTATTTACTCTACTAAACTATCTTTTGCCGGACATAAATACTATGCCTATGCATTGCTCAGTAAATACGGGTCAAGAAGGTGACTCAGCTGTTTTCTTTGGTCTATCAGGAACTGGAAAAACAACTTTAAGCGCTGATCCTAATAGATCTTTATTAGGAGATGATGAGCATGGCTGGTCAGAAGATGGACTTTTTAACTTTGAGGGTGGCTGCTATGCCAAATTAATAAGGTTGTCAGAAGAAGCAGAGCCTGAAATATTTGCCACAACTAAAATGAAAAATACGATTATTGAAAATGTAGTTATGAAGGACAATGGTGAACTTGATCTTGATAATAATTCAATAACTGAAAATACTCGGGGAGCCTATCCGTTAGATTTTATACCTGGAGTAACGTTGGAAGGAAAAACTTCTCATCCTAGAAATATTATTATGTTAACAGCAGATGCTTTTGGGGTGCTCCCACCAATTGCAAAGCTGACTCCAGCTCAAGCTATGTATCATTTTTTATCAGGCTATACAGCAAAAGTTGCAGGAACAGAGATAGGTTTAAGCTCTGAGCCAACAGCAACTTTTTCTACTTGTTTTGGGGCTCCATTTATGCCGAGAAATCCAATTGAATATGGTAATTTATTAAAAAGAAAAATTTCAGAATTTAATGTTACCTGCTGGCTAGTTAATACAGGTTGGTCTGGTGGTGTCTATGGTGTTGGAAAAAGAATTTCAATAAAAGATACAAGACAACTTTTGAATGAAGCTCTCATAGGAAATTTATCAAATATCGAAATGAGAAAAGATGATAATTTTGGTTTTGAAATTCCAAAGTCTGTTAATGGTATAGACTCAAATATACTCAGCCCTAGAAATTGCTGGTCAGATCCCGCTGCTTATGATGAGCAGGCAATTAAACTAGTTAATATGTTTATAGAAAACTTCAAAAAATTTGAAACTGATGTTGATGAAAATATTAAGTCTTCTGGACCAATTATTAATTAATATCTCTTTCCACATTTAAAAGATCTTCTCTATACCATATACCAGCTAAGTAATAACAAATCATAGCTAATATTCCAAAACCTCCCATGACTATCATTGTTATCGTTAATGGCTCATCAAAATTATTAAAAATATTATCCGCAAAAAAACCAGTTAAAAATGCACCTAGTGCAATACCAAAAATATTAACACTTAAAACCCACAATCCTATTACGGTACCTCTAATCTTTGTTGATGTTAAATTTTGTATTGTAGAAAATACAGCGCCATAAAAAAAAGATATATTAATAGATATAAAAAATAATGAAGTATAAAACCAAATACTATCTGGTGATACAAACCTGTATAAAATAACTATTGGTGTCATTATTAAATAGGAGTAAAATAAAAAGTGCATTGAA